>Ga0126336_10000326_pt1 | contig 17729 bp, 15 predicted proteins | sample SidCmetagenome_FD_92530 | JGI IMG/M metagenome (GOLD analysis project Ga0126336, IMG submission 92530) | Coral microbial communities from El Islote,Puerto Morelos, Mexico - Siderastrea C C metagenome | ecosystem: Host-associated > Invertebrates > Cnidaria > Coral | place: El Islote,Puerto... | reverse complement strand
TATTAATTTAATTTCTTTTATCTTAGTTTTTAGACTAGTTAGGAAGTTAGTTTTTTCTATAAATGTATACCTGAAGGAAATACCGTGTTTAAATAAAGTTACCATACCATACCATACCATACTGGACCGTCAGCTGTCCAGTAGCAGAGCGTCATCAAGCGTCAAAATGATGCAATTTTAAACGTCCACTGTCACATACTGGGGAGACTTTTTACAGTCACTGGCAACATTTTACAAAGAATTACACTGATTCGAAATTTAGCCGCAACCTTCAAAAGGTCCAAGGCAGTCAGCGTGTATCCTTTTAGGATGAAATCACTATCCAAGGCACCCCTTTCATCGTGCCGTCTTTTCCGGTCTTAGAGTTCAGTATCCACTCTTTTGAAAACCTATTTTCCTTCTGTTCCATTGTTTTGAAATTACAATATGAACAACCAGAATAGCTCCAGAAGAACGTGTCTTGAGTATCATACGTAATAGACATTGGCATGAACATTCACTCAATAAGGAAAATGTTGAATCATCGTCATTTTTTCATAAGAGGGAAAATTAAATTATTTGTCTCGCTGGCTTTCACTCCTTTCAAGCAGATAGTTCCAAGATGTTTACATGCAGTTACATGTTATATGCGTTTCTCAGTTGTCTAAAACGCTTTTAAGTTTAAACGTCGAAACGCCAAGTGTCAAATTATCCTACGCGAGTTTACCTTAACTAAGTTACATTTTTAAAATGAAAGGAAGTTTTGGCAAAAAGATTAATTCTGTTTAGTTAAGGCTGAACAGGTGGAATGGCGTCAAATAAGAAAAAAAAGTTATCACTAGACTACACACTCACCTGCGTAGGCAAATAATGAATTGGCTGCGCTGAAAAAGGGGCATCATTGACACTCCAAGAACTCAATCTGAAAGAATAGCAGCGACAAGGAAATTCTAACCTTATATGCTACAATACAAACAGATTACCGATTTGTTGAAAGGGGCCGAACAAAAAATTGCTAAAAATGTCTCACCTTTGTGTTAAATATTTCCCAAATGCTTCCAAAAAAGTCCAAAATATCCTTTAAAAAATATATAGTCACGTATCCTAATTTTGCCTTTTTTTAAGCGGCATCAATTATTTCATACGTACAAATGGAAGCCTTGGTTGATATGACAATTCAATGCCAAACAATAAGACTGCAATATTCATTATTCCTGTCTTTGGAATCAAGTAGGCGTTACGTTAGAAATCAAATCAGTAAAGATAGATGTATTTAAAGGGAAGGGATGAATGCTTCTATTCAAATATTTATTTTTTATAATCTGGAATTAGATCGGCGATCTGACTGCACCAGTCAAGCAAAGTAGGTTTTATCATCAAGCTAAACCTATATGGTATGCGGCTTTATCACATTCAGAATTTTTTTTCAGATTTTTTTATTTTTTGCACTATTCCAAAAGGTTGCTACAGAAATTACAATACATAACAAAAGTAAGAAAAAAATAAAAACAACAAATTACATAAATCATGAAAGTTTGGATTCCGGAAAGCATGCCCATCTTTAAAACCATGCTGTTTAAAGCCTTGCAGCGATATCGTAGAGCTCGGACCAGACAGATTAAGCATTTTATTTCAACGTTAAATGCGTTTGGCTATTTCAATATAGTTGCAAACTTTGTTCAATGGGCGCTGAAATACAAGTTCAAAAGAACAAGACGTTTTAAGGCTGCTGCCTCTTCTTCAGTGGTCAGTTGCGTCTTGTCCACTGAAGAAGAGGCAGCAGCCTCGAAACGTCGGGTCCTTTTGAACATTTATTTAAGTGCCCATAGAGAAAAGCTTCAAGTTATATTCTAAACATATGCGCTACACAATTTCTTCCATTTTTGGCTATTTCAATGTTGAACAAGTTCGGTTACGTCGATAAACAGACCAAGACAACTGTGTTCGACCACAATGGTGTGTTTAACAGTTGTGACCAACTGACTCATTTCAAAACGTGTGCACGTGCCTAACTAACTTAAAGTCACCAAAGTTTGTGACTTTTCCTAAAATTTGTTTGTTGTGTCATGTCATTGCTCATCAAATGTGACGCTACCACGGCATCCATATTTTGACAGGCCGTTTTCTCAAAATTTTGAATTTTACAGTTTTAAATGAAACATTTTAACTTTATCAGGAATCTTTGTAAGATTAAGCAAGATCCTTCAGATTTATAGCTGGAGATCCTCAAGGTTCCCTCTCAAGATCCCCATTCGGATCCTCAAAGACCTTTAAAGATTTTTTCACGATTTCCAGCAGGGACAGCCTTCATACTTTTGGAGTTAAGGAGGGAAACACAAAGTCCCCAAAAACGCCCTGGCTGAATAGGGCTTGACATCTTTAAAGGCCTGAAAGAGACTGAAAGAACAGGAGACAGCATTCGAAGTGTTTTGTTTAAATTTTCTCCTCGAATACGTAAAGTGCTGTCAGACGAACAGATCTTCTAGTCGATAAAAAGTCCTTTACTGAGTAAGTGTAATAAGTTTGCCATGTTAATTAAGTTATTCTGACTTCTTAAACCAGCGTCAAAGCCAGCTAAAAGTCGAATATCACTTGATCTAGAAAAAAAAACATTTTCGTAGGGCAGTCAGTCTGCTAAACTGCACACCTGTTATCAATCAATGTACATCAATGTTTGGGTAACTCTGATCAAAACGCATAATAACTCGTCTTTCTTTCGTCTCCTCATTTAAGAATTGAAATGGACGAGTTCCCCAAAGAAATGGTAAGAGCGTTGCTGTTGAAGATCAACGCACATGTACTTTTTTATTTACACTTTTTTCTGAATTCTTTTCAAATAGACAGGTAGATATTTAGGTATAAATATGTAGACAGAAAGCAAGATAGATAGACTAGCAGATAGATAGTTGTATAGATAAATAGACAGACAGACAGATGGGTAGGTAAGTAGGTAGGTAGTTAGGTAGGTAGGTTGGTTGGTTGGCTGGTTGGTAGGTATTATATATTAAATACGAGACCATATGCGTAATCTATAATTAATAATTTATAACTTTGTTAATATGCAAGTAAAAGTCACCAAGCTGTGACCTTTCCTAAAATTTGTCTGGAAACAATATGGTGCGACATGTCATTGTTCATCAAATCTGATGTTGCCATGGCAATTATACTTTGACAGGCTGTTTTGTAAACTTTGTAAATTTTACAGTTTTAAATGAAATATTTTAACTTTATTTTCATTTCTATTACTTTTCGGCCAATTTTAATGGTTAATTTTTGAAGGTTCCTGAAAAACCCAGAATCCAACATGGCGTATCAAGGATGGCCGCCATTATGAAACCATGACGTAATTTTCCGCAAAAGAATCTTAACACGTCATTCTGACTTAAAATCCTGACTTAAAAAATGCGTAATTTATAACAAGAAAAAAAAAACAAAACATGACATACCTTAATCTTAATTGTCTTTTCAGGACTTTGACTGAATTGTTGCAAAAACTGTGGCGAGTATTGAGTATCGACATAGAGGAATCGCAAAGTGGATTCGTGAAACCTGTGCCAATACCAACCATTATTGTGAAACTATCAAACAGTGGATGAAAGGGATTCGTAGGCATGTGTATTCGTGTGCTACATCGACTGCAGCTGGTTTTGAGGTTCTCATTGTTGGTAAGTAAAATTCTTTCTTGCGCCATGTTTGCAATAAACATGAAAACCACCCAATCCACTCCACAAAAAGTGCCACCATGGAGCTCTTGAACCTAGAAAGGGGATAAAAGTTGGTATAAGGTTATTTCCATGACCTCTTTTTTTCACATTATGTGGACATCCTTTCCCACTTGCCAATGAACAGTAACAGTAGCTTACACTCTAGTAGACATACTACTAACTATTAGCTCAACCTAGGAAAAGGAGGCCCAATAACTTTATTTTAAACTAATTTTATTTATTTATAGCAACTTGGACACAGTTCAGACTTCTTGTTCTTCGTGTATTAATTATTGATTCAATGTAATTTTTCTTTTTCAGGAACTGCAGCTTATGACAAACTGAAGGCTTTGCTGACTAAGAAGATACCACTAAATGACATAAAAAATTCCCAGACAAGTTGCCTGAAAGGCGTCCATGCCACTGTAAACTATCGGCATCCAAAGATGATTTGTTACTCTTGGCTAGGGTCACTTTGCAGGTATTTTGTCTTACTGTGGCAATCGCAATTTAAAAATTTACTCCTGTTTTCAAAGTAACCCTTGATAGGAAAAGAAATCTGGTTTGATTAATACATGTAAGTCATAGATTCAGATCTGATCCAAAATTGTATTTTCCTGGTGACTGAGAGTTCCTTTTCATGCTAGTAGCCCAGCAGAAGTTAGAGTGGCATCTCCTTAATTCACAGCTTTCACACATTCTCGCAAGCCAAATCTTTATGATGCATAAAAATGTACAAACGGTACTGATTACCCTGAACAATTTTGATTTGAGGCAAGGTTTATCTTACGATATCCTGCATAGCAGGCGCATTAAAATGAGTACGAGTAGAAAAGGATGTAAGAGAAGGACGCACGAGGGAGGGAGACACGAATGGGGAGAAGTAGTCTCCCCTCGCGTCTTCCTCCGTTGCGCTCCCCACTCTTTCGCATTTTCATGCACCTGTTACGCAGGCTAATCATACGTACGATTACATACCGGCAAGCTTGTATTTCAATAAAAAATATCCAAAGAGAAACCAAGTGTCAAGGGATGGAAAGGAGTACATACGTGTGACATACCCTAAATTCAAACTGGGAGAAGATCTAGAGGTTGTTTGAGAGGTGGCATGCCCTCCTACTTATGGTACGATGACATGATTAGAGATATTGCACAATTGCTTCCGTGGAAATTTTATGCACCATTTTAACAAGTTGAAGTACAAACCCCTTCCCCTTCCATCCATTTTCATCTTATGTCAAGAAAACCAGAAACTAATGTTAGAAGACTGGAGTCTTTGAAGGTGCAATTATACGTGTAGATCAGATTGGTGGCTTAAAAGAGGTGACTGCAACATGTTTCATGGTTAATTCACAAACATTTATAAGTATAATATGTATATTTTTCAGGTTATGTTGACACAATGAAGAAACTTTTGTTCACCTTACAAAAGTCAGAAATGAAGAAGGTACTAGACAGATACCATGGCAAGGCACCTAAGCCTCTCAATAGACAGTTCCCAGAAACGAAGAGTAAAGAGGATGCCGTGAAAGGCTACAGAGTAAGAAAGAAAATGAAGAGAACACCACTGTTTCTATCTGGTGTGTTAACTAGCTTTAATCCTTCAATTCTAAAGTTTTAGTAAAGTAGTGATTATCCTTAGAATTACACCAGCCACACTTCTGAACTGTAATATCTAGTTGAGTGGTCAGTTGACATCTCACTAAGAGAAAGACATCCTTTGCATTGTGGCCTTGAAAAACTTTTCATTTAGCTTCACATGTCAATTACTGGTAGCCTATGCCCCGGTTGTCTCATATTTTGTCCAACCTTGTCTACTGATGTTGTTTTACTGTTTCCTTTGGGCATGTGATCTCAAATTTGCTGGTAGACGTTGCAACTCAAAGTTATCCAATCGTTATCACAGTTGTACACAATAGTTAATATTAATAAGTAACTACGTATATATGTTTATTTTCCACAGAAGCAGAGCAGTCTACCCTACAACCTAATGATGATGACACCCAGACCAGAAATCAAATTACCTCAAGGAGGCCTTTTATCTGCAGCATATGCAAAAAACCATTACGTGGCCATAAAGGTCCACGGAAAAATAAAATGCTCTTTGAATAGTTTTTAAAGTGATTATAGAGTAATGAACAAATTCATTTTGCAAATGTTACCCATAATATATCTTTCTTTTGGTTTTCAACTTCAACCATTTAACCGTTAGTTGTAATGTTTGTTTTAAGGAAAGATATACCAGTAGTAGAATTTGCTTACATGATAACCCCTATAAAACCTTGTGTATCAGGCAGAACTAAATTGTAACAGAGTTGGAAATAATCTACAAAATTTCCAAGATTTTGCCTTATATGTTTAGTATTACTAAGATGCCAGTTGCCCTCATACAGATTGTAGGTTCATATTTTGAATAAAGACCTTACTCCAGGAACAAAGTAATGTGTATAAGAAATCATCTGATTCCTGTATAGAAATAGTACAAGCTGTTGATGTTTATGATACAGACTACAGTAGACTCCAGCTATCTTGCATTGCAAAAGAAACAAAATATTGTCCAAGGAAGTGTAAAGAAAGTTTAAAATGGCCAGAAGGAAATTACCGTACAACATTCAATGGGAAAAGCAGCTTTCAGTTTGAGACTGATGGGATTCAAGGGTCTAACGTCAACAAGGTTGACATTACATTTAGGTGGATGTATTCTTATTTCTCTACAGTACCTTTTTTTTCTCTCTCCTGAGAAGATGCATATCCTCTTGACTGGCGGGATTGATATTTTGTTCTTACGTTGTATAAACACAGGCTGGCAATGGCCTGGTGTTGTCCCATCCAATTTACCCACAAGGCCATCGTGTTGTTCATCGGTATGCCACGTACAGCTCTTATAAACCTAAAAGAGGATATAAACAGATTTTTGGTAAATTAAGCAGCTCGTGGGATATTTCCTTTAATCTCCTGGTTTAGCCATTTTCATCAAGGGTTAAAAAGAAGAAAGACAAAACGTTCCTAGAGGGTTCTAAAATGATAATGAACTGTAATAAGTAGCTTTGCGGATGCTGTTCCTACAGCCAAACTGTCATATTTCTTTTCAATACGCGGACCTCGTAGGAAACGACTGTTGAGTCATGAAAATCTACTTCGTCAGCCGACAAAAAAAAAACGTTTGCCATGAACGTACTGTCTATTCTTCTGCGTTAGACTTAATTCACATCCACAAGACCTGGATATAACAGTTGAAAAAAAGAACAAATAATATGTTATTTACTCATTTTCGGACACTCCAGCTCGTCGACGTTAAGTACTGCCATCTTTATCCCTCAACAACGGAGCCACTTAAACAAGAACTGCCCGGTTCGTAATGGCGTCGTAATCGTCACGTTCTGTTATACAATTAATTCTCTCAATCGACCCGTCGAACACCATTTTACTTGACGCATTTGTTACCTCTCGGCAACACCGAAATTCGAGAGACCCAACTAGTGTTTCTGTGTTGCAGAAACAATCCTCGCACGTGCATGGGGATAAGCAATTAATTCTAGCAACTTTACTAACCAAGAGTCAAGGGTCACAGTTCTTTCATATCGCTGCTCCAAAACAGCTGGAGTTAGACCTTGACGTCTTCTTCTTCATCAGACTTGCCATCCACTGCCATCGTTTCCTCGTCTACAGCATCGGCAAGTGGCTCATCTTGGTAGGGAATTATCTCTGTTTCTATGCCTTCCCAATCTTCCTTAGAATCTTGGCTTTCATCTATGCTTTCCACGGAGTCAATTGACTCGCAAATTTCAGCGTTGCTTGACATCTTCGGGTAAGGAAAGGTCAAACACAATCAGCTATTAGCAGAGAAATTACCCAAACTTTCGCCTTAGCAACAACGCAGTCAAGTCGACTGACGCCAAAAGTCCGTTTGAAAAAAACGCGCAACTAGTGGAAAAATTTTGTTTCGCAATTTTAAAACAGCATGCCTTTTTTCACATATCAGTGAAGGGAAAAACGTAAAAAAAAAATTTCGTGTCATACGCACTTTAACTTACAGTTGGAAAAATCTTCCCAAACGCTTTCAGGCTTCCCAAATACTAACGCATCATTACGTTATTTCAGTATTTTGTAACTACCTGTGCCCCAAAATTAACCTTCAGAATGTTTCTCCTTTCCTTTGCATTGTCCACTTACTTGTTTTGAGCTCACCTAGGCTAGAGCCAAAGTCATTTTTCACGGAGATACGTTCCACTACCACTGCAAGACGAAGAAGGCATTCTAGGCTTGGGCATGGTTGAGACGTTTATGGAGACACGTAATGAGCCCATGCCCCATGCATGTAGCTTCCAAAAAATCTGTTTGGTGAGCTGGGACAAGGATATAATGGCCCTTTTAAGGGGATGGGAACTGGGAATAATACGACAAAACTACTCGTCTTCTATTAAATTAAATTGTATATTACATTTCATAGGAAGTTGGATACTCGGACCCCCCTTTACCTTTCAAAAATTGGGGGGTAAATCCTGTGGGGACTGTGGCAGGGAAGAAAGAAGCCTGTCATGAACACATTCTTGATGCCTTGCTTGCTTACTTTTGTGGACCAAGAGAAAATGGTAAGTTTATTAAAATCTTTTTCTAATGTTTCGAACGGTACATCGTTGTTTTGATTATTAATTTCACATTAATTCTAAAATGATACAATATTGTGTACTTGATTTGAAACTTACTCTTTTTAAGGTGAAGTAATACGGACATGTCAAGAAACAGTTGATGCTAAGGGTTTACTATGATTTTTGTGAACAAATTACTTGCAGGCCAAGGCTTATATTTTGAACATGAATCACCACAATGTTGCTTGTGGCTGCTCAACATATTTAGATGAAGGAAGGCATGTAAACACAAGGAAAGGGATACGCTCGCTATTATCCTCACAACAAAGCAACCGTGGAAAGAACAGACAAAAGTTTCCATGCTGATGGACTGACAAAGCTGTCGATGAAGGAAAAGTGGTTGGTCCATGATTCTGGTTGACGAGTTTAGCAAACGTCCTTAACACAGTTAGTTTCATCATTGTAAATCCATGGTCACATATAATCTATTTAACCAAAAGATTTAAAAAATTAAAGTATAGTGCCCTATAAAATGAAAAAGATATAGTGACATCTTAACCTTTCTTACCTTTCCGCTGCCTTCGACCCCCACACGTAGGCAGTGTTTACTAAAACGTAGTTCAAATAAAAATTAAGGTGATCAAAGCGAGTGTGTAAGCGTCGTTTACCGAAAAAGTTTAGAATGGGCGCATCACAGACTGAAAATCAAACTATCAACTGACTTCTTAATCAGTAGCTTATTATTATTAATGTACGCCCTTTGTATGTTCACTGACTCACACCAGCAGTAGAATTCGCGTGGGTAACCCAAACGTGTTCAATCACGTTAAATAACACTTTCTAACAGTCTGTTGTCTTTTGGACAGATTTGAACAGTGAGCATCTTTTGCAATTGGTCCCCAAAATACTAGTAAATGTAACAGTTGTACTGTTCATTGTCCTGATGTACAACTTTTTTTTAGCATAAGAAAGGATTTCTGTTTTAATCTTGTAGAATGGAAGCTAGCCTTTCTCAGTGGAGAAAGAGGACGTGCATAAAGGAGGAATGTCTTTATCCTCAGAAAACAGAAAAAAAACAAGAGGAGAATAAATAAAAATAAAGAATAAAATGCATTAACGGCTCAATTCTCAAGCATTTGTTGCTACAAGTAGAAAAGGGACTTCATATTTTTTTAGATTGCAAATGACATTAGACAACTGTTGTTTGTAGGTCATAAATAATGTTTTTGAGAGGCTAATTTCCACCCAGCTTCAGGATTTCTACCAAGATCTGCTGTCTGACTTTATATCAGCATACAGACGATATCATAGTTGCGAAACCACCCTTGTCAAACTGACTGAGGACTGGCGGGCAAGTCGCGATAGGAATGAGCTGGTTGCGGTCGTATCCATGGATCTATCGAAGGCATTCGATACGATTCCGCACCCTCTGTTAGTCGCGAAGCTGAAGGCGTACTGTCCCAGTAGCAGTGCTTGTGCGCTGCTTGGAGACTACTTGGACGGCAGACTGCAGAGGGTCAAAGTTGGTGATGCTTTCTCAGGATGGCAGACGGTTGGCAGAGGAGTTCCCCAGGGCAGTGTGCTCGGTCCGGTGTTTTTCAGCATCTTTTTAAATGCCCTATTCTATCATATCAAGACAGTGAAGATCCACGCCTACGCAGACGATGAGCAGCTGTATGACTCCGATGTTGATCCTAAGGCCCTTCATCGGCGCATCCAGCACGAAGTCCAGATAGCAAACAAGTGGTACACTGAGAATGGTATGATCGTCAACCCGGATAAACACCACGCCATGGTCCTGGGGACGACTGATCATCGGTTCTCCTCCCCTGTGGAGGAGTCACTGGACCTTCTTGGGATGTCTATTGATAATCAGCTTAATTTTGATAAGCATGTATCTCTAGTTTGTAATAAAGTCAATAATCAGCTAAAAGTTATGATTAGATTTCGTATGCTCATTAGTACCAGTGCAATGTTAAAGCTTTACAAGGCGTTTATTTTGCCTCACTTTCTTTACTGTTCAACAGTGTGGCACTTTTGCAGTTCCAGGAACCGCGACAAGTTAGAGGCACTGAACAGGCGCGCGCTACGCATTGTTTTTCATGACAAAGATTCGACTTATCAGCAGTTATTAGATAAAACTGAAACCACTTCTCCTTACAATCAAAGAATACAAAGTATGTTAACCACTATTTATAAATGTTTACACTTTGCCAATTATCCTAAGTATTTTTAAAAAACTATTAACTCTACGACCTTCTCTCTACAATCTTAAAGGCACTGACATACTATCATTACCAAAACCAGTAACTACCACGTACGGCCTGCACTCTTTCAAATATTATGCGGTGTAATTATGGAACTCAATACCAGATAATATCAGAAGAGAATGTTCTTTAACTAGTTTTAAACATCTTTTGGAAACAATTTCTTTTCAGTGAACAATGCAAAATTTTAGGTAATTATTTTAGGTATTTGTAAAGTAAATAAGTTTTTCTTTTTTTCTCTCTCTCTTTGTTTTCACGTTTTTTGCTGCACGGAGATATTAGCCTTTCTGGCTACTCAAAATTCGTGTGTAAATAAAGTTCGTATTATGTTATGTTATGTTATGTGATCTGTACTATTAATTTTATACTGAATTTTATAATTAGAATTGCTCACTGTTTTGTATGAAAGATGACTGGATGCTTAAAATTAAGTCAAATTAGGCCACTTATGTCATAGTTAAGAAATTATGCCATGCTTGGTATTATTGCCAGAAGACTATTAACTTATTTTGAGTTTTCAGTTATAGGAAAGCCGGGCTCCTGGTTCATGCCGGGTTATCTTATAATGAAATTTGATAACCTTAATGTTACTATTAAGGACACTCTACGAATTAGGAGTATGAAGCATATGGAATGTCGTTTGAGATTTTCATGATTGCCAGAAAACAATAAATCACTTGTAAAAGCTCCGTCACCGTATCGGAGTTTTTATGGTGCCTTCACTATTCTTGGACGTATGTATACATATATTTTTTATTGATTTAATAAACGTTTTTTTTGATAACCAGTATAATGGTGCAGTATTGTCTTTTAGTTCAGCTTTCAGTGCAGGAGCGGGCGGAATTATGCAAATCCTGCAATGTGATCGGTTCTGTGAGCGAGCAGAATTTTCCGATCTTGTTCGTACAAGGTACGAGCATGCCTGCAAACTGTGGACAAACACATGTGGCTACTTTTTCTATTTTTTATCGCAATTTATATTTTACACGTTAAGTCTTAGTGTCCACCACAAGTGTGTTCTTCTGGAAACAGACGATAGTTACCACAGGGAAAGCAAATTCTCTTATCTTGACGAGTTGGAGAATTACAACAACAAAGAAAACATCGGCGCGTTAAAAGGCGAACAAAACCTTCATGGCAGCACTGACAACAAGGTGAAAAATTCCAATACACACATGATGTGTAACTTTAGAATTCACCTTGTCACCAATGACTGATGTTCAAGACTGCATTTTTGCCCAGTGAGCACTGGAAGACACCATGAAGAACACTGAATACGACCCATTGAAGAAGTCAGAGAAATCTGAAAGCATACCTGCTGACGAACTAAACATCTTGATTTGCGGCTTCTTAATGCAAACAAAGAAGTAGGATGGCACTGTGTCAGAAATGCGTATGAACCAAGAAGTCTCTCTTCATCTCAAAAAAATCTGCACCCTTTATCTAACATGAACATTTTAAAAGACCAAGAGTTCCAAAAATCTTGGGAGGCTCTAAACTCCAAAAAGAAGCAGCTGGTACAAAACGAGGCAAAAGGAAATCGTCCTCAGGCCGCCATAGAGCTTACTGAAGCTGAAGAAGATTTGTTGTTTCGCGCGGCGAATCTGGCGGCAAACAGTTGCTTGGTGCTGGCGCTCCACTTTGGTTTCCGTGCTCGTGACGAAAGCAGAAAGCTCAAATGGGGGGAAATTGGTCTTCAAAAGGATAATGAGACGGGTAACGAAGCTCTTATTTGGACATCCGAAAGAGGATAAAACACCCGCCAAGGAAATGGTCACAGAAGAGCATTTAATATCACAGCACAGGCCACTAACAACAAGCGTTGCCCAGTTCATTACTACAAAAGATTTCGAAGTCACCGTCCTGTTGAAATGAACAGCTCCGACAGTCCGTTTTATTTGGCCATTAAACAGCGAAGGAAACCGAAGGAAACCAAAGAATACTACCTGAAACATGAAGACACCTCAAAAACGGAAATCTTTAAAAACAGCTGCAGGACGAGCAGGGTTACAAGGCAGAACAGAAGAGTCCGGTCGTCAAAGATCCTTTCCTCATTTTCTACTGCTACTGCCAGCGCGTCGGTTCAGTCAAACAGTTCCCTATCCATGGATCGTTTCGACGCCGTTTATCCTTCTGCTTCATAGCCATTAGTCTCTGGTATCTCTTAGGAGCTTCCATTGGGAAAAATGAAGGAAGTTCGTTTACAGTCAACATTGGCCACCACGGAGAAGCTCCCGAAAGCCCGAAGTTCATGGAACGACACCACTCCACAGTTCGAATCATCGCGCCAACGGGAAGTCAATCTCCCTTTCTCTTCTTGGCGGAGTTGCTTCACTCACAAGCCGGACTCGTCTTCATCTAGATCCGCCCCGTTTCCAAGGGAAAACTGACGAGAATAGAGAAGAAGAAGTACCGTTTGCTGCAGGTAAAGTTTTTTAAGCTTTGGGAGGACCACAGCAACAGGATCTGTCAGAAAAATAACTGATGCACTCAGATTTAATTTCCAAACATTACTTGTGGGAATTATTAATTTTAACTCTTTGTGAAGTTCTTACATGTAATCTGACAATTTCGAGTTTTATGAGTTCCTGGCCATTGTCGCATGCATGGACCAATCGCAGTGACGAGAAATGGACTTCTTTCCAAATTTTCGTTTGTTAATTTTTTATTTATGCATTCTCCTTTTCAACTGAAAACATGTCTCTCGGACAAACCAGCGCTGTTGACGTGAACAAGATCCTGAATATCATGACAGACCAGATTAAAAAGGTTGTTAATGGGGAACATTCTATCTTTTCTCCGGGGTTTTGGCCATTTCCCGAGAACCTACTACGTAAGAATCTCTCTTGCAGAATGTTCTCTCCACCACGATACTATGGTGCAATCATAATTTACTATTAAACCTACAGGATGGCAATCCTGATGACGAATTGCAAAATGCCACGCCTTCTGGCAAAGAACGATGTTTCAGAAGTTTGGTGAGACCTTTGCCAAAGAAAACGGCGACGTCCACAAGAGACGACGCCCTGGTACAGCAGAAGATAACCGCGTGGATGCCCTCAACAACGTAGCCGCTATTAAGTACGCAAAATATCACCTTGGTGTTGATCCTGTCGCAGCCGCCAACCGTATGTAGTCCCTTGGATTGCTCTCCAACTACAACGATGAAGTGGCTCCTCACCATACAAACAGAAACGAGCTTGAGAAAGATTGAATATTCAGTTTTCACGAGCGTGAGACAAAGAAAAAGTGTAATTTCCCAACAAGAACCGAACAATGACCTCCCATACATCGGTTGGGCGCTCTTAGAGCTTCTCGAAGACTCGTGGCGAGCGAGGTCATTTTTACTGAGTTCGTTGTTACACGAGTCCTGCATACTGCCAGGATGTGAGCAATATCGCAAGCACCGTGTGTGATAATAAAGAAAGACCGATGATAAATTTTAAGCTCGGAAAGAAGTGAGAAAGATGGAATATTCAGTTGTCACGAGCTTGGAACAAAGAAAAAATCTGAGAAAAGAACTTTTTTCACCTTTTTTGTTTACCCGTGACTCTTGGAATACTTTTAGACTAGTGTATCTGGCGCTAGATTATGTTCTAGTATTATCACTCCATTATCAGAAATGTCTTGGTTTTTGGCTAAAAAGCAGGTAGTCAACATGTGATGATGACTTTAATAGCGATTATATATAATTCAATGAGGATATTTTAGACGTCGTTAGATCTTGTTCACTATACACCCTGATCAGGACCTATTTTAACCGGCATTCTTTGTTTTCTCTTTTGATAAAAGAATGGAAGTGGACGTTGATGAGGTGGAAAAAACGGATAAGTATATTGCCATTGAATATCAACGTGTACTATTTTTATACACACTTTTCATGCATGTTCTTCGAGAGTTAGGTAGATGGATAAACAGACAAATAGACAGACAGACAGAAATACAGACAGACAGACAGTCCTCGATTGAATAACGACAAACACTTGGTAAGTATTGGATGTCTTACTTTGAAATAAGCTGTGGGATTCCAGGACAAATGCTATAACAATAAAAATAGGAAGTAGTAGGAAAGTGGGAAAGTAGTAGTAGGAAAAAGGGAAAAATCCCTGAATTTAGGATTCCAATGGTTTTTTCACGAGTGATTCAAGCTGTAAGAATTTAGGACAAACCAACTTGGACAATGACAAACAAAAAAAATAAGCTTTTCTGCACTTTGTAAGGAAAAATTGCACGGTAGACTACGCTATATAAAGAAATGCATGCTTTTTGACAAATTTTCATTTAAAGCAAATGTAATATTGAAAGCAACAAAAGGAGAAATTGGAAAACTCCATTATTTAAAATCAGATTCCTTTTTCTCCTCTTCCACGTGTTGGGTTCCAGCGTGTCAAGCGGCTCTCGCTTGCTTGCGAGGTCAGTAGTTTGCTCTACTTTAAAATGAGCAGAAAAGTAGTCAATTGTCAAACCAACAACTTCTCCTGATACAAAAGTTGCGATAAGTAAGTTTTGAGGCATCAGTAATTAAAAGTTTTTTTTAATTGGAGTTGCCTCTATCAACCCCGAAATTCGACACGAATTAGCTTTCTAAGGAAAGAGCATTCAAAACTTTGCTTACGTGTGCCGTCTTATGTCAAATGTACTATTTTGGTTGACTTGTATTTAATGAAAAAGAGGATCAGAAAATCACGAACCAAAGAACACATTTCTTATTATTTTCAGAATGCCTTTCGACCCTTTGGACGCACTTATGTTGGAAATTACGCGAAAACTAGAGGTGACAAAAAGACCGTCATAATCAAAGATAGATGAGCAGGATACATTTTTGAAGAACGTCAAAAAAATATTGTGCTCAAACTGATACCTTACGTGCTGTTTTACTGACTTGCAGAATTTACATCTAAGGGGAGTAAATAAATAAAAAGTAAGTAAAGTAAGTAAATAAATGAAAAAGAGAAGAGGAAGTAATTATTTGTTATTTATATAATTTGCTAAAATAAGTTAAACACTGTTATCCTTCATGGCCGAATGTTGTAACGAAAGAAAGAAAGAAAGAAAGAAAGATGGAAAGAAAGAAAGAAAGAAAGAAAAAAAGAAAGAAGGAAAGAAAGAAAGAAAGAAGGAAGGAAGGAAAGAAAGAATGAATGAACAGATACTTTTAGAAACGTCATGGCCACATATTCACAGAATGCCTGATCCAATACCTCAATTATGCAGAATGCTTGCTATATGTATAAACATCTCCGTTATCAAATTTCAATTCAAATAATACACTTTGTAGAAAGTTTCTGATCCATATGATAGTATTGGAGATGGATAAATAAATAAATAAACAATTTTCATTTTCTTGGAGGAATTAACACCGTATGCTTGCTATATTAAACATCGGGGGCGTTTAATTATACTTAGCATCACTTAGCATCACTTAGCTGTCTGACGTTTTAAGATACGGTTTCAAAGGTCTTAAAATTATATAATTTCCGGGTTAATACAGGTTGCGCTGTTATCCATTCTTAATATTTCAGAGGTCTTTGCAGCAGCCCATGACGATAAAATGGAATGGATGATAGGTAAAGGCGTTGCTAATTATGAAAATCAACAAGTCTTCAAGCAAAGATTGGATATCTGTTGCAATTACCTGATGGCGGCTTCTAGTGCAATTTTGATAGAATTTTCCATCAGTCAATCCGTTGGTGTAAAATCCTTACTGGCTCCACCAACAAGCAACTCACTTTCGTACAGGGTTTGCGGCATCTTATCAAACCAATCATATACCAATGCACCATGCGTTTCATTTCATCCCTCCTGTACCAATATGGCTTGCATCTCATTACTTCAACCGCCGCAAAACTAATAAACCCGTTTGAATATTTAAATAACATCGTCCCACAACGCTGTCATATGCTACTTGCGAGCTTCGAGGTCGCTATCAGAGTTAAAATTGTGAGCTGCGAGTATTAGTTACAGTTGCATTCCTTTTATGGCCATTTAACCATCTTATTTTTTAAATAACACATATTTCAAACATTTTTTCTCCCAAAAGGCCAGCCCATAAGAACAAAGAAGAACTGAAGAAGTAGTAGTAGAAGAAGAAGAAGAAGAAGAAGAAGAAGAAGAAGACCATTTTATACAAGTTATGTCGTTGTTACGCGGGACCCCCCAAAAAGGAGGGCTATTTCTCAGTAGTGCAAATTTATTTTTTAATGCTTATTTCTTTGTTCAATCTTTAAAGTTAATGATCTCATACATCTTGCTTATCAACGTGGCTCCAGAAAGTAGAAGCTATCACCATAAGTACCTAAAAACAAAACGGCAATTTATTGTGGCACATACCACATGCTTTATTGAGAACAATACACCAAAACACTTGAAAGCGTCATTCCAAATCACGGCATAACGCCTTCCAGCTCGGGATGACGTCAGATCCCCGTCGCTATGTTGGGATGGCAGGCAGAAAGGACAGCTACAAGAGTACCAGGAAATATGCAATATCTGTCAGTACGACAACTGAACTATTCTTGGCGTTGCCTTTCAATAAGTTAAACTTTATGAACAGGTATCCCGGTTATCAAGCAGACAAGCGTGATATTAGATGTCGCAGACAAGTAGGGCACATGCATAAAGATATTGACCACTTAACCAAAAGCCATTGCCTTGGCAAGAACAACATGCGTGGGTACCTTAAGGCAAATTAATCCAGTTGTGGATTAGAGGAAAGCATTGCAAAGAATATTAAGTTTTTTCGAATTGACGGAATAAAAAAAACGTCTCAGTAGTAGCCATTTCAGGTGATCAATCCACCTGTTGACTAGGGGAGAAGGTCAGACATGTTTAAAATGTTTGCAAAAGAATCCAGCATACAGTCGTATTTCCCCGAGAAAAGTAAACTGGCCTGTCTATTGGAAAACCCAGGTTGCGCTCTACAGGGCATTGCAGGGAAAAGAACCACAGGAACAACAATGTCAGTACAAGGTTTGCTGGGTAACAAGAAAATTTGCAAAGTGTTCTTACAGATTGATACCCTGGGTGCCAGAGGCTTTTCTTGCACGGTTTCCGGTTGCAGCTTATGTTCTCTACTGTGACCGGTGCGAAAAGCCTCTGGACCAGAGCGCTATCGCTTTGATGACGCCGAGCCAATGGCTACCTTGCTTAAATCGGTTTAGTCCAGAATTTGGTTCAGGCTTCTGATTGGC
>Ga0126336_10000325_pt1 | contig 17730 bp, 9 predicted proteins | sample SidCmetagenome_FD_92530 | JGI IMG/M metagenome (GOLD analysis project Ga0126336, IMG submission 92530) | Coral microbial communities from El Islote,Puerto Morelos, Mexico - Siderastrea C C metagenome | ecosystem: Host-associated > Invertebrates > Cnidaria > Coral | place: El Islote,Puerto... | reverse complement strand
GGAAGGGTGAAGGTGGGGTGAAGGGGGGGGAGAGGAAGGGGGAAAGGAAGGGGACAGGGAGGGTAAAGGAGGGGGACAGGACGGGTACAGGGAGGGGTACAGGAAGGGTACAGGAAGGGTACAGGAAGGGTACAGGAGGGGTACAGGTGGGGGACAGGAAGGGGTACAGGAAGGGTACAGGAAGGGTACAGTAGGGGTACAGGACGGGTACAGGAAGGGGTACAGGAAGGGTACAGGAAGGGTACAGGAAGGGTACAGGAGGGGTACAGTAGGGGTACAGGAAAGGTACAGGAGGGGTACAGGAAGGGTACAGGAGGGGTACAGGAGGGGTACAGGAGGGGTACAGGAGGGGTACAGGAGGGGTACAGGAGGGGTACAGGAGGGGTACAGGAGGGGTGCAGGAGAGGTACAGGAAGGGTACAAGAGGGGTACAGGAGGGGTACAGGAAGGGTACAGGAGGGGTACAGGAGGGATACAGGAGGGGTACAGGAGGGGTGTAGGAGAGGTACAATAGGGGTACAGGAGGGGTACAGAGGGGGTGCAGGAAAGGTACAGGAGGGTACAGGAGGGGTACAATAGGGGTACAGGAGGGGTACAGGAGGGGTACAGAGGGGGTGCAGGAAGGGTACAGGAGGGGAGAATTAACAGGAGAAATAAATAAAATAACATATGAGTGGAGGAGGAGGAGGAGGAGGAAAAATAAAATTTTGGAGGAGGAAATATAGGCTGTGATGCCATTAACATGAGCAATTTATGAATCAGTGAACTGAAAATGTTTGGAAACTTGCCCAAGAACGTTACAGTTCAGTAATTTTGAAGCTTGTTAGTGAATAAAACTTTAAAGGCCCACCTTCACCCAAACGGCCTTGCAGCCGTTTGTTTTTGCTTTCAAATGGTTCTGTTGTTCTTGTCGCACTCTGATTGGCTGCCAGAATATTCCCGCGACCAGAATGCTTCATCCAAACGAGTTGAAAACCTGTCAAACCGGTTATACCAATCAAAACCGCCACAAGCTGAGAACAGAACATCACATCATTGATAAAAACGGCAACCTGGTAAGCAAACTTGTCAAGCCGGTTATACGCTAATGAGAATCCTCTGCATTTTATTCATGAGAACCAGACACAAGCCTATGACGTCAACCACACAATGTATTCCAATTCACACCGATGAGATTCACTTCAAAAAAGAGGAGTAAAACATCCCATTTATGGAACTTACCAGAATGGGTAGCCTACCTCCCCCGCCCCCGCCCCCTCAACCGCCACGAGACTTTGCATGGGAAACTTACCTTGTCCATTTTCCTCTTGCAGAAATCTGGATGAAAACAACATTGAAGGCGGATTTCATCTTCCGGGAGGTGTTACTATGGTGTAAGTCCTGATTTCTTGTGCTTCCCCTAACAGATACGCCCTCATGCGTAATTCTTGTTGGACAATTATTCAATCTCTATAGGTAGGTCGGATTTGTCAACAGGTAAAAATTCTCTTTAGAAGCTTTATTACTCACAAGATTTCAGTTCTTACTTGTTTTATCCGAGGCATAAAGTGACCATCTGGTATCGATTTCGTCCGAGTGTCACTAGTTACTGAGCAGACAAGCCAGGGTGTGAGCAAGCGCTCTGATTGGTTTGCTAATAACAGGCTACGATGTTTTTTTATGGAATTGGTTAGTCAATGAATGAGACATTCTCGGAACCTAGAGTCGTTTGCATTATTATTCCACTCAGCTGCTTTTTCACCTGAACTCGTTCATTGTCATACAATGCGGTTAATATCGAGGCAACATTTTTAATTATCCCATGTTTGAAGGGCTGCTCCCGTAGCAAACATGCACTTATAAGAGCGCATTTCTCTGAGCTATCACAAGATCTGATTATGAGCAGCTCTTTGGCCGCCGTTACGTATTTATGTCACCTGAGTGGTAGGCTACAAGGTGGATCGAAGAGTACTGTTTAAGCACGGAATTCAAAGGGTAGATTTTCTGATTAGCATTTTTGTACAAAGTCGTTGAATTAAAGGAACAGAGATAAATACGTAATTGCCGTACAAAAAGCTAAACAGCGATATTTTCACTCAACGGAAAAATACTCACGTGGAGACTTCAGAACAAAGCTCCGTCTATGAAAGAAAAAAAAACTTTTCTTTTTGGGGGTGGAGGATGTCACAATCACAATGATCAAATATAGTCTGTTTTTAAAATCTGTTTGTAATTTATTTTAATGAGTTATAAGCCAGCGAGCTTCACATTTTGCTTTCTAAACGAGTAATATGAGAAGTTGAAGGATCGTTTCGTAGCCTTTGGAAACATTACCCCTCTGAATAAGGAGGGATCCAAAGACGATGCACAGCTTGTCCATTTACTGTGACCTTTTTCGCTGAGCCATGATGCTGTTATCCAATAATTTAACAAGAATTCCCGGCTATTATGAAATGAAAAATTTTTGCGTCACTTTATTCTAGATCTTGCTTTATTTCTTGTTTTATTTGCAGCAAGATGAGAGGAAACAGACTATCCTTAAAAGACTTAAAGGTTATCCTTGCAAAAGCAAAACGCGTCAACTACTTGTAAGTATACTTGTGATTGCATAAGATTTGAGATTATCAATCTAAATAAAAAACAATTACATCTCTTTATTCACGTTTCTGTCCAGTTTTCCTCTACTGATTCTTTTTATATTACTTGCTTCTCTTTAAGGTTGTTTTTAAGGTTGTTTTCAGAACATCAAGTATTCGTTGTACCAAATGCATTATTAATGTCTGTTAATAAAATTAATGTGTATCCATCTTTATAGAGATATATCTGGAAATCCCATAGGACCTAACCTAACATCTGACGTTTTCTCTGGCTTTGAGAAGATGCGTTTGTTGTAAGTTCGTGTTTAGTAGTTGAGATATTTTCTATGCAAAGTGCTTTTAATTGCCCATCCAAAAATTAATAAATAAACGTTTGATGAAGGCATTATGGTTACTTTACTACATCGGACATATTCTATTGAATAGTTTTACTTTGTTGATACAAACACGCACCTTTGCTCTTCATTACATATGGTACAAATCTGCTTTAACTACAACCCTGTTAATTCGACCATCTCGACCATTTCACTTTTACAGCCACTTCGAATTTTCCGTTGTCCAATCAAAAATTACCTTTACTTTTCAGAAAATTTCTTAAATCCGATCACCACGTCAATAAGACCTAAAGGCATCCTTTTGACCGTCCCAAACCATTCATATCCTTACGAATTCACCCCGTTAAAACGACCAGACGGCCCACATGACATGACAAAAGCTGAAAACAATTGACGAATAAAAAGTGAAACCACAGAGTACAGTCACCCAGATGATCGTATTCGACCCGCCTATTTTGTTTTTATCAGAAAGATCACCAATTGTAGCCTGAAGCACATCCAAAGTGGAGCTTTCCGAGCAATGAAAGACTTGAGAAGTCTGTAAGTTTACTGCAGTATTCCGTTACACTTTTTCCTCATTCCAGATACGTTGTGATGTTTATGACATATATGATATAATCAGTTAGTTGACGACAGTACTTTAAACAAATGCATAATGCTCACATTTTGCAGTTACCTTGGTTACAATATGTTGACGCATATACAACCAACGACTTTGGAAGGACCAGGCGACAAGCTGGAAAATTTGTAAGTTAGAGACCACTCTCTTAACTTTATTACACGAAAAAAAAAATTAAAAATAACTTTTGGTTAAATAACTGTATTTGGAGCAGTTTTCCAAAAGTGTCCCGTGTAGTTCGCGTTTGTTTTTACTTTGCTTTCCTGCGCTCTGTGATTGGTTAATGCTCGACTCTCTAAACCAATCAGATGTATAACTAAAGCAATCGTAGCTTTCTTGTATGTGTTTTGCACACGATCGATCGAAATATCGATCAACTGAGGTGACTGACGGACTGACTGATCGACGGATCAATCATCGATTGATTGATTGATTGATTGATTGATTGGTTGATTGATTGATTGATTGATTGATTGATTGATTGATTGATTGATTGATTGATTGATTGATTGATTGATTGATTGATTGATTGATTGATTGACTGACTGATTGGATGACTGTTTAGATTGATTTTTGTTTTTCCAACAGGCTCCTGTTTGAAAATTCCCTCCGCACTATAGAGGATGGAACATTTGTGCGTTTCAACAGCCTCAGTGTATTGTGAGTGCCAGTGTCTCTATTACCGTATTTTCTCGATTAAAACCGGGCCTTGAAAACAACGCCGGGTTAACATAGCCAAACTTAAATTAAACGCCCCCAGCGTTTATTCGAGGTACCGGCGTTTATTTGAGGTCCGGCATTTATTTGAAACTGAACCTTTATGTTACTGCTTCTCATCGAAAACTTCGAACCAATAAGTTCTTTGAAAGACATTTAGTTATAAAAATGAGCGACAAAAAAGAACGACGTTTCGACCTTTCTACGATCACTTTCAAGTTCGAGTTGGGAGATTAAAATTTTAAAATATATACAATTTTGAAACAATAAGATAAATAAAAGGTACATGCCAAGATATTTACATACAAACAAAGAAAAGAATGAAAATAACACAAAGGAACACAAACGATCGGTAATTGGCAACCACGTAAAGGAACAACATGGAAAGGAGCCACAGGGAATTGCGAAAAATTTTAAGATTCTGAGGAAGTGTCAGAACAAATTTGACTGTTTGATTTTCGAAATGTTCTTCATTCGTGACCTCAAACCCAAACTTAACAAACAAAGCGATTCCATCCGTGCAAAGCTGTTTGTTTAGCTGCTTTGAATACTTTTTATTGTTTTTTAGGTTTATTTTATTTTATTTTTACTGCTAGCTTGCGCCTTTATTTGGCATACTTATTTTCATTATTTTCTTTGTTTGTCTGTAAATATCTTGGCATGTACCTTTTAATTATCATATTGTTTCAAAATTGAGTATATGCTAAAATTTTTATCTCCCAACTCGAACTTGAAAATGACCGTAGAACGGTCGAAACGTCGTTCTTTTTTATCGCTCATGTTTACAACTTAACATCGAAAAATTGTAAAAGGAATTCTTACAAGACCCACTACGGTACCTCAGTTCACTTTATTGCCCACCCAATTCTCCCGCCCTGTTTTGAAAAACATTGATGACGTTTTATTTCTGTTTTACTTATGTTGTGCTATATTTTGCTGTAATTTTAGTGAACGTAAATTAAGGTTATAAAAATGATGAAAAATACTCCATTTAAATGAACGCTGGACACCCAATGACGCCGGGCTCAAATAAACACCGGGTTTACGACGTATAGTTTTAAATAGATGCCCCGACATTTAATGGAGAAAATACGGTATGTGTGTTTTTAATGTTTTCTAATTCACAACAAGAGGCACAAAGTACAGTGATTTATCAATATGAAAGTCAATAGACAGGGATTCTTAATTTTAGTAAACTGCAATACTAAATAGCGTTCTATTATCTTTTAACGCTAGGTCACTGAACAAAAACCAGCTTCGATCCGTGCCCGATTTCACAGGTCTTACTACGCTCTTTCGCATGTAAGTTAATGAAGGATTTATGTTACTTCTTCTGCTGAAACAAGTTGGTGTCAGTTTAATTTCCAAAAACATTTTTAGTTTATGCCACTAGTATAGTCTTCTTTAGGCGGAAAAAGTGAATGTCATTTAGATTTAGGCTAAAATATCGTCTTAATACAGATCTACTAAAAAAATCGATGCTTTTCCAGGGCTAGTCTATACTGATAAGTAACAGAGCAATTCAACTCTCTTGTGTTGTAATATGTTTTAATTCAGTAATATCAAGCACGTAAGAAATGCCACCGATAATGTATGCCCCTTCCGCCAGCAACTATCTATTGATGCTTTATTTTGATTGATGGATGGATGGATGGGTGGGTTGATTGATTGATTGATTGATTGACCGATCGATCGATCGATCGATCGATCGATCGATTGACTGACTGACGGATTAATTTTTTCCGCATAAATTCAAGAACAGCCCACTTCACATTTGTGTGCTTACTGCCCTGGCCTTTGAGTGGAAGAGAGGCTGGGTTTGACTTTGTTTTGTTACAAACCTGCTTGCTTTTCACATGTGAATGACCAGGATGCGAAACTTGTTAGCGTAAGAACAATATGGTTTACATGTGAAAAGCAGGGAGGTTTGTATCAAAACAAAGTCACCTCTAACCTAGCCTCCGCTCAAAGGCCAGGTTGCTAAGCACAACTGTGAAATCGGTTATATATATGTCTACATCTACACCTACACATAAAAAGGGTAAATCCGTAAGGATATATTCTAGAAATGCAGCCATTCAAATAAATATGTTCTCAGGAAGAATCCAGCGATATTATGACACTACACGCACTTGTCTACCGAGGTCATCATAAATCATCGTAAACTTAAAGGAGAGTTCGCTTCTTCGTCCAAAATAACATGTTTGCATGTGATTGTCACTCGCTTCAGAACAATGAAAGAGAACCAAGTCAACGATATATCACGTCTCGGCAATTCAAGCATAAAGTACGTGTTGGACTTGTAAGTATACATGTTAACTTCCCAACGATGCTCTAATGGCCGGAAATTGAAAGTTATATAATAATTATATTTTAAAAGGAACTAACAGGTATTCGTTTTTTTTTTTTTTTGGATAACGCATAGCAGAAACCCTTGAAGGGGTTGCAACGTGTAACGGCCTTGTAGGTCTTTGAACAAGCGTGCTAATATTGAGCTTCTTTAAAAGTACCCTCTTTGGACGTTTGCCAGAATTCAAACGAAAACATAACCAGAAATTCGCGACGGCAAGCGGCTTGCACTGCGGGCGCATAATCAAAATAGCGGCCCGAGCGAATGAAAGAGTAAGTAGCTTTCACAGGGACTTAAATCATGTTAAATGATGTAAGCAATGCAGATCTTTTGAAGAACCGACCAGAAGCAATAGGCAACAGGGTATTTAGTCGTCGGAGGATAAAAGGAAAGATAAACATGGTGATTTTATTCTTCATCGGTTTGTTGATAACTGTTCGACGTCGTCTGAATGACAAAATATAACATTTGTCTCTGCTCTGAGCCTAAGCTCTATTTGCAACTGTATTCCGTTTCAGAAAGAATATCTTATTCGATGGACAGGCTACAGTTCGCTTGCAGATTTGATTAAATTGGTGTTATATCAGATCAGATGGCATGCAAATTAAATGAATTTTTCCCTGCAAATTCTTCCCGCTCGTTTTCGAAATTCAGCCGGTGCCCATATTCAGCGGTTTCTTAGTGTTGGCTTGTAAGTACGTTGTGTATGGGGAAGAATCAAAATGGCTGCCAAGGAGCTTCCGAGTAGAAGGAAAACAAACCGTTTCAGGAGCATTTTTACCTCACTACGGGCTCTATTTCCTCAATGTCGCACTTACAAAAAAGCCTGATCTTCGTCTCAAAAAGGCAATGCCTTAGCTGGTGTTTTCTCGCGAGAAAAACATTTGTTTTGCGAGTTTAACATCGTATCTTTTGGATGGGAAGCTGGGGAAACATGTCGCGGCAAGTTTTCTCTCTCCATACACTAAGAAAATCATGAAGGTAAGCGCTGTTTTAAGAGGATATTGTGTCCGTTTCTAGTGATATTTCAGTGGCTAGAATAATATTTCCTTCATTTTTTGTTCGATAAAGATGTAGTTCGAACATTGCTTTATCAATTTTAAAGCTGGGGAAAGTCGCAATTTGAGCGACAACAACAAAAATTAGGACAGTTTAAAATTTCTCCCTCATTCCCTTTATGTTCTGCCGCTATATGTAATCCGTGTTTGCGTGCTTTGCGCAAGCTTGCACCCATGTTGGCAGCCATGTTGTCCGAAATTTCTGGCTATGACAAACCAAACAATCGGCTTGCTCTAGCTTTCCGATGTCAGGAGGGTTCCTACCGATGTAATGTCACGTCCCCGAGTCCTCAGTTGGGCAGGCCTTCGGCTCTTTGCTGCGCTCTTTGTTAGCAAATGCTCGAAATCTTTTGAAGGTGTAATAACTAATTTAGTACAAACCCAGTAGAATTCTATCACAAATTCTGCAATCTGATTGGTTACGCTAATCAAATTTTATTCGAATTTGTTGATAGAGTGTGAGTAGCGAAGGGGCGCTTGTTCCACATCTAAAACCGCATTTTTTTGAAAAAAAAAAAAAAAGGAAGAAGAAGAAGAAGAAGAACAGCAAGGAGAAGGGCAAAAGCTTCTTCGCGTTTTCGCGAGTTTCTGAAAACTTTACCATAAAGTTTTTTAACGTAACTAAAACAGTCGACTTTGGAATTCTCTTTCAACCAATCAGAAGCACTACCAAGATCTGGGCAGTGAACGTCCTCAGTATGGAATTTCTGCGCTCGTTACTCAGACGTCGTTTTGCGAGGGCTCAAGAAGCGACCTCGCGAAACGTCGGCTGTTTTCTCAGACTATTGAAAACAAGAAGATATCGTAACAACAGTCAACTAATTTTATAGAAAGGAACCCAAACAGTAAAAAGAAAAAGTAAATAGATTTCTAGAACATTTTTTACGTAGCTGTATGGCAAGAGAGGAGAAAAAAATTAAGTCTCTTCGCTACAAAGCCATGCGCAAATAACCTAACTTCCTAGGCTTTTGGATTGTCAAAATAAAACAAAACAAAAGAGAAAAACGCTCGCCTTGTTGACTAAGGTGTCGAAGGTGGGTTGAGTTTGTTGTTGGTCCTCTTCCTTGCTCCGAGACCCGGTTTCCCCCCTCTCCTTAAAAACCAACGTTTCCAAATTGTAACTGATATATGTAATACGTGAACATATTCACATGGGACATGCAAAAAATAAATTGATTTATTTGATTATTTGGTTTATACTAGAAAGTGTCCCATAAATACTCCATAAACTGCTTTCTATCTCCTCACTCCTTCTTCTTAGCAAGCAAACCGTTTGCAAAGATATTTGGTTTTCCCAATATTCTGCCCAACACCTATAGCAATGCAAACGAACTTCGCCGGATTGCGTGCTTTGTTCTCGCGAAGTATGGCCGATATTTCGCATTGCCTGAAAATGATATTTCAGGGAAATAGCCACGATAACTCACTGTGTCAATGAAATTTCGTTGAGTAAAACGAAATAATTGACGAAAGTTTGCGATGGCGAAAATTCGCCTGTGCCATTTTTCGCTGTTGGCAGGCGAAATTTCGCAGATACAAGAAACAACGAAACACGGGGGAAAATCGAGCAATCGAAGTGTGGCACAACAGACAAAAGCAGAATAAAAAAGCACATATGCATCTTCAGTGTAAATGACTTCAATTTCATTTTAATAACCAGATGGAATTTGGTGCCCTTTTAAGCGTTTCTGACGTGAAAACCAAAATAACAATCCTGTAAACGGTTTGAATCCGTCTGGGAGTTCACATCATAAGTCAGTGAAGTTTGATCGCCAGTGTTAGTGTAGTCCTGATATCTAGAAGGACTGTTTGTGATGAGGTGATGACTGTGATAACTGTTTCTGATTGACGTTTAGACAACTTGAGCGGAAAGCATGATCAGAATAAAGTGACTTAAAGTCAATGATTTCTCTTCACTCCAAAACAGGCGCTCAAGACGCCCGTAATTTTGTACAAGCTGATTATATAAGCGTGCGCAGATCATGGCTCGTATTTTATTATTTTGCTGGGCGTGCGTAATTAATGGGCGCATACTAAACAGGAGAGGACGCGACAATTTCTTCTCAAGTTATCATTGTCATTGCAACTATTAACTCTCCTCGGAAGAGAATCTAGGGCTTCAATTTAACGGCCAAGCCTTGAGACGTAATTGTCGCGTCCTGTTTACGACCCGCCAGACAAAGAAACATTGGAGACCAGCAAGGCGGGTAAACTGTCTTCGGTCTGATTCAAATCCCTTCCAAAACGACTAATAAAGACACAGGAACACAGGTTAACAACAATATTCTTAAAGCTTATGATATAGCTAATACGGGCGTTGACGGGTTCCCTGTGTTTATTCTATGGGTGTCTTTTATTGTTTTTGTCGATTTTCTATCACAAATACAGACAAATTGTAATTTATTTGTTTAATTGTTTCTTACTCTGTTATCATTTTAGAGGGTTGACTCAGAATCATATCGAGCGCCTACCAGCCTATCTATTTCAGAATTTATCAGTGATATTTTCACTGTAAGTTCAACATTTATGCCAAATTTATAAATTTTCTGTCGTAAGCCACCGGCCTAATTGCGAAGATTAAACAATAAATCGATTTTTTCACTCCATCATTCATTTGTTATCGCTAGAAATTGCTTTACCATTCACATACAGGATGCGTATTTAATAATTGTTTTCAGTTGAAGATCGCGCGTTGGATATGAGATGATAAATAAACAAATGATAAATGAACAAGCGCGAACGGAACAATTGTACTTAGTACATACCAAATCAGTGGATAGTGTTTTTCGCGCGCTCTGATTGGCTACTCAAACTCGGGATAGCATCTGCTATTCGGCTCCCGTCACTTTTGTTGGATTTCGTGCGCGCGCTTTTCCTCAATTCTCAGAAAAAAGGGACTTAAGAGCTGGCTTTTCACTGGTTTGGTATATAATAAAACAATTATTCACCTCAGTGTTGATGAAGAGTGGTAAATATTTACACCTCCACTTTGGTGAATAATTGTTAATTGACTTCGGTAATTGTTTATTTGTTTTGCCATATTTTTACACAAACCTTTTGCTTCGCGACGGAAACTTTTGAACGCTAGGCTGGCATTCAATTTCTTTATAAAGTAAAAAGCAGGGTATTTGCTGATCATCAGTGTGCGGTTGTACGATGAGGAGACTAGAAATTCTACAACGGTTTGGGAAGTTAATAAATAAATAATAACCGGTGCATAGATATTGGTGCACGAGTTTATCTGTTCCGAGAAGCGAACAAATTTCTGGCGAAACCGATTCACAAGAAAAACTTTGAGCTCCGAGGAACAGATTATACCAAAGGAGAAATGTCCGTGCATATTTTTAAAACTCCCTTAAGGGTATGGTTTATTGACTCCAAATATTTAAAAACATTTTGATGCGTGGGTTCTTGATTTCTAGCCAGTCTCTTTCACACAGTTTTATCGACAAATATGTTGATATCCTTCACCGTTACAACATCAAAACGCTCCGCCATCCCGAAATTCGTAATTAACGTTCTTGAACTCAATTTTTCGAACTTTTTGGGCACGTAGGGGAAATTTTTAAATATTTTGTCAACCCCTTTAGATGGCCGATATATCGGAGGATAATGCCCTAGACTGTTCGATAAACACTTTGCCCTCACTTGATCATGTCTAGGTGATGTTCTGGGTGGAGTCACAGCATAAGCCATGCGTGTAAAATTAGAAAGAAGGCATGGCAACACATCCAGATTCTTGCCAAGACTACCAAAAATCTCATTTAAACGATACGGAATAAAACATCACTTGCAGACCACATTATCTCATGTCACTAAGTTACTAATGCATTGTTTCTTTCTGTTTTCAGGGATTTGTCCTTCAACATGCTGCAGTCACTACCAGATAGGGCATTTTCTGCGTGCAATAATTTATCCGTGTTGTAAGGGAGTAGTTAACGTGACATGCGTCCATTAAACGAGGTGGAATCCTCTTCTTTTCCAAAACTCAAGGATACAAAACAAAAATATAAGAAAGACAAAGTTGGGCTATAACATGGGAGATTTCGAAGAAAACGTCAGGCAAATGTCAGGAACAACTTACAATCTTCCACAGCGCTTTCTGGCAAAAACAAAAAAACAGCCAGCATTCATGAAAACTGGAAGATCACTCTTACCTGCTATTTAGAAATTTATCGGCCTTCGTTGTATCTGTGGTTTTAACTCCATAAAATGCAGATTAATATGGCGTCGGGTGGAAAAGAACAAACGCAATGATGTGAAATTTTTCTTTTCTTTCCGTCCTTTCTCTCTTCTCTTTCTTTATCTGAAGGCTCTTGAACTTCAACCACATCTCACGATTAAGCCGTCACACTTTTGTTGGGCTTACAAACCTGCAGACATTGTAAGTTAATGATTTTTATTTAAGCCATTACTACTAATTTGCGATAAGTCTTTCAAATATTTGATCTGGTAACTTTCTGATCTGTTCTTAAATCTGCCTCGTCCCCAGTCGCTCGCGATCGCTCATCTGGGGGATATTTTAGTTAATCACCCCCCGCTCCGCGCTCGCTTCCAGTCCCCCCGCTCGCGCTCCGCGCTCGCACGTGATCCCTCCTCTCGCGTCAAAATCCGCGCTTGCTTGGCCTTGGAAAAGCCTGTGGAGGAGGCAGTTCTTAAATCTACTTATGGCACGTGACACGCATCATATGCGTTCTTATTAATTATATTTATTTAAACTATTGAGAGTCAAGTACGTAAATAACAAAAATAAATTACGAAAGTTAACGTTCATAACCTGACCCTCGGTCATAGAAGCAACTCTTCCAGACATGAGCACATGATATATCTAACACGTTGCTGACTTTTGTCTACATCTTATACTTTTTCCCCGAAAAAGGTCAAAATAATGTATGCATTTTTATTTAGTTAAAATGGCTTGACCAAAAATATCAATATCAACCGATTGTTATTTAGCGTTACCAAAGTGTGCATCTGGGATATGCATACAACTACTGAAAGAGGAAGGTGCTAAAAAAGTGTTCTCAACAGAATTGAAGAAAACTTTACGAGGTGTTGGCATCCAGCCCCCTTGTCACCCGAGGGTTAAACCCGGCTTGCAAGCGATTAAGGCTTACTATACGTGACACTGGGATAAATATTTAGGATCCCTGATATAATGGAAATTTTCATTAGTATATAAAATATCTTTCCTTCTAACTAAAATTAATCATTCTTATATTTTTTTTACCAGGATGATGATACACAACAGCTTAACGTACATTCCAAGAGACACCTTTGCTGTTACTCCACTGAAAGTCCTGTAAGTATCAAGTTTGTTACCTACCTCAAGAACACCTTCACAATGCTGACATTTCGAGTTGATTAGTTGTCCTTTTTTACTTGTCTAGTAGCCGTCCCAGGAAAAAAAAGGCTTCTCTACTCTATCGTTCTCTTCTTCTTTCTATGCAGACAAGTTTCGTGTGTTAAACCCACCTTCATGATTTTGGGCGCTGTTGCAATAATATGACCACATTCTGATTTGTATAACAATTTATCCTTAAAGATTAGGCAATTGCTCATGCATGATTGAGGAAACCATAATGAAGTCATAAAGAAGTTTGGTTCGCAGCTGTGAAAGATTTTGGAATTTCTTTGACAAAATTTGAAAAGCTGAAGAGAATTGTCATTTAAAAATGTCAATACAACTCAATAAAGTTTGGAGTCATTGAATGGTTTTGACGTGATTTAGAACAACAAGAGCAGCTGGTTGTGCAATCAATAATTGCACAAAACATTCACCATACCTGATTGACTGTTTTAATTTGTTGCTTAGGTTTCTCCACAGCAACTCAATCAAACATATTGACGGAAAAGCTTTTACTGGCCTCACCAATTTAGAGTTATTGTAAGTCATCCATAACATTCTTGCCACGAATTTCCAGTTAAAATCATTACAGAGATTTGAGTAAGCACCTTCCTTCAAAAAAGTGCCCTTCTCTAATGAGCTCCCTTCTTGATCTGCTCCCATTTTTGTTAATAAGTTCCCTTTATGCCATTAAGCGCCCATGTTAAGCACAAGGACCTCCCCTTCCATCAATATTGCAAGGGGGAATCGTGTTTGTGTTATAAGCTATTAGCAATCCCCCAAACACATAGCTCCTTCGAAGGAATATAAATTATTTTATACGACATCTTGGAGTCCTCTCTCAAAAACGATATGACAGCGGTACAACCAAGCTACTCCTTTAACAATATTTATTACACGCAAGACCGATCCTTAAAAAAGCGGTCCAGTAACGTAAGCGCTCCCCAATGAATTCCCAAAAGAAGGCAAGGCCGAGAAAAGAAAAAAAAGTTGCGCTTTATTGCACAAAAACTGACTCTCACTCTAACAGGGGCGAAGGACCACCATTTAATAAAATAACATGAAAGTACGATTGATGTGCCCCATCATCATGTTTAACCAGCTATTTTCTTTTTCTTTCACAGGACATTATTCAGTAATCCCTTCGGACTACTGCCGGTAAAGATGTTTGACGAAATGACATCCAATACAACATTGTAAGTTTTGTGGAGTCACAATGTGGACTTCTTCAAGACAAACGAGCCCAGCAAATCATTATGCACCTCGTTACATGGCCCCTTACAGTTCAGTCCTATCTTGTGAAAAAGTGAATACAGCTAACTTATTTCTCTAAATCAATTCCAAAGGCATTCTTTGTGATCATCATATTAACATTTGCACAACTCTTTATAGAGCTATATCATGTCAAAACCTCCAGCAGCTTTCTCCAGGAAGATATCCGGCTTTGATGTAAGTAAAATGCCAACTAGACAAAAAAATCAATTGATCGTGAGGAACGACGTCCCACTCTTTCAGTCCTTTAGGTTCACAGAGTTGCTGGTGTCATGACATGTAGGGCTGTAAGAGTAAACAGCAATATTTGAAGCAAGTAACATACATGAACTTAATTTGCGAAATTTTCCTTCAGTCGAATGTTCAACTATTGCTATCTCAAAGGTGAAAAGCAACGAATAAGTAAGATGACAAGTTGAACAGGGTATTCACGAGTCCTGACTTTATTATATAAAGATAATGATTACAAGGATTCTTGCTACATCGTCTAGTAGTTATCTAAAAACAAATACTTCAGTTGTGAAAGATGAAATAATCAACAATGACACGAGCGTGGGACAAAGAAAAAAACAGAAAAAAGAAAAAAATTACCATCGCTTTCATTTATCACAATTCATGATGACATCGACATTGCTGATCCTAGCAGTATGCAGGACGCATGTCACATAAGAACTCAGTAAAAATGGCCTCGCTCTCTATGAGTTCTCGTAGCTCAGTGGATAGAGCGCCCGCCCGGTGTTCGGGAGGTCATGGGTTCGATTCCTGTCGGGGACTCAGATTTTTTCTTTGTCCCACGCTCGTGACATTGTTGATTATTTCATCTTTCACATTTAATTTACCGAGCTGAAAATTTACCATCACTTTCATTTATCAAATACTTCAGTTGTTTAACTTATCTGTTAATTGCTCCTCGACCTCGTTACTTTGAACATCATCTTTTTAGTGTCACCTTCATTACTAAGTGTTTCCAAAGATGCTTTGGAAAAATTTTAATTATGCGAGAGACAACACTGCAGTTAATCTTGAAGAAGTCTTGTGGCAACAAACTACTTCTGGAACACTACGCTATTGGGAAATGATGTAATTATTAAAGGCCAGATAGCACGGGCAACATTTTCTGGACGAGCAACAAATTTTGCGTTGCATGTTGCGATTGTTTGTTGCTTGTTTTACCACTTCCTAACGCCACAATTGTTCATGTTGCAGAAGTAGACGCCGCTACTAATTTTGTAACATGTAAGATGGTTGAGCGCGGACCTGAAACTCAACACGCAGCAAACAACCTCAATTTTCAACGCAACTGACCTTTGTAAGGCCAGTTATGCAAACGTGTTACCTGTATAACTTGGCCTTGAGCCCTCGGCTTCAAGTTGTCTTCAAAATACATAATTGCTAAAAGCGAAAGATTCAAAGGGAAGTCTTCATTTTAGTCGACGATTTTTGGAAAGAAAATGAGAGGTTTGTTGCTGGGTGCGGCAGCCCCCATTAAGACAGGCTAAGATTAGAGGCCAATCAGAGCGCTCCCTTGGTCGATCATATCCTGCGGTAGTCTATATAACAAAAATATTTATCACTTGCACCCTGCACATACTTATTGGGTAATAGTGTGAGCTGAATAGGTAATTTTAAATTTATAATTATTTAAATTTTACAAATGCAAGGAAAAATAAAAGTCATGATGTTCTCTTTCTCTTCAGTGAATGTGCTCCCTCAGGATCTTTCCATGTAGTCCTTCACGAAGAAGAAATCTTTGACAGACACGGTCTTCAACGCTCAGGTTTCAAGTGTAGTGGATGTAATGCCAAAAAATATGTTAATGAGAAATGTTTGAACTGCACATTCTGTATGGCTGGTACTCAAAGTGATGGATTAAATTGCATCCCATGCCCTGCAGGTAATGTTTATTCAGGCAGAATCCCTGAATCCCTGAATCCCTGAATCAAATCCCTGTAATTAACAATTTATAGTGTCATATTTGCACGATGTCGTCATTTGACTTCAACTACCAGAATCCTTCAGTTTGTTCTTTTCTCATACAAATTAGGGCCATTGTTATTTAAGCCTCACTGAGTTTAAAAAAATTAATAAGAAAGCAGAAAAGATACGAATTCAGGTAGTTGTAGTCCAATAACGCTGTCGTGAAAATGGCCTGTTTGCCCCGAGACACAGTGTTGTTATGTGTTTCGGACCTTATAAAGTGCAATATCGAGCTTGAATACACTAAGCCTTACTCCTTCCCAGTTATTGCCAACTTTTCCTTAAAAAAACACTATTTCACAAACTTTTCAAAGCCATGAGCACTAGTTTAGCTTCTGAAATGTTTTATTCTGGTAGAACAGCAAACTAATCAAACCTGAGATTAATAAACTGCAAGCCGGTACGGTAGTTACGGTAATTGTGGTTTGTTTTGGTGGCTGATTGGTCGTGGCATAAAAAAATGTATAAATTATATGGCTTCCTTAGTCACACTGTAACGGACTTCAAGAATGAATCACCGTCGCACGGTTTGGGACCGAAGTCTGGCAATCTTGTGCGCAGGATCTCTCATTGTCCCGCCCCCTCTTTCTCTCTAGGGCAAGAAGAAGAGATACCCTGGGAACGAGTTTCAGAGAGTAAATATCCATTAACAAATTCTACGTATGTGTGACCTAGTCCCTAGTCCCCAGTACTTATGCCTCACGATCTTAGGCTAGGTGAGCCTTTGAAGCTAGTTTGACCTTGTTCGTCTACGCATAACTATTTATCTTGCCAGTTTGGGAACTACCGTGTGGCACTAAATTTTGCGGGTTGGCGAATTTTTGTGTTTTGCGGGAACTAATTTTTGCGATGGAAAAAGACTGGTTTTTCTTGCTGGAAATTAATTTTTGCGATTTTCTGGAAGTCGTGTGTTAAATGGAACTGATAACATTTTCGTTTTTATTTGAGTACGTCAATCGAAATGCAGATAAACCAACATGCGAATGTAAGACAGATTAATAAGTTATTCGATTACAGGCAATGGATCGATAATAACTAGGGTACGGTACGACTTGACGTATTATCCAACAAGTTATCTATGACATTGTCTCCTTTATACCAGTATTTTTGAATATAAATTCTACAGTGAAGTAAATTTTTGCGGTAAAAAAAATTGCGGTAATTTTATTCTATGGGAACCTATTTTTGCGGATCGCGAGAAAAACCGGGCATGAACAAGAACTTTGAGATACGCTGTTCTGATCTGACAACCATTGACTTCATTGTCAAAGGCATTTTAAACCACGATCCTTATCACGCGTTGAGCAGCTTTTGATTAAGATACAATCGACCAGTTTTACTCTGCGGTAATGCAAATTCATCACGCCGGGCCAGCAGAGGGCACGAAGCTGCACGCTCGGAAAAACTTTTGCGTCTTTTATCCGATAGAGCTCAAACTTTGCACAATGATAGAACTTTTTATTCCAAACAATCGTATCG
>Ga0126336_10000324_pt1 | contig 17733 bp, 13 predicted proteins | sample SidCmetagenome_FD_92530 | JGI IMG/M metagenome (GOLD analysis project Ga0126336, IMG submission 92530) | Coral microbial communities from El Islote,Puerto Morelos, Mexico - Siderastrea C C metagenome | ecosystem: Host-associated > Invertebrates > Cnidaria > Coral | place: El Islote,Puerto... | reverse complement strand
TTATTATTATTATTATTATTATTATTATTATTATTATTATTATTATTATTATTATTATTATTATTATTATTATTATACAACTCTTGTCATAGAGATAACACTACATATACATTCTGTAATCAGTTTTGTTAGGCTTATCGTAATACACTTGTGAATAAATACTGTATATTTAAGGACCAAACCCACGTTTATTAATTCTTCTGGTAATCAACAACTATATCTCCTTCATAGAAATTAAGAACCTAATTAAGAACCTACTTAGCCTAAATTTCCAATAACTACCCCAAAATACAAGAACCTATTTTGCCAGACTTAAAAAATGTAGGTTCTTACACGCGGGTTTTTACTGTAGTATAGCTCTCACACAGTTTAAATGGTGAGTTTACTTGTGAAAACTGGCATGGCTGAGCCGGGGTACATTATCGAACCTCACAAATTTGCTCTCACTCAGTTCGCCAAAATCACCAAGATATAGATGGTTTTCAGTTTTGGTTATTTAATCGGGTACTTCTAGATTAGATGCTTAGGATAAAGGTGTTTTGTTCAAAGTCTGAGTGGTGCTTGTTGATAAACATTGTGTCAGTTGAAATCTGCTTGTATTCTCCCTAATATTTGTTGTGAATCTATAACGTTTTCTGTGCTTTTAGATAGAGGAAATTGAGTTTCTACCAATTGATGTTTGTCGGGGGTATTTAAAGGTATGCCGTAACGCGATGATATTTCTTGAGAAAATGTGAAAGAAATGAATATATCATTAATATCTGTATTAATCAGAGATAGAATTTACCTTGGATACTTCCCTGCGATGACTAACGTGACCTCCTGACCTTTATCAATATTCACATGTGTGTATTTGCAGGCTAATTTATTTGTAGGGTTATTAATATACACTCTCTTTACATGAGGCGTACTTTTAAAAGAGCCTTCATGTAAAGAATTGGGCGATAGTCGTGGCTGGAGTTTATAGGCGTCACGCTGCTTGTAATGGCCTGGGTTGGTTGGAGGAGTATTCGGTTCCGAGACAAATTGTACCAAATGTTGCCAAGTTAAGCTGTTGATAAACTTAAGGGTCATTTAAAAGGTTTGAATGAATAATTAAGTGTGTTTGTTTAAAGTCGAGAGGAGGTGTAACGGATTTTGGGAGCGGTTTAATACGTTCTTCGGTTGAAACCAAAAAATTACTACAATTCACCATTTTTATCTCGTGTTTACGATAGCAACCTAAGCGATGATGGGAAGACAAAGGCACATTCCTGTCGTTATTTCCGTGGCTGAGTCACGTGATTTTCGGTATTCCCAAGAGAGTAACTTCGCTGTGTTTTCTGACCTTGTTGTTATTTTAGGCGCTGATGTATCATATAGGGTAATCGGGTTCCCGTTGATTAGAGTAACAATTCGTGTCGTTTATCAATGATTTCACGCTCAGTAGTCTTCAATGTGTTGCAGTAAAATTTAATTTGAGAGGGGCATTACGTGATTATACTTGTGTTGGATTACGAAGCATACACAGTCGATTTCCGGTTCGTATTACATAATCAAAAATCTGCTATGGTGCAATGTTTGATTTTGCTGATGTGACGTCCCTGAATTCTGTGTTGGAAAACTCAATTCACCTTTTGCGGCTTCTGTCCATTGGAGATTGTTTTTAAAGAGATACATAAGAAGATGGGTTGTTTCAACAAGAGAAAACAGGAAACGCTAATGGCATAATCTGTACTATAAAGCCCAGCATTTCTACTTTGATGTTATAGAGGAAGCTATTTTTGAGAGTGGTTATCGAAGGTTATCCACAGAAGAGTAACGTTTATGAAATTAGGAGTCAGCTTAAAGTTGCATCTATGATATCAAGCGAGTATTACTTGTAAGTCAAAGGTTGATTTGGATTCTATAATTCATCAGCCGAGAGTGTAGAAATTGTACGACACAGCGTGCAGCGCATGCATCAAATCAGGCTTTAGAGTACTGAATAATGATCTCAATGAAGATAATCAAAAATACGGTGGGGATAAAGTGTGTATAAATCGGGAGGGCTTACAACTCCTACACTTCCAGCTGATGACTCATAGAATCCAAATCAACCTTCGACTTACCGGTAAGTCTCGTTTTATTTTCAATTCTATTTCGTCATCAGCCAAGGTCGTTACGAAGTGGTACGATATTTTAGAGCTGTCATTGAGACATTATTGCCCATGTACTAGTGACAACCACCAAACAGTCAATGACATGGTAAAATCATCACACATTTATTGTGTAATTAAACATAACAGACTTGTCCTAGACGACCATAATTAAGAAGCTCATGTTCCACATAAGTCACAATATAACATGTAAGATTGATAGTGACATTATAACAAATATGTAGACACCTTGGTGCGTATTAACTACTGTTCACAAGACAAAGTACTCGAAAACTACTTTGTGGCAAAAGACTTCATAATAGCGTCTCCAAAGTTGAACTCGAACTCAGTTGGTTTGTTATAGTATTGGTGGAAGGTCTTCTCGTTGGACCATCCGGCAGACAATGTGATGTCTTTAATGCTGGTGTTGTTATCAGCGACAAAGGAAGCGGATGCGGCTCTTGTGCTGTGGCCTTCAAACTTCGATACATCAACACCAGCAGTAGACAGGACTGATTTACACCACCTGGAGATGGTATCCTTGATAACAGGGCCATGTGGTTTAACATGACTAAGGAGCAGTTGTTTGAAACCATTTCGAAGCCATTTCGAAACCTTTCAATGTTCTCCTTTAAATGTGCGGTGATACACAGTTTATCATCACCTGGATAGGAAAAAAAGAGAAGGGGTGTGATATGTGTTGCTACACGAGTCTGCTTCACCTTGTCAGTAACCTTGAAAATACACTTGTTGGTAGACAGCATGTTCTCAGTTGTTTGGTTCTTTATTGTTTGACATCTCTGTCCGCTAAGAAGGCCCAGGAGCCTGAGGAATGTCAGCTTTAAAGTGAGTTCCTTTAGGTCGAGTTCTGATGCTGAGGGTCGTCCACGAAACTAAGTAAACACAATGCTCACGTCCCAAATTGATTTATATCGAGGCAAAGCTGGGCGAAGTTCAAAAATACCTTTCACAAAGCGCATGGCGATTGGCAACTGTCCGAACGGTACGGATATGTTAGCATTCAACTGTAAGATGGACGATAACATGCTTCCAGCAGTATTTATAGTGCTGTATGAAGAACCCCTTTTATATAACATGGACAAGAAATCGAAGGCCATCGGTAGTGGTGGTGATAAGATATCACAGTGTTTTTATCTGCAGAATTCTAGCCATTTCTGGAGGTAGGTCTGGTACTGGGAGGTTGTACCTTCTTGCATGATGTAGAGATAACCTCTATTACTATGGTGGTGAAGCCAAGGCCTTCGCAGAGGATGGTTTGTTTTCAAAGATTCAGGAAGACTCAGAAGTTCTTGGACGGAACGAGGGTGACTGGTGGAAGAAGAATAAGGTCTGTGAAGATTGGCTACCACGACTGAGTTGGCCATATCGGCACAGCCATTACTCCTGTTGCTCTGTCCTGGATTGTCTACTGAAGTACTCTTAGAACACAACTAAATAGTGGGAAACGATAAAATCTTTTCTCAGTCTGAATAAGCAATATATAGGGATTTGTCTATTCAATCTTGATGCAAACAAATCGATTTCTGCTTTGAAGTCAAGAGTATCAAGAGCATTGCTCAATAGTGTCGGGTTGATCATCCATTCAGTATCCTGAATGGATCACCACCATTTTGCAAAGGGTCCCTTAAAACCTCTCAGGCAAGCATGCTGGAAGCATTGCAAAAACCTACCCCCTGTCCCCAAGAAAACCACCGTCAAAACGTAGGCCCTCTTCCGACCCCACCCCTATAGGACATCATTAAGCAACCAATCAATCATCCAGTGACCTTGGCAACCAACTACGACGAAAACTCCGTATTACTTTAAGACGGTGGCCTACAAGCCCGTCTTAACAGACGATTTTCCATTATTCAAAGACTCTTTGTCTTTTTATTTATTAGGAAGTCTGTAACGGACTTCAAGTTAGTGACCTAAAAGACATCCTCGACAAAATAAAGTCCATGAAGGTGACTGCAGAGACCCATGCTGCAATGACCCAGGTTTGTTTGTTTGTTTGTTTGTTTTTCTACTACCTGTCGTTAAATATGGTAAAGCTTATCTAAACACATTCTCGAGTCAGGAAACATCTAGTTGTCTTTTTTCATGAAAATAAATAAACTCTGATGCAAAGACTCGAGGGGTTGGAAAGAATTCACCTTTAAACGTAAGTATCTAATTATGTATTCAATCTTGTTTACGATGTACTGTAGCGTTTCATTATATTTTATTAGCAGTTATGTGCATTATTTGCATTTGCAAAGTTAATGTAGCTCTCGTTTTTATGTATTTTCGTAAGAAGGAATGTAAGTTGTTTGATGTGGGTAACGTAATAAATGTATGTAAAAATGTGTTGTATCTCTAGAACAAAACAAAAATTCAAAATTTTGAATTCTTCCTTACTCCCTTTTGATCGTGTTTGTGTCAGGCTAGGCACGCATGCTATTAAATGTTGTAAACAGATATGCCACACTCAAAGGCAATCGATACCTCAAGTTTAGAAAGCTCGATGTTTGGAGCAGAACGGTGTGCGCCGGACATTTGCAGTCTGCAGGCTATAACCTGGCGTACAAAGGGCCTATTCCCGTCTTTGGCATACCTTGATAAATACCGTTGCCTATTTCGTGTTAATTTGCTTATGGAAAACATTTTGCCGTCAGCGAAGCAGAAACAGAAATAGTCCACATCTCCTCCCGAACAGTGATTATCTAGGTTCAGTCCCCAGTCTAGTCGGCAATCATTGTAGACCAGAAAAAATAAACGATCCGCAGGCATACGGACATATAGCCTGAGAAAAAAGCCGACGTTTCACGAGGTCGCCACTTGAGCCCTCGCAAAACGACGTCTGAGTAACGAGCGAAGAAATTCCATACTGATGACGTGTCTCTTCCCAGATCTTGGTAGTGCTTCTGATTGGTTAGAATTTTCTTTCGACCAGTCAGAAACCCTACCAAGATCTGGGTAGTGTCACGTCATCAGTATGAAATTTCTGCGCTCGTTACTCAGACGTCGTTGTGCGAGGGCTCAAGTGGCGACCTCGTGAAACGTCGGCTGTTTTCTCAGGCTAGCGGACATGGGATAAGCGTAAACTTGGAATTGAGTGGCTTTAAATAAGATCTGGCAATATGTGGATAAAACTGATAGTATGGTTGCTGAAAAACAAGTCACGTCTTGTGTCAAGAAATGTAAATCAAGGCATGATTCTTTCAAGTGTTTCTTTGTATTTGCTAGTGGTCGCGACCAATTTGGTTCTATAAGTCCCTAAGTCAAGGAGAATACGTTGAGGGAATATATTGCATAGTTTTGCTATTGTTATCAGCTGTTTTTTCAGCCCTGCACTCGCCTGTTACAATAAAAGGCGCCGCCGCCTTTTCATACAGTGAATAAAATCAGGGGTTATGTAATGTACACCCCTGAAAAGACCAAACGGAAAAGTAACACTCTTTGTGGTTCTCCACGGTAGCCTTCGGGGGCATCCACATGCCTTGTTTCCTGTGTTTTTCGAATGATCCCCTGCTCCGCCCACAACACCATGGGTGTTTGGACTAAAATGGAGTGTTGCTCTGCATCTATTTACCAAAGAACAGTAATGACAGGAAGAATATAGTAGCTTAGAAAGTAAGCTGGTGCTCAAAAAACGTCTGTTCAAAGTTTTTCTTTCGGCATTAAAACCAACTGGTTTTTCCTCTGTAATTTTGTTTTGAATAAGACTGGTCAGTGGCCACATTAGAAACTAAACAGCTGAATAATGAAACAATTCGCTGCTCCCGTGAGCTGTAAAACTAAAAGCGAAGATTTGCCTTCAAGTTAAGTTTTTGTTTTCGTTTTGCCTGTATTGTATCAACTCTTTGAGCACCACCCACATCTTCCTTGTTGCTGCTACTGGCTTGTGGAGGGCATATTTACTGGTGCAATGGAGAAGCACTGGTTAGCCATGTTAAGTTTTGTCTTCTGTTAAGACCGAAGAAATGCCATTCCTTCTTGGTTGGCATTCTGAGAGGCTGTATGGTTTTCTCAGATAAACTACATCACCCGCTGAATAGGAGGTTTAATAGTGCTTTTGTGTGCAGGTTGCTATCTGCATTATCTCTTCCATTTTGTCTGGTTCTGCTCACATTCCCCTATCAGAGATGATGTTGTCTGTGAACTTTTGTGGCAACTTGTACACAGCGTTCAATGGGTGCGATACAAAACGGTTGTGATCTGGTCCGCCTCACCATCTATATGCGAGGGTGTCATGTGGAACACGTCTACAGGACATGACAGCCTTCAGTGAATTCTGGAGCACTGGACATGCAAAGAAGCAACGCAACACCGTTGGTACCATCTGTAAAAACGTGCGCATTAATGTAACGTAATTCCACATGAATTGGAAAACTTTGCAAATGTTTTCATTCTCGACTAGGTTGCGTTTCTCACTGGTGACAGTCACCTTTTGTGATCCTAAGTCAGAGAGCACGGTTACTTTGCCTTGGAGTTCTGCAGAATATTTCTTTTGTCGATGTAGCTTCCCCATTGTGTTGCTGTCGAAAGTCCAAAGTTTGAGGTATATATCGCAAATATTGTTGGTGATTGTGGCTAGTTCTTCTCAGGTCAGGGCAAGGAGATCTTCTGGGTAAATTTTAACTCGCCCGTTTTCTTTCTGTCAGTCCAGGATAGGAGGGCCGGCCTGCTCCCCGTACAGGAATTGGCCAAAGTTGAATACTGTATTCTTGTTTTTCTTTTCGCACAGCTATTCACTCAGGGGTAATTACTATCGGGTTCAAGAGAGTTGAAGATGCTTTCTGAATGAGTGTGGTATGGTCGCACTGGAGTATTAACACCGATGTTAAAGACAAATTTTAGTATTGCAGTTTAGATCTTATGGCTTTTTGAGAGAGAATATAATTATGATATTTACGTTGTAAATTGCCAGATCACTTCTCAGTTATTTTTATTTTGTCAATTTGTGCTCGCTTGCTCTTAGAAGAAAGAATTTTAAAGCATTTTACTTCGAATTCGTTGGATATAGAGGTATCAGAAGGTTTAGTTACGTAGATAGGCGATTCCTCCTGTATAATCTTTGGCTCATTGAAAAGTCCGTGTCATTTCATGGCACTTTAAGCTCAGAAATATTTTCGGAATATTGCGATCTGTTAGGGAACATCAGATTTGAGTACGAGTACGAGTTTTCACTTCCAGTTTGCAGGCTTTACATTGTCATATCACATACTGGTCTCTTTCCTGGAGCTTCTTTCTTTACTAGTAAACAACACGAAGAAGTGAGGTCTCTGGAAACGTCACTGGTTAGAAATTTGAAAATCGTACTCGTACTCAATGTCGTACTCGTTCTCTAATGGAAAGGTCGCTATTAAGGCGGAAATGAAAGTTCTGGTTGTTTGCTTTCTGTGTTTGTCATCAAATCTAAATCATAAGGTTGCCAACCATTTTGTGGAACCTGTTATGTCTCCTGTTTGATGTGGTGTTTTGTTTGTTTGTTTGTTTTTGTTTTTGTTTTTTTGTTTACGGACATTCCTTGCCACAATAATGGTTATGTCTGGACTCTCATAGCTGTTGGTTGGTGATATCTGCCAAGTAAACCCTTGCAAAAAAAAGTTCTCATATTTTGCACACGCCTTACCACTTGATGGACTTAGTTTTCAGCTCGTTGTGCCTTGACGACTCACCACACCACCGGCAAGTTCCCTACTCCCTCGTAAGCCTAATTCCTGTAGGGTATGCCAAATTTGGCCCTTTGCTTTCCTAGCTGACTCTGTTACAAGATCCTGGAATGTAGATGGCCGACTATTATAATTACCTACGTGTCTACAGCAATGCAATCGGGAAAAGAAAGCCCCAAAAAACTCAAGCTTGAACGGGATTCGAACTCATGACCCCGCGATATAATTTATAGTACCCCAGTCAAAACAATTCAGGATTAGGTTAAACGATTTTTTTAAAGTTAAAACTTTTAAATGCTTCGCCCAAATTCCGTGAAAAAATGGCAACATACATTACAACAGAAAAGAAGATTGCGCATATGGAAATTTCCTAAAATACACGAGTGTTTATAAGACCAGAAAAAAGGGCGGGAAAGCACGTGCGGCCACATCGGTTCTCGCGCCAAAAATTCGCTATATTCTTCAGTTTGCTATATTCTTCAGTTTGCTCCACTGCAGAACTTGTTTGAAACACGTAATGAACATCTTTCTTCGTTTTTTTAAGAGAGCTGGCAAAGCAAAGTCCTTGAACTAATTTGTACACGGTTGCACATCTTTTTGGCTAGCCAAATATTCGGCTCTAGCACGTGTCTTTGTCTTCGAGTCACCCCAGTAATTTTGCTCCTGAGGTGAGTTTAGCTGGGGCTTTTCTTTATCTCTGGCGAGACGTTCTTCAAAGGGATCACGCATTACCTGTTTAAATGTATCTTTCACCTTTTTGCAGTATTTTAACTTGTCATTAAAATCCCACCTCTGCAAGTGCACTGCTTACCGCTACACCTTTGGTAAGTTCAGGACTTCTATGTGGTTGAGGAGAACATCATTTCTGTGCTTTCTCCTCTGTTTAAGGGAGAAAGTTTTTGAAATTATGTTTCTGTTTGCAGTAAAGATTATTCGCATTTACCTTTTTAAAAGCGAGGATTTGGTGAATAGTGTAGCTATACATTTTTTTTTTGAGTAAAATGGCTCGGTTTAATTTATGAAAACTAAAAACTAAAAACTATAAACATTGTACAAGCAGGGCGAACTTTTGGTACGAAAACATATCAGCCGCGCACACTTTCCCGCCTTTTTCACTGTCTTACTATTAACATTAAGGAATTTTTAAAATATTCCATGTGTGAAATTTTCGTTTCTACTGCTGTTTTTTATGGAATTTAGGTAAAGCATTAAAAACTTACAATCATTTAACCTAATCCTGAATTGTTTTGTCCAGGGCACTATATTTCACTTTTATTATGGAAAGTTTTTGAAGAGATTTGCCCTAATCTTTAGATAAAGAGAGAGCTTCATTGAACAAAGATGAGCGTAATGCTACAATTTCCTGCAGACATTTCTTGTTTTGGCACCGCAAAGAAATTCAAAAGCTGAGGTTGCAAGCGTTACCCCTTCCTCAGAGAGAATAAAGGACAAATGTAGCAACAAACCACTGTTATTTTTCCATTATGTAATTTTTTCTGCGGTGAATTTTTAACCAACACCAAAATTCACCAAACTCTGAGTCGTTTCTGTGACAGAAATCTTTCAACAACAGTTGCCAATAGTCAAAATAGGCACAGCAAGTGTGTTCAAACGGAAGCACGTTTCTTTAAGACAAACCTTCATACCTTCATCCAAAGAAAGCACTGCTTACAAATAGTGTTAAACCTTCATCCTAGTGGAAATTGGCCCAAATCCACTGAATTCCTTAGCTGCGTTTGTGCAATTTCCCTTTCATTTTCTTCGTATAGTGACGGGTCGGCGACTGATCCCCGCCATTCAAAATTTTTCGTTGTCAAAACACGAAAAATATGTTCTCCCTTTTGCCTCGCAGTTCACCACTATGAATTCGGTGTATGGCATCGATTGGGTAAGCATATTGGCAGTGTTATCTCTCAACCAAATCAGTCCATTGGCCTAGTGTAATGCATGCGCGCCAATTTTTACAGTCTTTGTGTTTTTTTGTCACCTCATAGCCACAGCGCCCTCGTGGAATAGTAATCGTTAAATAATTGACTTATTTTACCAAGTTATTTTACCAGACTTAAAGCGGACCATTCCAGAATACGAATTCCTGGAATGACCGGCGATAGTTTTCTTTGAGGTCCTATTCCGTATTCTGTTCATTTTGCTCTCGATACCAGAACGGACAGAATAAACAGGATATCGGTTTACTCGTATTAAGAGAGGTTTTTGGTTTACTCGGATTTGGCAAAATTGTGTTCTTTTGGGAGCTGATATTCTATGTATTCTGTTCTTCGTAATAGGCTAAAGGATTAGCCAGAATGGCACCAAAAGAATGCACCTATAGTTTGGGGTGATAAAAACGTCACATGACTTCCCTCCGGTTATTGAAAGTACTATTAGGTGTTCCAGTCTCCTCCTCATTGTCATAGGCACTTTTTAATGAGGCATGCAATGAGTAGCTGTTGATGGGTCAATTTTCTTTGAACACGGTAAATATTATTTAACAGTGCAAATCACTTTTCAGTTGATCAAAGACATTCTGGATGTGGTCAAGTCAGAGGATTCCCCCAAGTTACCAGCTGAAGTTCTGTCCCAGAGTGCTGTTTTACATGAGCTGCACTGTGAAAGGGCGTGGCTGAATATTGTACCAGTGCTCAAGATGTGGCTTAGAGAACTTGCAGGACTCGAGGGGAGTTAAAACAAAACTCAAATAGTATTCTCAGCTAATTACGTTAATGTCCCGGTAATCGCCCCCGCCACGCCCCCGAGCGTTTATTTAAAACTTGGTCTGGTGGGCGTCTATTGGGGCTCAGTTTGATCTTGAAGGATTTTGGACTACAGAGAAAAGCGGGATAGCCTTCAGGTCTGCATAATTGAGGTTTGACTTCACTTCCTCTTGATAGAATGCTAGTCCAATATTACTACATTACTATTATTCTGCAAAAGAAGGCCAAGTCAAATACGAGATCGCTTAGCATTCTCGAGCGCAACAGAAGCAAGAGGTACCTGCTCTTGATTCAAACGCCACCTTCAACTTAACAAGCAGGGGCGTGATGGTGTAGTGGTTAGCGCGTTGTTGAAGACGTCATACATTCAGTACTGGGGCTTTGGCAAGCGAAGGTGCATAGTAACGTACCTGCTTGATGTTATTTGATCAACTATTAATTCCGCTTTTGATGTCGGTTTTCATCGATCATCTATTTGTTAGGCCTGTACATTAACCATTTAGACTTGAATTTATTTGGACACAGAAGGGGAAAGGCTGGGTCGCCAATTTTCAAACTTCTTGTTTTGGTGACAAGTCGTTACAACCAGGGCCATAGCCAGTATGAGGCAAACCGAGGCACTTGCGTCAGTCATTCTTTTCGTTTTTTCAGTAATTTTTTTCGTTTAACACCCTAAATACCTACAACCCCGGACAAAACTACTTGAGACAAATTGAAAACACGCCGGTATTTTTCTATTGTATCTGTCCTCCCCCCTCCCCTCTTTCAATATTGTTTTGAAGACAACAGGATTTGTATAGTTAAGCATTATGGCCAAAACAACATTGTGTTGGGGTGGGGAGGGGGGCAATTTGTACATCTCTCGTGGTCTCCAGTTGTGGCGTTGATATTGGAATACAAGCGGATCTGTCTCAAGAGTTTTGTCCGGGGTTGTAGGAAGAGAATTTAACCATGGACTTTGCCTCAGTCATAATTCTAACCATGGACATTGCCTCAGTCATAATTATTTTCTGGCTACGGCCCTGATAACGTTTCTATTAAACGGTTTCCAAGCCTAGCAAAAGCTTCTGACCTGAGGTTGTGTGTACCGACCTTTAAAGGCCGCATCTTTTAATTACTGTTAACGTTTGAGAGGATTGTGTGAGCTTATGAGTGTCACGTTAACTCTTTTAGGATCTTCAAGTGTCAGTCAAGCAACTGTCATTGCACTTGATGCCATGGAAAACGGAAAGCATTTTTGAACAGGAACACAGACCATTAACAGTACAGGGTATTAAAGAAGCAGTTGATGCTCTTTTCCAGCATAAACGAGCTAGCCCATCTGAAGTACGAACAGAAGAGGAACCTTCATTGGATCAACTAAGGAGCATTGTTGCTCACTTTCAAAAATTGTTTGATGTAAACAGTATTGAGGGAATTTTCCCGCGGATGAATGACGTTTATATACGGCTTGGGGAGACCTACAATTCAATGAATAATATACGAGATGTTCTTGGTTTAGGTAAGAATATTTCATAGACCGGAACTGTGTTATTTATCCTTTACTTGTGATGACGCCTGGCTTCTCATATGAACTCAGTCGCCATCACAAGTCACGTACCATCCTCATTTGTTGAAGTCGTATCTTAGCTTGAACATGTAGCAGAATTAAAAACTAACAAAAACAAAATAAGAACTTGTAACATTTTGAAAAGAAATATAACATGGTGACCGGTGGTACCGAGCTGACTCACGTCTTTGTTACAACGCGAAGATCTGCATGGAAAGGCTACACATGTAACAGAACAAAGAGATGTACATTTTGTTTTCTTTTCCAGAGCCAGCCTGTAAAGCCTCTGATGTAGTCAATGCAGTGGCGAAACTGAGTAAAGCTAAACATCTTTTGAAGGTTGAGGACTTGCCTGGGTAAGATGGATACCAGTGGTCTTTTATTCTAGTATTATTGCTTTAGGACTATACATATGGTTATATAACGCAAACTCCGTTCGAATATGTATGAGAAAACATCAGGTAGAATTCCGCTTATCCGAGGATTATAATTTTCGGAGTTGTTGTAAATTGTCGATACCCAAATGCTCCACTGACATAAAAAGCAGCTTTAAAGCCGTTAATACTACTAGTATTCTTTAAAGACCTACAGTCATTAGCAAAATTGTGATTTGGTCATTTATCATTGTTTGTTTTCACTTTGAAACCAGAAATAAGCGTAGCAAATTGGCATGAACTCGGTAGAAAGGGGCACCCCCTTTCAACATATTTACAATTGTCGAAATGGGGGATTCACAGAAAATCATACCGATTTAATTTTTTGAAGGAGCGAAATCCTAAGGAAGCCCACAAAAACTGATTATCTTCTTGTTAGGAATTTTGACTGATGTGTTGTGATCACTTGGTTCTTTCCTGTTTGCAGCATAATCAAACGCCTGGATCAGTATGACGAGTTCTTCCCAGCTTTCCAATCCCTAGTCTCTGAATTAAAGAGGCTTTTAAGTAAGTACTTCAACCTTTTGTCTTAATTGACAAGATAACGCAATAACTACAGATTAATAAAGCGTGATTTAGAAGGTAAACTACAAAGGAACTCATTCCTAGCCTAATTAATTCCTGGCTTTTGTTTCCCGCACACTACTTTAAAATTAGGCCCGGAAGGTCCAATTTAAAAGCCCACAGAGCGCCTTGTTATAAATCAATTTTCGTACTGCTCGCAACGTATTTAAGATTTATCCTGTAGAGTACTAATAGTACTCATCTACATTGAATGCACGCAAATCGCAAGAAAGGTCGCATTGATCATCATTGTTTCTCACTGGCAATTTAACGAGCGAAGGAAGGGTATGTGTGTGTTGTTTTGGAATTGGGCGAAGAGTTCCACGTCCAAGGGCTGCTCTAAAGAAACAAGAATAATAACAATAATACCCATCATACGCTTCCCCTGCGGCGTAGTTCAGCCTTAGAGCAGTCTCCACGCACCCACCCTCTCGGCGCACTGCAGTTCTGGGTTTTCTGACAGCAACATTGTGACGTTTTCATCATGTTTAAATGGCCGTAGTTATTCCCTTATATCACTTAACCTATTTTTCAGTTACGCGGTTGCTCTCAAACAGTAAGAAATAAGAAAATATGTTGATGCGTTACTGTTGGAACCGATTTCTTTCGGTTACCAGATTCGCGTGGCCTTTGTTTCGACCATTTCTAAAACGTTTTGGCTTTCACAGATTGATTAGCCGTACTGTAACACTACGGCAAGCTCGATGCTGCTCAGTGCCGTGTGCATCGTTAACCGATTTACTTCTCTTTTGCAGGAGTTCAAGATATGGATGAAATACTAACAGCTGTGACAGCGCTTGTTAACTTTCCACACTACTGACAAACTGACAGTTCTCCAATCTGTGGGTGTATTCTTTTGGTACTATTCTGGCTATTCTTATTCCAGTTTAGGAAAAACAGAATACACGGAATTTCAATTTGAAAAGAACGCTCCTTCTGAAAACGGAATACCCTTGGCGGAGGTGACCTGAGAACTACTACTGTCTGCGGCCGCGTAGGATTTCCCGCCAAAAATTTTCCAAAAGAACGCGTATTCTGTCTATTCCGAGTAAACCGTATTCCTTTTATTCTGTTCATTCTACTATCGGGAGCAGGATGAACGGAATGATATTCCGTTCATTCCGAAGACAGAATAGCTCCTCAAAGAACACAAATACCGTCTACTCCGAGTATTCCTATTCCGGAATAGTCCCAAAAGAACGCGCCCTATGATTTTATTCCGTGAATTAGAAATTTTATTTAGCATCTTCGTTTTTTTGTTTGTTTGTTTGTTTGTGTTTGTGTTTGTGTTTCAGTGTTTTTAAACAACAGGATCTCCTTAGTGTCTTACCCTGCCTTTCTAAATTATAACACATTTGTTGCGGCAATTTTGTTGGACGCATGGCACGGATGATGACATTAGTGTATAGAGCTGAATTTATAATAAGCTAGGGGGAAAAGATACAATGTTTAATTATGCGTGATTGCGCGAGTCTCATTATCGCGGCGTCTTCCTAATTTTTCCCGGCTCCACTTTCTGAGAGCCTGCAGCAGGCTACATTTGTACAGGATTAGTCTCAATCGAAATCTGAAGTTAGCTGAGTTAGCTCATTATCACTTTAACTTTGTACACTGCAATTCTGTAGCTGAAGATGGCAGTTAATCTGTAGAAACATGTTACTGAAAATAAAAATAAAAAATGTTGCCCTTTTTCTGCTAAGGCCCATCATGCCATGGCGCTCTTCCCCTGAAGTTGTAGTGCACGTGGACAAAATGTTTCCGCGCTTAGTTTTAGAAGATTAAATTAGTACATTTTTATTTCATTCAATTTCCACTCTTATCTTAAGAAAAACGAGCGCGAAAAACAAATTACCATGCGCAAAGTGTTCTCCTCCAATTATCATATGAATGTGACTTCAATTACGTGTCGTTGACGATGTCGTTGACTCCAGCCATGCAGCACTTGTCTCTTGAAAACTTTGGACGTTGTTGAAACAACCAATCACAAGCTTTAGTCAAACTAGTGGGTGGGATTTTTTATTTTTCTATTTATTTATTTATTTATTTATTGAATTTTTTTTACCAAACGGCCTATCGTTGGCCAAAGAAAAGAAAAAAATTGGATTTATCACTTCAGGTTTCACCTCAAATCTTCACTCGGGCAGACGTTATTCGGGCCCCCAAGGGCATATTAGAATTACCCCTTTATGTGCGACCAGAATCTACGACCGTTCGCTCCGAAAAGTGTGCCTCTCACCCCTCGACCCAACCAACAAAATAAATCTTTAAAGTCAGTGATCCTATGTGAAAATTTGGCTGATTCACTCGGTAAGAATGTTTTTGCTGACTTTGTTTCAAATGGTAGGTGTCTGTAGTTTCTTATCTCTAGAGATACTGTAGTGGAGCTAAGCACGTTCCTGAGGACATGTTTGTACTTATTTTCTTGAGCTCTCGTGTAAATTCGCTAATATTCGAGAGATCTTCGGTATTCCCAAGGGAGAAACTGGTGAGTCGGAGATATTTTCGTTATTTTTAGGCGCTGATGTATCAGATAACTAGGTTGTCTAGGGTTCCCGCTGTGTAGAGTGGTAATTGTGTTGTTTATCCGTTTATCGATGACCTCACGCTCAGTAATATTCAATATGTTGCGGCAAACTGTTAAGAGAAATAGCGTTAGATCACAGGGACTACGGAGGCTCCTTCCTGTAGAAATGTTCCCATGATGTGTCTGCAGTACCACGTTGTTTACCTAAGTTCTATCGAGAATGCCTTTGTGAGTGGTCTTCATATAATGCGGATGATTCGTGTGTCTCCTCTGCATCTCAAGTGCTCAACGAAATCATTTGGAACAATTCTATTCGCTGAGATGGCAGACCTTTATACAAGAATAAAATTAAAAATAAAGGTATACTTAGACTCAGAGATATTTTAACTCCCAGTGATTATAAATTAAAATCTTGGGATCAAATGAAAAAGAATGGTATAACAAGAATGGTATCTATAATGCTATTCCAAAGGACTGGATAAACTTGTTTAGGACGCAATCAAATTCTTCAAATGTGGCCTCGTCTAATGACAACGCAGATCTGCCTGATGTATCTCTCCCTTCCTCGTCTAGAAGGGTATATTGGGACCTAGTGGAAAAAATAAAAATTGCTCCAACTGCTGAGTCTAAATATGAAGATATTTATTCGGCGCCTGACGTACGGTGGGAACAGTTCTACCTTCTCCCGAGAAAGGCAACTCTTGATTCCAAAACAAGAGAATTTCAGTATAAACTGTTGCACAGAATTATTTACACAAATACGTTTCTTCATAAAATGGGTTTGGTACCGTCGCCTATGTGTTCCTTTTGTGGAAAAACAGAGGAATCCCTCGAGCATTTGTTTATTTATTGCGATACGTCAAAACATTTCTGGTCATCATTGACTGAGTGGTTAAATGAGGTTAATTTTGATGTTAGGTATCTTATTAAATCATGTAATTATTCTCGGTCAATATATAATTTACCAAAGCCGCTCTTTAAACATCCACTCTAACACTGGTGAAAGCTAAAATACGCTCTACATATCAAGTAGAAAGTCTTATAGCAAAGAATAATGATGATACGAAAATTCATAAGAAAAAATGGGAAAAACTGCTTCCTTTCGTTGACAGCTTTTAAGGATTTTTAATATCGAATTAATCTTTATAACCTTTTGTTTGTGAGATAAGCATTCTGTAATGCATTGTTTTCATGTAGGCCTGCCTTGTACCTTGTACTTTGTGCATACATACAGACAGACAGACAGACATATGTACGTAATTGAGTTGACAGCTCCCGGTTACGTGGTATTTTTACTTTGATGAAGTCCAATGTTTGGACTTGTACGTGAACAAAGTTGAAGTTTTATGCGCTTGCGATCATGCAAGTTTGTATTTGGTGAACCCCCAAAAGATAAAAAAAATATTATAATTATAATAAAGTTTTAATGTGTTTTAACCGCCTGTGGCCTAAGGAAAATATTTTCTTATGCTTGTTTGTTGTAATGCATACACAATCATACCTGATGAGAATAGCTGATTTCCGGTTTTGATTAAATAATATTCTTGAATTGTATTTCATTTTTATTTCATTCTATTTTGTAAAAAAACAATAAAAAACATGATAAAGAGAAAGAAAAAGTGTTAAGTTACATGATTATAGCTAAAAGGCAGCTGAAAAAAGGTCATATAAGATGCTCAACAATAAATTAATACGGTATACAATTACGTTCTAATTCGCTGCGCTCAACCGAACGTAACTTATTTTACCCTTCAATTCCCGTAAATAACCAGGCAGACAAGAGGTATGGTAGGATTCGCAAGCGGAACCAAACAGTTTAATACATTAACAAAAAGCTTACAACTTAGAAAGAAAAAATTTTCTTACAATTTTTTTTTTACAAGATAATACATGAGAAAAACATATTGGTAGAATAACGGAGAAAAGGTAACTTAATTAAAGTCCTAAATATTTTGTTACCAAAAGCCTATTATCCAGACTTTCTTCAACATACATATCTTTGGCTGTGTCCGTCCTCCATCTGTCATGCAACTTTAACAGTCTTTCAGAAATTCAATTACAACTGTTACGGACAACGGAAGTTATTCCCCCGGACCTTAAGCTATGGAGACCGTAGTCATCCGGATTGAATCCCAGTTGCTTTAAGGTACCCCTTAGAATTTCCCTACATGACGTAT
>Ga0126336_10000323_pt1 | contig 17741 bp, 9 predicted proteins | sample SidCmetagenome_FD_92530 | JGI IMG/M metagenome (GOLD analysis project Ga0126336, IMG submission 92530) | Coral microbial communities from El Islote,Puerto Morelos, Mexico - Siderastrea C C metagenome | ecosystem: Host-associated > Invertebrates > Cnidaria > Coral | place: El Islote,Puerto... | reverse complement strand
TTTTCAAAGGAATGGAAATTGTGGTGGGTATTTTCCACGGTCACAGCAATATTATTTTTTAGGGCAGACAACCCTATATATGGGAATTAAATAATGAGGTTGAATTGATTTACAGGCAGTGAGCAGGATCACTTGCGCCAAATACTCGGCATAAAATCATCGAATGGATTGATTAGAGCGCAGCAAAAGATAGTACTTCGTTCGTCCCTAAAACAAAATTATGGTTTTCCAAGTCAAGTGAGGCGAGTGAATTTCACGGCCGTTCTAATATTTCTCTATTTCTGTAAACCGACCTCTCTGGGCTCCGCAGTGTCGTGTTTGCTTGTCGACAATCTCACTCAGCCTGTCCCCGGCTGAGGGACATTTTGATTTGATTCATGTGTGCACTTCAAATGAAAACGAATACCAGAAAAGGCGAGTTTCGTATTTAAGAGGGATTTTCGACGGCTTAAAATAGGCTCTGGAACCCATGAGAAAGAACAGAGGTATGCGCAAGACCCAAGAATACACCGAAGTTGTAGGGCGATTCGTTTATTGTGATGGAATTTATCGAACCATACAAACTCTTTCCATACAAACTCTAAAATGTTGCCGATGTCATTATTATGCATAGTGTGCTGATGTCATTATTATGCATAGCGTGGAAAAAACAGTGTAATTTATGCGCAGCTCTGAACCTTAGCTTGGGCTGCCTGTGGTGACGTCCTAGCCTCCCACGCAGTCGTTTTTAGGCGACTCGTATTTCACTCCTCCGAAATACGAGTCGCCTAAAAACGACTGCGTGGGAGGCTAGTGACGTCCTGGCTCCACGATAAATTACTTGACGTTTCTTTTACCGTTGAACGTGATGCATGTTGTTGAACGGAACGGAGCCTGGTTCTTTTCCATTCAACATGATGAACAACCAGCTTCAACGTTCTTAATAGTTATGGCATGACGTACGAGGCTGGTTAATGAGCAAATACTTAACTGTGTGTCACATTGACATCTATTTATTAGCCAAGCGAAGTTACTTATTTATTTACTTTTCTCTGCTTCAGCATCCAGGTGGAAGCGAGATTATGCTAGAACATGCAGGTGAGTCGATCTTGGAAGACTCCTTTAAAAAAATATTGCTTGCGAATGTCTTTGGTGAGTCCAAAGAGCAGAGTCCTTTACTGACCAAACAATTTCAACAGCTGACTCTCAGAATGTCCAGTTGATTTCGTCCCTGCCTCATGCACAGGCTTTTTATGTGGAAAGAGCGAGAAGGAGCTTGACAACGAAAGTAAAAGGGTGCGAGTGAGCTTCCATTACAACCCCTTTAAATCTAAGAAAGCGATCGAATGGGATCAGGAAATTGCAGTCCTATCAATACAAGGGGAGATATGTTCTCGTAAAATGGTAGAAGTAGTTTTGGTCACCAGTCAGATACCTCTGATCACTGCAGTTTGCTGAAAAATACATCATGAAAAATAGTTTTTTTTTAGCTGAAGACCAACCTCAACCGAACGATTGCACTGCACACGCTAATACCGATACTTCATGTCGCTACTTCTTTAGCGACTTAGAACATTTCCTTTTCTCTCAATCTCCTGTGTCACTTGAATGCGACGGCGTCAGGCAGTGCTTGTTTCGTAGTGTTAAAGTAGTTAGGACGTTGAAACATTTTCAACACAAGCTAAACTGAAAGTAAAGACGATAATATAACATTTGTTTGATCTTTCCAAGGTCTGGATGCTACCACTGTGTTTCATGACATCGACCACTCAGCAAAAGCGGAGAAGTTTCTCGCAAAATACTACCTTGGAGAGCTCAGAGGGTTGAGTGTTCATTTGTATATCACACTACATTTATTTTTATTAGATTTTCTCTTTGCTGTTTTAATTTGTTGACATCCAAATTACAGAATTTAAAGACGAATAGGGTTATAAATGTACAATTAAGTGCCTCACCTTATATGTATATTTCCGACTTCGTTACAAAATTATAAACAGATAATGTGTTTCTACATTCTTTGAAATCATTATTTTTGCAATTCGCTTGCAAATGTGGCTAACAAACGACTTTTGGTTCCCTTTTGCAGAAAGACAGAATATACAACACCAACGCCAAACTTTGACGATCAAAAGTATCAGTATTACTCTCTCTTCACTTGTAGCGGATTCGTTGTTATTCATAAATTTAGTAATTAGTTGAACAGAAATCAGAAAGAGTAAAATGTAAGCACGTGAAGGATGATGCCCTTTAATTTAATCGACTTTCCCGTTGTCATTTTAAGGCAGTTTGGCGCTTCTTACATAAAGAATGTATCTGACTGTTCGCGTACCTTTTGTAGCATTGCAAGAATTTCTTAACGTGCTACCATATGACCAGGCAATACTACTTGTGACTGTGATAATAAATCTTCGATGTTTTGATCTGTCGTTTTTCCAGCAATTAGATTCATTTATTTATTTACCATTTTCTTTTCTCCGCAGGGATAGAGATGAAAAAATCGCCACATGACGTGATCTTTTTATTTCTAGATGCATACAACGGTCGACAAAAAAGTCAGTTTTCCGGCGTTGCCAGTTTTCACTGAATACGTAAACCCGCTGTGCAAGGTTTAATCGTGGATGGTGGAGCGATGCGTCGTCTTCGGTTGCCGTTTTGAATGCCTTTTGTGAGACGAGGGCATAAACTGAAGTGTAGAGACAGATCAATTTTGAAAACAAACGACTAGTCTTTAAAAGCATTTTTGCGTTGGCATTCTCAACGCAGTCATCGAAATATATTTCCTGACTTTGCCTTAGAGGAAATAACTTATTTGAGCTACCCAGAAAACGAAGTCTAGAAACGTGGAAGCATGCAGCAACCCGGAGTTACACACTTCTGGCTGTTGTGGTGCATTTAAGGGCAGAAATGACGCATTTCTTTGGAAGTGCTTTTCAAAACTTGTATAAGTAAACGTTTTCAAGCCGACCGACTTTATCACCAGATTTCAGTCAATGTTCAGTTTAGCTTGCCAACCAGCGTTCCCTCACCTTTATGAGTGCCTTAATGTTGAAAAAAAGAGTGACACATAATGTGCACAGGAGAATGCATCGCTCAAACGTATTTAAAAGCAGGGCCCAATTAAAAAACGGTTGTATAAATGACGAAGTTTACTCTGTATTCGTCATAGGGATACCATCCTCAATTTGTGTGGTGTACTGTGTTGCGCATTTATAATACTGTATCAGTTTATCAAACTAGCAAAACTAAAGGCGAAATTTAATTTTTTGGGCGTAAATGAAATTTAAACTGTCAAAATTACTGCCATTTTGTTTTCCGTTGTTTTCTGTGTTTACTTTAGCGATTTGAAGACCGTCAAAGCGATGTCTTTGACTATTTTTTGTGAAAATATCGCTTTCGCAAGCCTAAAATCGCCTAAGTGAGCAATAAAAATGTAAATGAACATACTGACACAGATCCATACTTGGTCCGGATTCACAAGTGGCTCTGTAATATCCTGGAGCAAAGATATTGATTGTTAGGGAGACAGAAATATGCAAATTATACCACATTCGGCTACCCCACCCCTCCCCCTTACTCCGAAACCTATTCATGTAAGCAATCTACTCAGTGTCGTACTTTTACCAAGTGAGCATGACTATTGGACCAAAGGAGGTCGTGATATCAAGTTCCAGTGTAAGAAATAGGGTTTCCGCGTCTGTTCAATAGATGAAGAGTTCAACTTACGGGTGTCGCGGATTCAATAATCTTTTTAAGCACAACTCGTTTTCCGATATTATCGCTCATATATGGAATCACTTACCAATAACTACAAAATCTGCACCTACTGTGCAACAATTTAGATTATTGATTAAAAATGTAAGGCACAATAGATGCTACTGTAAGAGCCGTATTTAATAGCTTTGTTTTTAAACCTCTTAGGTGTTTGTTTATTTTATTGTAAAAATTTCTGTTTTTATCTATTTAATTGTAATTTTTTATCCAGTAGATTTTTCTCAAATCAATGTTTATTGTATTTTATATAGTAATTTATTTAAAGTTATTGGTAGAGCGTTTTTTAACATGAGCCTCTGGCTCGGGAGACTGGGCAACCACTCCCGACGTCATTGACAATATATAAATAAAGATACTTCCTATAAAGTTACTTATAGAACCTTGTTGCCTGGTCAAACGGCATGAAGTGTACAGTAATGGGTTAAAGCTAACTCGAAAACTTTCTTTTGTTTGCTTGGACACTTGCCAACCAACAGTACAAACGGGCCTGAAATACGTAATTTTATATCGGTTAGAGTCCTGGGGCAAGTTGCATAAAACTTAACGTCCGGCGTACCTTCTAACGTCAGACGTTCACACCAGTTAAAGTCACTATGTTAACGTCTAACGTTAGCAGTTACGCCCAGCGTTAGGTTTTATGCAACTCACCCCTGCAGCAGTGATATGTGCGGTAGAGACTGCTGACGATTTCAAGGCCAAATTCTGATTTGCGTTCAATGAAATGAAAGAAATTTACTTACCTTGTACATACCTTAGGCTATCTTATCAGTTGAACAGTTACCCATGATTGGTAGTCTGGTGCGTCAATCATTTTCCCGCCCGAAGGGAATCTCTTGTCCTGCCCTAAAACCAGTGGATAAGGCGACACTTCGGACTACGGAATTTCAATTGGCTGTCTGAAAGACCGATAGTGCTTCTTCCGAATACGTCCGTCTGTGCGTTCTTCAGTCACCGACAAGTTCAAACACCGCTTTTGTTCTATCTAGTCCTGGTTGTGAATGGAGCCAAAACATTTTCACAGTGGTTAAAACACTGCTCAGCGGATACGTGCATAAAAACTAATGCATTTTGTCCGAGATAGCAGTAATATATGCACTGGTTAAAATTAGTCGATCTTTGAATATCTGGATCCAAGTGACTATTATGCATGTTGCTTTTCTACCACAAGTGGTAACGCATTGATGCACCGGCATGGATACCTCCAAAAAATGATAGCCCGAAAGCGTCCAGGCCGAAACCTCCGTCAGAGACTAAGCTCGGCCGAAGGCCAACGTGATCGGCCCTGAGGTCGATCAACGAGCGCTAAAGAAACGTGATACGCGAACGTTCGCACGTGTTCGAGCGCGTGAGAGAAGACTCTGTCACCCAAGGCAGGATGCTCTTAACGAAGGGCAAACCATCATCAATCGTACGACAAACAAGTACCATTTCAAGGCGAAACCACTCCTCCGAGCTCGGGATTTCCAGGATTTGACCAGTGAATTGCTGAGACGTCAAGTGAACTATCTTTAAAAAAACTTCTACAAGCGCTCTCACTACTCTCTGATCGGACAGTATTAGTCGGAACTTCTTCGATCTCCTTTAGACATATAACCTAGAATTGGTCAAAGTTAGTATTTGTTCCACGACTGTCCCAATTTTAGACTGTGAAGATGACCAAAATCCGGGTGGAACGGTTCTCATGATGGACAAGCGGCATGCGGAGCACTTTTAGAATGGAACCTATTGAGTTTTTTAAAGAATTTATCCTGACGGAAAGATTCCTTGCCAAGTTTACAACTCTTCATGATTTAATGCTATTCCCTAAAGGAAGGTGAAGGACATAGTTTATGAACAACTTCAGACCACTGCCGGTTTGGGCTTCCAAACATGGATTTACTATTCGATGCCCTTAGACACGAAGCGAGCCTATAAAAGGATCAAGGGAAGCATTTTGTTGGCTTCATTTGACAAATGGATATGCATAGGAAACGACGGTCGTGAAACGGTTGATTAGAAACTCTTCCTTTGCTTATTGTGACTAACAAAAAATGTCTCTGTAGTGAAGAATAAAACAATAAAAAAAACTTGAATTACAAATAAAAAGTTGCACCGATGCGATTTACAAGATCTCAACTGGGATTAAAAAATGCGAGCATAAAAACAGACTTGATTTTCAATTCACACGATGATCTGAAATCGGCCGTCTACTTATTTACCGTGTCTTTCGCAGAGGTAAAAACAATTTACTACAGAGTTGGTAGAGCAGAGGTTGGCGAGAATGTTAAAAGCAAATTCGAAGCGCACCTTTATGGCTTTCTGTCTGGTCGATGATCTAATTGACAATTTGACTTTGCCGAGGAAATCAAAATGGAGATCGTTAAAATGTGTTTTAAACAATTTGGTCATTGCTAGTACACAGAAATATCCTTAACAACACCTGCTTATCTGTAGACCAGATCTCCAAATCAAATCGATCTTCTCAGTAAAATAAGAAGAAGAGAAGGTTAATTGCCAGAAGCAAGAGCCTGAAGGGGAGCACATTAGGTGGCCAGTCCGTCTGAAGCTGATAGTAGTTATAGTACACTACACGTTCGACATGGAGAAAACATGCAAAGGGTCATCTGAAAGATGAAGCTACCAAAATATTAACATGCCGCCTAACCCACAAGACAAGTTCGAGATCGTGACACTGATGCACTGCCCCAAGGGAAGGAAACAGGCATGATTTTTTTTAAGAGCTCGAAAGATCCAGTAATGACCAGATTTTAACCCTTAGAAGTATCACCACAAAATGTTCGGAATGGCAACCACATGTACAGATTATCTCAACTCTATTCACTTCACCTTCACCTTTCCCCAACTCCTTTGTGCCAAGGCCTCAACCCTCTGCCGCTAACCTGTTGTTTCGGAAGCTACGGGGCGTCCCTTGCTTCAGGTCCTTTATCTTACTTTTCCCTCTACCTATCCTCTGTCCTTGCTCCATGTTGCTTCAGGTCTGCCTCTTCTGGACCCCTCTGGTGTCTTCAGTCCTTGTCTTGTTTTTTCGTTATTATATATAGAAGATCAACTTCCATCTCCTACTCCTTAAATAGTCACAAACTCTTTCCACGCCGGCGGGACTGCCGGTTTCCTGGTTTGTATGTTTTTCTTGCCATGTATTTTGAGGATTCGTCTACGGAGGTACTGTGAAAGTTCTTCAGTACGCAAAGGATTTCTGCAGCATCCACCTGGAGAGCCTTTGGAGACATTTCATCACAAAGGACTCCCAGGGAATAACATCAATCTTTACAACAGTTTTTATTGTATGTGATTCACGAATGAACTGTAAAAGAACCATGTTTGATCTATTTTGGGGTATAACAAGATAACCTCTCTTGTTTCCGCTCTCTCTAGACTAGTAATGAAAGAGTCCTTAGCTGATCAATCACACGGAATCAAATTGGCACTCCTTGTACAACTTGAAGAGCCCGACAATTCAGATCACCTACGTCTGTTCTCAAGAACCTCTCAGCAAATAAAGTAAAAAAATAACGCCCCGGCAAGGATTGGCCCTAAAATAAGCCCGGAAAGACCAGAATAAATCCCTAAAGCCAAAGGCAGCTGCAAGAAAAAAATACCGTAAACAGAATCATAGATGAAGGGGGAGGTACAGGTGTGGCCGTTGTAACCTCTCTCGAACAAATAAGAGCAGGGCTGCTTTGCATAGCTTAAGTCCTTGTAGGTAAAATCATACACGAGCCAAGGAGGCCGGAGCTTAACCCAGTTTCTGTAGCATGAAGCAAATGAGAGTATTGCTATTTCCCCCTGGAAGAGATGCTAGTCCATCGCAGGGTTACCCCTAGCAGTATATCGCTGGTACCCATTTTATACACCTGGTAAGAGAGAGACAATGTGGGTAAAGTTTCTTGTCTAAGGAAACAACCCAATGGCAAGGAAAGGAGCTCGAACCACCAACCTTCAGATCTGAAGTCCAACGCGCTAACCACTACTAAGCACCACTACTTTTTCAAAATACTGAAAAATTACCTTTGTCTCAGAATTATGTTACGGATTTGGTAGTCTACGGGCATTCAGCAACAAGAGCAACAAGAGTAATCAACAAAGGAGACAACATGGCTGACGTAGCAAGAAGGGAATAGAACTGGATAAGCCTTTTTTTCAAGACACTTGCCAAAAAAATAAACTCTGTGCTGGCGGACTCCGGAAGGAAAACTCAAACAAAGAAAGCCCAAGACGATTGGACGAAAGAAGAGTAGACCTTATCCTGGGTAGGGCAACGAAGATTGCCCAAGACATGGAGTGATGGAGGGTTGAATTGACTACCGGTCACATTTAAACGTTTCAATACTTTTCATTTACACTGTGTCAAAAGAATTGTTAGTATCACTTAGCAGAGAGTGCCAAACATTGAACTCCTCTGTGGTTCTGACTTGCCATGACCCAGCATGACTGCTGTTTATATTATGGGAAAAACTACGTCCGTTATCAACATTCATAGGTTGGACGACCAGTGTTCTTTGGAAAAGGGCTGAATCTTGACGTTTTAAACAGCAATATAGCTACAAGAAGGCACACAAACAAGTACAGTCCTGAAGGCAACGGAAATTAATGCTGAAACTGAATGAAAAGCAAATGACGAGGACCAGGGCGCCTAAAACCACGAAGTGGTGGAGAGCATGAGAATTGCAATAGCCTGGGGAAACAGATAACTGCGCATGCAAGAGAAGAGAAATGTCCACAAAAAGCCAAACCTTTTACTAGTTCAACTCCTAGTGGCTTTGTCTTGTAGCGTATGTGGACGCCACTGCCACTCACGCACCTCAACCCGGCGCTTAGTTGAAAGTCTATCCAAAAGGATGGATACTTTCTACACATCGAGAAGATAAACGAAAGGCGACTTTTTACTTTTAATATCTTCCGTTGTAGCAGTGATAACAACAAATCTGCATCGAACTACGAGATTAACTGTAATGAAATCTCTCACACTGACAAGACTTTCCTTACTACACCGTTCATAGGGAAACAGTGTTCAGACGAAGTCTTTCCTTTGCGATTGTGTAACACCACTCAGTTCACCTAGTTTCTGTTCCAAGGTCGGACACATGACCCTGTTTTGTCAGTTCTCTAAAAATCTACCTTACGAATCATATCGATTGATGCACGTTTTTTCTTCAGAGTGAATTTGTGTGAGGAAAAAAACAACCATTGCACTCTTTCTCTTTTTGTATGTGTTCGTTTACTTGTCGCTACTACAACTCTTCCAGATGGTGCCTTTATCACTGTAGTAGGGACCAAGATCCCAAATAAACTCTTTGTGATCGATCTTTTCCTTGCAACATTTGAGGTTATCATCCGTACATTTGGTGCACACATATTGACGTGTATCACCTCTCCATGAATGTGCAAAGTTACATCGCTTAGTGGTTCCCACTCCACTCTCCGGACCTGTATGATTACTGCATTCTTTTGTCTTCGGAAGTCCCAAAACGTAGGCTCCATGATGAAGTCTTCCGTCTGAGTCGACGTAGGTGGGATTGAAGACCTTTTCTTCTGTACCCCGAGTCGCGTTAAGGCGTTTAAAGTCGTTGCGCCTTTTTGGTGCCATTTCCGCGCCTTGTCTTGTAGCACTATAAACCTGGTTTTTCGTACCGTCATTCTGCAGAGCTGATGAATAAAGAGAACGTCCTTGTATTGGTTGCCTTGGAAGGTTATTTAGACCTGAGGAAGAAATCGATTGACTGGGGTTGCCAAACGTTTGTGCCCTGTGGAGAACCTCACCATCACGACTGCTGAGAAGGCTTGGCAATGATGAACTAACCGGTGTTACGGCAGCTGAGTTTCTTGTTTGTGGAGAGCAGGAAGGTGCCAGGATTTTTTCATGCTGAAATTGCCTGGATGAGCTGTCTGACCTTTTTGGCTTTCCTCGACCAAGCGGACCAGGGAACGTACCAGATTTTGGGCCAGATCCAGACGGAGAGTGAACCATTGTGATTGGTGTACTCACTCCGGTCTGTCGCCTTATGACTTCATAGGTGTCATTGTCAACAGGGTCGTATGCATACGGACCGGCTAGGGTAAACCCAATGTAGAACCACAAATCATCTTTGCTTTCATTGGGATACAGCGTGTTGTCAAAATTGAGGTGAATACCTTGGTACGTAATGACACCTTTGAAGGTTACGTCTTTTTGCCCCTGTACGCGTTCCAACTTCTCGGTGGTTTCCTTGCTTCTCCAGAAATGAGTTTTCGTTTTCCATGTTCTCTCCAGCCATCGAAACTCTTGGCTGCTCACAATGGCATTCAGTCCAAGTCCTTTCCCAAGAAAGTACTCAGCACCAGATTTTCTAAAACCCAGACCTGCCTTTTCTCGTACGATGCTGACGCATTGCTTGATTGATTCTTTGGTACTCTGATTGTTAGGAGCAAGACTTCCATTGGGAATGGGAAAGTGGATCATGTAGTTGAAAAGATGGGCCCATTCTGATCTTGGGAACTTTCTCACCCAGTTACTGACGATTTGGTCGAGTTCGCTGACAGCTGGTCTCTCTTTGAGCTGGAGGCAAGCCTTGGAGCAAATAAGGAAGTCATTATGGCTTGCATATCCACGAAGACAAAGGAGCTTCAGCAGCTTGTAGATTAAGGCTACCTGTGCGTCAGTGAGATTCGACCAAGCGCTGTAAGGCGTCTCATTTTGAACAAATAGCATGTCTTGAACAAACTGCTGATAATGGGCGGGTTCTTCGTTTGTTGTAGGGGAGAGAGGCATTGAACTTCTGTCATAGCCAGTTATTTCATAGAAGGTTCTGCGTAGTTCGGAAGCTCTAATCTTTGCGTTGTTCAGGCTTCTAATTTCATTCTCATCATACGTGGTTGTCTGTTTGAGCTTGACATTTCCAAAAAGCTCGTTTAGAAGATCAAGGGTTGTTGAACCAAGACTCTGCACGTACTTTTGGTCTTTTAAGGAAAGGACCTCTGTCATTTCCAAAGGCATTTCTCCCGTTTGCATGAATCTCCTGAATTTTTCTTCGTTGCTTCCAAAGCAAGGTTGACCCTTTACGATTCTGAGAAGCAAGACAATGGTTTGGATTTTTCCGATCACTGAATAATGATTGTGGCCATGCGATGCCTTCACTGCTTTGTCGTACACCTCTAACGCTTTGCAGCATATTTCGATTACTCCAGGCAGCAAAAGAAGAGAATGAGGCCGTTCTGCCGACTCTGTGAGTTGCCAACGGTACAACACACCTTTGGTCACGTAGTGGTGACTGTAGTCAGGTTGATGGTTTATTGCAATGTCTACTGCGGCGTGTGCTGCCTCAATGCCGGTTCTAGGCATAGAAAGCATCTCTGGCGCTTTCTCTGACGTCATGGCTTTGTATAGTCGCTTGTGGAGATCCTCACCTTCGTTCATTTCGTTTGCACGCATCTGATATCCCATGAATCTTGCCAGCTGTTGCCAGGCATATGATTTTTCTTCCTTTTGGATGGCTTCTTCGCAGATCGTTACAAGGACCCTCAGAGCCCCAGAAGTGTTATTTTCTTTGGCCAAGATGTCCTCAATTACAGGAGAATATCTGGTACGCACTTCAGAAAATCCAAATACATCATCTTCCAAATCAGAGCGGTCAGAATCGCTGTCTACTCCCTGTTCGTCCACAAAGACTGGATCTGAAATTCTCTTTCGCTCCAACAACATCTTGAAAACTTGCTGTCTCAAGACTTTGACTGCGTGTGTTTTCCACTTGCAGATATCCTGCAAAAAGTACACCGCTGTGTCTTCTGTACTGATTCTTGACGTGACAACTTCACTTACGAGTGAGTGTGCTGGTCGCCAACCATAATACCCATGGGTTTCATTCTGCTCTTCCAGAAGAAGTCCCCCAAAAATTTCATGGGTATCCTGAGCATCTGAGAGTTCCTTCTTGGTTTTAGCACCTGAATAGTAGAGAAAGTCCAGGACGACTGAGTGGGGTAGGATAGAATATCCTTCGCTGTACTTGTATAGAAAGCAGCACATATTCAAGATCTTTTCACAAACACCCATAGAGTCCCTGAGGATACTACTGATGTGATTCTTCAACCTGTCTTCGATCTTCAGGTAATCCCGTCCAAACAGTTCTAGTCCAAACCAAATGAACCGTTTTTCTCTTTCCAGAACCTCCTCAACTTCTCTTCTTCGCTCAGCATTGGTAGTGATGTTGATCAGTATATTCTTAACAAGGGTCGTCTCCATATCATCTAGTTTTCTCAGAGGCATTATGTCAAAGCTTGAAATAGTGGTTGATTTTGTAACAGAAAATGTAGTAAGGACGACACATTTTGTCTGCCTCTTCATTATTCGCTCTGTCAAATGGCGTGCGTCGCTTTCAGGAAAATTATCAACAAGTACCAGCACTGGAAGTGAGTAGCTTGAATTCTTTTCATCATAGGCAATACTTTGTAGCTTCTCTACATAGTAGTCTGTCGATGATGTTATGGCTTTAACGACAGCACAACGGTAATCCTTTCTTCTTTTCCAGAGGATCCTACGACATAATGTCGTTGCGCCGGATCCTGGTTCGTAAGGAAGGGTGATTGTTTTCACATGATAGGTGTCGCTATTCTCTTGATCCCCACTGTTGTCGCTTTTACGCAGAGACTTTAGTGCACGATCAACCTTGTCGGTGACCTTGTCTTCAATAGTTCGATGAATACTATGTTCGTGATACAAATTTACCTGACTGGCTTGAGCACCCTTGTAAAATGCGTACCTTTCCTTCTCAATGACGTCCGCCAAACGAGGCAACTGCGGGTTAGGACTGTATACCTCCAGATCTTCCCAGGAGTTGATGAATTTGTTGAGGACCTTTTTATAACTTCCAGAAAAGAATGGAAGTTCTGTTGTAGCTCCTCTTTCGCCGAACTTTGATGGTCCCACCATCTCACACACAATTTCTTCAAATAGAACCCACGGAATTCCGACTATGGAGCATTCTCTGAGGTCTTTACGTAATGAAGGTCTTGAAGCTTTGATAAATGCTTCCGCTACTGATTTACTTTCACTGATAATCGTAACACAGCTACCAGCCGAGCTTCCAAGAATACTAAAACAACTTTCCATGATGTCTGCCATCTCTTCAGTTGCACTCTCGCTTAGGCCAAGGAAGACGCAAATAAGTCTTCCGGTTGGAAAGGACTGCTTGTAAGCGGAGAGGGTGCGATATAAATAGTCCTTAGAACACTTTATCCAGTCCCCTTTTTGCATTTCTTCATTGTTCGATATCCAAGTGGTTCCCTTAGTTGAAAAGAAAGAATCTCGGTCTGTAGACATTTCATTGAAGTCATCAAGGGTTTTATTTTTTGCTCGTGGTGCGTCAGTCGTCTCGTTGCAAGCATAGTGTAGCCCATCTCGTTTAGAAGCAGCGTCAAATAGGTCAAACACTGCTAGCCAAGGGATGTTCTGCAGGAAGGACAAGCGAGCAGTTCCTCTGTAACGAGTAGGCATCTTGTTGGCGATTAAGATGTAGCCGTACTCTTTGTAGTTCAGTTCACGCAGTCGCTCTCTTATAGCCATATTCAATCGTTTGGCATCAGCATCGTCAAGGATGATTTCTATAATTAGAATATCAGCTTCTCTGTTATAACCTTAGCTTTATTGTAACCAAGGAAAAAGTGGACTTCATCATGTTATCAGTTTTTCATGCATCTCGCTGCGTTGACAGTATGAGTTTCATAAGCAAACTTAGAGTCTAATGGAAATATTTAAGCGTCTTTGGACTGTCTTTTGTATTAAAATACATTAAGGTCAGCCTATTCCCTAATCGTTCTTGGCTGCGTCAAACCTGGACCGTAAGCGGTGAAGTCACCGAGAGAGACTCACCGAAAACGCTTAGCAAACATTTACAATCGATCATGACATAATACCTTTCACGTTGCTACACAAGGGATGGACTCCCACTCTGAGTCTACAATTTTAGCTTATGATGAAAATCTGCATAGAAAATTTCAACGAAGTGTTTAGGAAGAAATTCGAACGGAACACAACGACGAGCAAAATAACATAACAGCTATGCCACGAAGTTACAACTTGCTGTCGTTTGTAGAGACCTCCATGATTGGATTCTATTCCATCAATGAGCAGCTTTTGCAAAATATTAGGCTTTGAAACTAGTAAAGTCTGATCAGGGCTTTTTCGCGCCAAAAATCAAGGGTATTTTGGCAATATTTGCTGGGCGTTCTCTCGCCCACCCCTCCCAAGACTTCGCGCGGACTACGGGGCAAGAGAGAACGACTAGGGATTAGGCTTCGTGTAGAGGTGGTTTTGTTAAGAAAAGAAGGTGCAGCAGGTATTCATGAAAGAATAAAAGAAATGAGGTTACGTTACCGCACTTACCGTCGTCCAACTCTAGAGTACCTACAAACAAAAATGGAAAAAGAATTTTTTTCAAATTCAATTGACTTAGACAGTCATGTAGTATTACAGTTATCGCAGGTAAGATTAGTTGTTCATCACTAACAAACAAGCTTGGTCTTAAGTCTGGCTCTCACTTGTTCGCTTAGCACAGACTCAAGCACAACTTGAGAAACATCATGTGGAACTGGTGTGAGAGAAGCACAAGCACAAAATCTTGGTGCTTGTGCTTATCGTATAGTGGAATGTCTGTTTTAACTCGTGTTTCTGTGCTTATTTTACAAGTGCAAACCAGACGGATGGCAAAATGTTGCGCTGCAGGATCTTTGTAATTACAAACTGACCGAAGCCAGAAAGTGGTGTACTTCAAATCGTAGTTCAATAAACATTTCAGCATACAATCATGTTGTTTAAACGAATTGATTTACGCTTTTAAATTGTCGAGGGTAATGCACAAAGCTCGAAAAATTCCAGAATTGGTGCCACCCATCCCAACATGTCAACAACTGGTACCTTTTTTATGGAATTCCGTCAGCACATCACGGGGTGTGAAAAAAGATAAAAATTTGTGTTATCTCACTACCTAACCTTGTTTTGACTTTCGCCTCCAATCCTTGTACTTCACTTCAAGCGGTTTCTTTACTTGTCTTGCGACTTCTAATTGTGTCACACAGCTAGATGCCCCATTGGTACGAATCGCAACGTCATCAAACTCATCTTTAACTTTGAAAAAGTCTCTTAGAGCTTTCTTTCCAGCGCAATTCTTGTCTGCTCCTCGCTTTTCCGTCCAGCTTTTGGAATAATAGATATTGTCTTTGCAAAACCGCCAGTCTCGATCCACCTCTATTTCGATGACGTACAAGTTGGAACGATTTCCTTGGATCTTCACAGGGACAAAGTAAATGTTAATACAATTCTGTTCTCCTCCTTTTTGCAGTGACCCAGCATCGCTTTTAATGTGATCATCAAGGACAAACTGAAAGGCTTTATTGACATCATCCTTGATATCCTCAACCTCAAGTCCGATAATTTCTCCATGTTGATACTTTGAACCCTGTTCTTGACAATCTCCAACACCGAAGTAGATGGTACCTTTCGAGTCGGCATTCAAACAGGCACAGATGAACTTTTTTGCCTTTTCCATAATTTTCCATGGAAGGGAACTTGGCAAGGCACCCACGAACGATTTAAACTCCAATTCTCTGTTTTCTTCAGCGTCTAAAGCAGAGCCTTTCTCATAGAAGTAGTCTATTCCAGGGACTTTGCGAGGCCTCGGGTTGCCTGACAAAAAAAGGGGGATAGAATGTAATGAACAAACTTGGATGTGACATTTTCTTTTGTTTTATTTTTATTGGACAATTCGTGCCGCGTTACATAAGGTGATGAACATTTGGTCACATGATTACATTGAGTTAGCCTTTCGCACGTGTTCATGGATTGTAGCGTATTTTGTTTTTCAAGGGGTCTTCTGTTCGATATTCTGCACAGAATGTAAGTCATATCGTCTGTGGTATTTCTTTATTAGTTGTACTTTAAATTTATTTGTCACTTATTTTTATTCTTTCTTAGTTTTCACCGTTCATGACGAATCAAAATCGCTTTCGATGCCAATCACTACCACTACCACTACCTGGATTTTGTAAGCCATGAACGCTTCGAGTGGAATGGATGCAATTAGTGGACTGGATCGCGGGATAGTGGATCGAGGAACAGACCAAGTTGATCCAGGTTTGGAGATAAATTTAGTTAATGCTGAAATCAACCTGCCGATTAATGCTAGCTAAGATTTACCCACCTCCAACACAAGGAGCATTTGGAGGATACTCACTGCGTAGGGATCCTCTTCCGAATACACAGATTGATTTCAGCGAAGTTGCCTGTCAGCAAGAAATAAGTGAGAAACAAAGGCTTGCATGTTCCTGGAATAAAGTTGCCAATTATGTTGAGGCTGAGACATAGCAACTGCGCACCTTTCTTTACTCAAATTGGGACCCTGTATCAGCTCGTAAGATGGTAGATAGTTTGGCTCTTGCTTGGAAATCCTTTGAGGCCACGCATACAAAGTACCTGCCAAGCATACAGGAAAGGAAGCGCCTGCAACAAGTTGAGGAAAGTTTTAAGTCCCTCCAAGGGTCAATGGATGCTTTAATCGAAGAATGCGAAAAGCAGATGAAGACAGACCAAGAAACACACGGATGTGATGATGGAATTTCTGTGAGGACTGGAAAGTCACGCCAGAGCTCGACGTCTTCAAAGACCTCTTCATCTAGGAAGGAAAAGTTACGAGCAGCACTTTTGGCAAAGAAGAAACTGGAGCTAGCCCAGAGAAGAGCTGAGGAGGAAGCTGAATTAGCCAAACAGAATGCAAAGAGAGAACTGAGGCGATTGGAGGATGAAGCTACTTTAGCTGAGCTTGACTGGAAGATCGAGAGGGATTTCGATGAAGAGACCGGTCAGCTGGAAACTGTTGATGATGTCGACAAGTTGCAACCCCAAGACAGTCTTAAGCCTCTCCCCAAAGAATCAGAATCGAGAAAGTCCGAACCACCTAAGCCAAACTGCATGAAATGTCGGACCTTACACCCATAGATTACTCCACCCCGTACGATAATGTGCCAGCTACTTCAAAGTCAGAACCTTGGACTGGTAACTCTACCGCAAAGGAGAGGAAGAAAAAAGCACCACAGGCTTCCCACAGTCAACACCTACCGTATGAAGGCCCCATTCCTTTCAATTCAAGCTTGAGACTGCCCGTGATACTAAAGAAGAGCAGAACATCCCCAAGGACCACGTAGCAGCCATGTGGAAGGTGCAACTCCTTAATGGTATTACTCCTACCCAGTTTAGTGGCAATCCCGCTGATTTTCCTTTCTTTCGAGACCAGGTCCGTACTCATCTTAAGAGTGAGCTTCTCACCGACGCACAGCGTGTTCAGTATTTACCAAAATTCCTTAAAGGTGAAGCTCTGGAAGTCATCGAGCGAAACAGAGGTTGCTCTTATTATGACCTCATGAAACACTAGAGGAGCGTTTTGGTCGACCTGTCCAAGTGTCACAGGCCTGCATTGAAGGTCTCATATCTGGTCCTAAGCTTTTTCCTGGTGACAACGTGAGTCTACTAAATTTTTCTGAAAAATTGAATGCGGCTACAAAGGTCCTCAACGGCGATGTCGAACGTGAGGCGAGCGTGGCTACTGATCTGAGAAAAATTGTTAACAGTCTCCCGAATGACCTAGTTGCAAAATGGCAGACTGAAAACTACGAAATTGTCAGTCGTCACAGGACTGCACGCCTGCAGGACATTGCGAACTTTGTCAAGAGGCAAGCTTCAATAAGAAACGAACCAGTGTTTGGGTCACAGCGACCAAGACGAGAAACAAATGAAGAAAACAAGGATGGCAAGAACAGTTCCAAAAACAAGAAAGTCCAACCGCCACGTCTAAAGGATTCCACTATCTCCTCCACCCAAATCGAGAAACCAACCAGAGATGGAAGCTCAGCCACCTGCGCTATTTGTAAATCTGCCCCCCCCCCCCCAACAAATGAACACGAACCAGAGAAGCAAAAATAGGGCCCCGGAAACAAAAAGGCGAAAAAGAGAAGCAAAAGAGGGGTTTTGT
>Ga0126336_10000322_pt1 | contig 17752 bp, 4 predicted proteins | sample SidCmetagenome_FD_92530 | JGI IMG/M metagenome (GOLD analysis project Ga0126336, IMG submission 92530) | Coral microbial communities from El Islote,Puerto Morelos, Mexico - Siderastrea C C metagenome | ecosystem: Host-associated > Invertebrates > Cnidaria > Coral | place: El Islote,Puerto... | reverse complement strand
GTCAAGTTCAGTTTCACCGCTGGTTCATGCTACAAGGGAACCACAGGATATCGAGATGGCAAACAACACGACTCAGCCGTCTGACACAGGAGAACCAACTGCTACAAAGTGATGCGTCAGAGAAAAATTCCTGAGTGACTTTGATTATCCCCCGTTTTGCAATAGACTTTTTTTTCCCAAAATGACATTTAAAATGACGCTTGAAAACTTCCAAATTATATTCCAGACATAAGTGTGACCTGGGGTTTACGCCATACCCCAAGTCACACAAACTTTTATCAGCATAGAAATTTAGTTCATGCTTATAAGCCGTGTTGGCTCGAGTTGCAAATTCAGTCCTTGTGAGAAATACACCACGTTACGTGAAGAAGGCCGTGCGAGAAGTCCCTCCTTCGGCTTAAAGATAGTCGAGCGAGAGGAAAACGCGAGCGCTTGGGAAAATTCAGCTACCACGCGACTGACTCGATTCTACGTGAACGAACCATAGTTAGTAGAAACAAGTAGAGGACTAATATAACGAGTTGTATGTTGAAATCAATTAAATGATCAAAATTAATTGTGCCTATCATCTAATAAAGCACTTGAAATAGTTCCTTTTACAAGTTGTCACGCTAAACTTTAAAAGATATCTTTTGCTCTTTAAAATGTTTAAATTAGTTCTCTGAACCACATAGAAATTTAATAAGTCCATTCCGTGTTACAACAAATCTTAAAAGAGGGAGCAATATTTAAGTTGTGCGACAAAACAACTTTCTGCATACGCTTTAGTACCCGCTTAGTTTGTTCTCCTACTAACTCCTTCATCTTCGCCTCAAGGTCTTCAGACCATCCACCCAGAACATCAATGATGATGTTGTATTGTTTCACCTCATGTCTGGGATAGTGTTGCTTCTAAGCTCCCATCGCAGAGCAGCGTACCTGGTAGTTTTCTCTTTGTCTTTCGCCGTCCTATTGTTCATCCAAGGGGAGCTCATCTTAACAGCTAATACACTTTCCCTCTGTTTGTCAATTACTCTCACATAAATTTTATTTGCTCTTTATCTTTCGTATTCTCAGCGTAGACCGCTACATCCTAGAAGGCCTTGGCTTGTTCGTTCTCGTACATGGGCTTCAGCTGCACTGGCGAGTACCATGGTGGTAATTTTTAAATTGAGATCTTTGAACAACTCGAAAAATAGTACCTTCAAAGCTGCATTGTGTTTGGCAATGTACTTTGTCTTAGCCAGCGTACTACACCCTACCCTGGGGGACGCTCTCAGGACCAATGCCACACAAAGCACGTCTGATCTGAGGTTGGTTCCAGTCTTATTGTGATGGTATAGCTTCGTTGGAAGAAGTTGCTGGTAAAACTCATGTATCCCTGCGATGGTACTCGAAGGACACGTTTTCCACTCCTTTATCCAGTCGAAGCAGCTCTTGCTTAAAATTTTGTCATTCCACGACTTTCCCTGCCACTTTTCACGTTTTTGCTATTTGCAGGCTTGAGGTTGATGAAATAAAAACCTACAAAGAAAACAAAGCAGATTTTATTAACACATGAGAACTAAGTTTGCTGATCCATAATTAATTTTTTCAATTAGACCAAAAAGGAAACTGTTTGAAAATACAGAACTTGTGTACAGTGTAGCTGCAAGGCCTATCCTGAGAAGCTTCTGTAGTCTCACTATTGCTGCAGGCGTGGCCAATAAGAAGGCAAACTACTTGTTGTTGTCATAAGAATGTCACAAGTTGCGTTCACAGTGTTCTCACGCATACAATATTTCATAAAACTCTTCAAACTTGCCAATGAAAATGTATTTAAGAAAAAATTCCCTACAAAAGCAAGCAAAGTTTCATTGATCGGTAATGGATGTGATCAGATAAATGGAGCAATCTTGTAAACAGATGGGACTTCATATGGTTGGGTATTCAGCCAAGCGCAAAAATTGCTCAGTAGATGTTTATACGTTGCGTTAAATACAACCAACAGGCTAGTTTAATTTACATGTTTCGTGAAAGAGCAACATAGAGTCGCTTGCCAATTTTTCCTATTATGGGAACCTATTTTCAATATATTCATTCGGTGGCAAACAGAATTCAACACTGTACAGCAACTGATTCGAAATGCATGAGTGACAAGGTGTTGTTTACATTTAATACGTAAAATTGATTTATAATTTTTTTTATCAAAATCAGTGCACAACGCTTAAAATGATCCCATCGTTTTATTAGTTGATAACATGGTGATTTCCTTCTGCATTCATTGGCTCAGTCTGAAACGCAATTTACCGGAAGCGCCTATTTCCAGAGTTTGTTACAAAATATTTCATTTTAAATGTTAACCCTCGGACGTACAAGAAAAGTCACACCCCCACCGTGGTACAAGGGCGGAGAGGAGGTGGGGGGGGGGGGGTTGCGGGACATGTAGAATATGACATAATTAAACATTTTGCTGCTTTTTGTTGGCGCTTTTTGCATTTTTCACCTAAAAAGGGGAAAGGGTAAAAAACACGCTTTTTTCAACCACCCGCTACTTATGACGTCATATCTCATGACCATAACAACCGATTCTTACCAAACTAGTGTCAAAATATGTCTGAGGGATATGCGCACACCTATACTGAAAACGGCTGGTCTAGATAATAGTTCGTCTCGGAAAAATCCAAGGAAAACCTTATGGGGGGTTGGCACCCACTCCTCCACCTCCTGTACGCCCGAGGGTTAAGGCCACACGAAATCAACATGCTTTCTTTGAGATCAGGGGCTGCTTAAGGTCCAATGGACGTTTAGTGGGGAGCGGGGGAGGGTTAGGGGTTAGACATTAGTATGGGGCATTTTTGGCAAAAATCAAGAACGTGAAGAGGGAAAAGCGAGTACGCAAATATTTCAGAATAACAGGTAAGACAAAGTTTCAGTTGATCACAAGTCTTTTCAACGTTTTAAAGTCTTGCAAATAATGTTGATTATATCAGAACTTAACTCACTAACTATTCTCTAGTGACTTTGTCATTCTTTCCCGTTACTTTGTCCCTTGCTCATAGGTTTTACGAAGGCGACTTGTGGCAAGTCGAGAATACATACAGTTAGCGAACTTTCATGAGGACGTCAAGGAGGAGGGGAAGGGGGTTTGACCTAAACGACTGGTGGACGTTAAGCATGGAACCTGTAAATATGTTGATAGCCCCTTAGATTTCGAAAAACCTGCTCCATCATTTTATTGGCAAAAGTCCTGGATGACTACTTACTTAGAAAATTTCCTTGTAAATTATAACTACAAATATGTTTACGTTTTCATTTCTAGCAAAAGATTTCCCAACCAAAAAAAAAACAGCTTTTAGTTCCTGTTTGAAACCGTGTTTCATTCGTTGGGGAAGGAACTAAGAACCGGAGTTTTATTTACATTTGGGAATAAACCTGAATAAACAACTTGTTGTCACCATACTATCATACTCAAGTTTGCTTTGAAATTTTGCTTTACTTGTAACGGAAATCTTAACTTGGGTGGAATACACGAACTGTGCATGTATCAATGCGTACACGGCTCATATCTGAGTTCAAGTTCTCTAAAGGTAAATCAGCATCTTTCAAGCCGTTTTGCTTGTTGGCGTTTCTACCGATAGGTACAGCGAGTGAATAGGATAATAATTAAACATACAGTACATGAAGCTAAGGAAAGCGTATAAGTAAACAGGTGCCAGTCCCCATCAAAGCTTTTCAACCACAATTCTTTGGCTATTGAATGAAAACTTTACTTACCTTAGTGTTATCGCTAAACTACGCGAAGCCACCAGATTCTTTTTTTTTTAAACAATTCTCCCAACACTAAATCGGCATAAACAACAAAAGGATCAGGATGTTTGTTAAAGGATGTTTAATTTTAACGCAGATGCCCTTTCGCTCACGCAAAACTGACTAGGTAGGTACAGTAGCTAGTCAGATTGCTAGCTACGATAGGCTGGGACTCAAAATGATTTAAATTTTGCAGAGGCAAAATTGAACACAACAGTCTTTAAAATTGACAGAACTTGATCGGGAAGACGTCTGCATATTATCCTTATTACTTGCAATTATTAAAAGAGGAAAATTATAAATTTAGTAGCTCTATGAGGTGATAAACATTTTACAATTTGTACAAAGTGAGCCAGGGATTATCAAAATTTTGTAAATCTACAGCATTTTGAAGCAAAGCTATAATGTCTGAATAAATCCTTTATTGGTTTCAATTAATGATCTGAAATAAGAATTATTGAAATAAAAAGTATTTACAGCAAGGAGATGAAAACTGATCACACAACCTTGAATAAAGAAAAAAATTTCTTCTCTTGGCTAGCACTTTTTCAGCTTGAATGTAAGATCAAGTAATAACCTGACTAAATAGCCAACAGCTCAGCGTACGAGACAGATTTATTTATAATTTGATATCATCACCTGTGCATGTGGGGAAGTAGTTACATCTCCCCTATTTTTATTCATTGTTTTTAATGCTGCTTAATGAATTCAAGACCGGCAGTGGATCCGTCTTTCTTCATGTTACCAGCAAGGTAATTTAACTCACGTTTTTCCTTCTCGCATTTAAAAGTTACTGTATCCCTTACTTTATAAAGAAACTTTACGCGAGGCATTCCATATTAAATGGGAAATATCTGAGTGAAATGACAGGCCCGATACTTGAAGCTGTCTACAACTTACCGCGCTTGAAATCTATTGTATGTGCACAGTATGTGCTCAATCTTTATTGATTTTGAAAGCTTAATTTTAAAATCGTTGCGAGCTTGCTCTGATAGTTTCCACCAAACGATGAATCAACCGATCAGTGAAAAGAATTTATCGAGCCCCTGTAAGTTATCGGAGGTTGTGAGAAACGATAGGGTTCCAAAATTCTTGATAATGATTTGTTGTTGGATTCAGGTTTGTTTCCAACAGTTTCACTAGGTAGAAGCTCCATTGTTTTTTATGCTTGTTAGGAGGGCTTAAAAGTTCGATTAAATTGAGGAAAAATAAGTAGAATTATTCTGCTGCGAACTGCAATCGGGATACAGAAAGAGAATTAACGAAAATTGATAAGGTCTGGCTCAATCGTATTGAAAACGTAAAAGAGTGGATGAGAGAACACTGAGGATAGTGAGTGACACCCAACGGGAGCGGATGCAAGCATATGGCTCTTGATTTAATGAGAGTGCATGTGGGTCGATCAGAACGCATGGTCATCACTGCGAGGGCAAGCAAGCGAAAACGGAGTCGATGAGAGCGGAATAAAGACAATAAAAAACCGGTGACAGGCTGTGAGAGCACACGAGAGTCTGTGGAAGTGTATGGGAGTCTGTGACAGCGCAGAAGGTTCTATGGAAGCACAAGAGAGAGGATGTTAAGACCTAAAAGTCGATGAAAGTGCATGGGAGTTGAAGAAAGTGCATTGGACGCGACGAAAGAACACGAGAGTCGTTGAAAGCACGTAATAGTTGCAGGTGAAACGTCAGCGGAAATTTGAAGCTTCAAAAATAACAAAACGCTGTATTTGGACATTTCTGGTCACTTGTCAAAGACAATAAGACAATTAAGAGTAAGTACATACGCAGACATGCTTTGCCTAAATTAGAGCGCTGCCAAAATACGTGTATTAAACGTACTAGCACTGCAAAACATTTTATAACGCTTGAAAAATGAGAAGGATCACAACATTTGGAATAAGGAATGGAAAAAAGGCCAAAATCTATAATACTGAATAATGTTAGCGACTGCTATTAACAGCGGGATCACTTTTTGCCGAAGCACAGCAGATTACCTGCTACTTAAATTTACATAAAACAAAGGCATCGCTTTCTGTGTTTTCTAGAGTTTTTAACTGAGCTTAATTTTGATGGTAAAATGGACTTGAAATGTATGGTTGCATAGTGTTTATGTTACCTTATCTAAAAAGGGATATTACGCCATAACGTTTTGAAGGATTATGAAAGTGTCCATTTTGTGCTGACATGGTTTGATGCAAACACTCGAAGGATATTGGAACATTGTAAAAGGTTCGACAAAATTAAGCCGCAGGTGATGGTTTACATAAAATTTGAATTAAATTTTTCCTTTGCCAATTGCATCAGGTTATGTAACCGATTTTTTGCTAAATTTGCGGCGTGTTTCTATAACCCATGCCATTTTTGCCATGCCAGTCATGGTCTTTAAACATCAGTGCTACCTAAAGCCAACACGAGCTGTTGAAATACGCTGTACTGGACTATTTCCCGTAAATAGATAATAAAAATGATACGGTGAAACCTTGCTGTGCGACTACCCGTCGTAAGCGACCACTTTCCTTGAGCGATTACTTTTTTTCTTTTTTTTTTTCAAATATCAAAATTTTCTCAGTCAAGTTACCTTATTTGAAACCTCTGGTTTTATTAAGAACCACCTTTGACGGTTTCAAATTTTCTATTATATTTAATCACCCATAAGCGAGGAATGGACTCATGAGTCCATTACTCTATAACAGGAGAAAAGTAGATAGTTCGATAGTGCGACAGGGTGTGTTCCCGCTACCGAGTCGCTAGCCAGACTTAGGTAACAGAATCGAATTTGTATCCTGTTAAGTACAAGATTAAAAAAAGCAAACTGTTTTCTGCCAACCAGATGTTCTTTGTGATCGAGGACATCCACAGCAATTATTTTGCACAAATGCCGGGCCAGAAACAATAACAGTACGTTGATCCATCCAGGTCGATGCTCTAGCTAGAACTACAGCTTCCACTGTGGTACCAGGCTTATAAGAAATGTATGATATCCATTTTCTTTCACACACTTAATATTGTGAATTGTCTTATGTTCGTACTTAGGTCACGTGAATAACACTGACAGTCTTCAGTCATGTTGGAATTAGCTAACGTTGCCATAGCAACAGTAACGTCCATTTTGGCCATTGCAAGTATCATTGGAAACTCTCTCGTTTGCGCTGTTGTAAAGAAAAATCGAGATATGAGGTACAGTGACTCAAACGAAGCTACTGCTTTCTAGATATGACGTTTTTGAGATTGACTACCTGCGGTAAACGGGTACGGAGCAGAGGCATGGAATCTAAGCAACATTTTGACTGGCCAGTAGACCTTCTTACCTTGCCTCATGATCAATGTTTACCGACTTCAGCCATGTTTCTGTTTTCTTGACCATTGTTTCATGTTATTTCCTTCTATAATAATAAGGTAAATACTTTAACAGGGTAAACCTACTGTGCAGGAGTGCTGTTATCAATGGTGTCCTGTGACATTAAAATCTAAAAAGGCTATAAAAATTGTTCAACACATAAATTGTTCGTTCAACTGTTGCTTTAATAAAATTCTAGTTTCTAGAGTTCTTATTTGTAATGGTAAAGAATAAAAAGGGCGGCAGCCAAAAATAGAAAGCTTTGAAGCCCAAACTAGAGTTTCACCCTTGGCAGCTGGACAAATGGTTGCTTGTTCCTTGTATTAATCGTATGGTTTGTTCTCAGATAAAAGTTCCTGAAAGGGTTTCACATATTGCTTCATTATACTAAGCTCGATCGTTTAACCCATAGGACGCCAATAAATTATCTACTCATAAACCTGGCAGCATCAGATATCATTTTCGCTGCATTCTACTTGCCAAAGAACATCATAAGCCTTGGTTTGACGCAACCGGAGGGGGTGGCCGGAAGAATTTTATGTACATTTTTAACAGACGGAACATTTGCATGGATCGGAGCGAGTTCCTCGGTCATCACTTTGGTTTCCATCGCCACGGAACGCTATTATTCCGTGATTTATCCCCATGGTAACCACAGAAATCTAACCACGCGCAAACTAAAGGTATGTCTCTAAGCTAAAATCTAATGACAATAATCCATCTAAAATATTTATGACTTTTTTTCCTTGTATATCATTCTAACTTGTGAAGTTGCCAGGAAAAGTCATTTACATGCATTTATCTTTCAGATAATTATTCCTGGTTCTTTGGTCCTCTCATTGATGCTCAATTTCCCGGAATTTCGCAAGGAAGTGGATCGCAATTCCTGCGTTTACACGTGGTCTGATTGGATACCTAAGGCTTACTTTATAACCTGGTTTGGCCTCGTTGCTATTTCCTTTACGCTGATGGCTGTGTTATACTTCAGAGCCGTCTATACGTTGTGGTTCAAACGTAATGTCGACAACGAACTTACATATCAACAACAGGTACGAGTTAACGGAGTAATCCTGTAATAAGTAATGCTCAGTACTGTACATCACTCTAGTCTGACAGCTCAAAACTCCCGTGCTGCATAATAAATAAGCGACAGACTCTCAAACTCGTCTTTCGAATAATTAACAAGCTGTGTTCACACACTGCATCCTAAAGCTCGTGAGTAAATGACGTCATTGTGTCCTTTCTGGTGTTATCATGGCGGACCATTAAATCGGAAAATTGTAGTTTTGATAAACAGCCTCCTCAAAATTTCGCTTGAAATTTTTCTTGGGGTGTGTTTCGTTAACATAGTGTCAAAATCCGATAAAAACTAAAAGTGATTTTTTTTTATCGTAAGTACCACTTTAAGCAATATAGGCAACATGTCCCATTTGGTTTACGGCCAAAAAGCGCGAACATTTAGCCTACAGCATTGTATGAACATGAATTTTCTTCCAAAGTTCAAAAGGCATCCTCCTAACACCAAGGAGCACATTTTAATGTCCGCTAGTTTGTTTACTCGAAGCTCGGAGGAATTTTGAACCTTTTTCTATGAAAATACATGTATAAAAATTTTAATTGCCAAATACAGCCATTCTAATGGAATCTACCTTTACACAGGGTGTGTTGAAAATACGGAAGAGAGTCACCTTGATGGTTCTGACCGTCAACGTCATCTTTGTAATCTGCTGGGCAACAGATACAGCACTGCACCTCTTAAAGGACGTCTGCCCCTACAAGATCAGTCCTATTGCAATCCCAATAGCTCACACAATGGTCATGTTTAATGCCGCGGTCAATCCATTCACGTATGCTTTGATAAGCCAAAGATTCAGAGAAAAGATCAAAGGAATGATATGCTGCCTTTTAACTCCATCCACATTGAGGGTTCATCCTGCGAGGGAACCACAATCGAGCCGGGAAGCAACACAACTAAGCTGTCTGCCACGACAGTTTAGAGCCGAATTGCCTTCGGATTTTGGTAATCTCTCCTTCGGCAGTTGATTCAATAAAGTTAGCGGTCACGCTAAAGATTTCACATCTGAGATTCAATGTCAGTACTTTTTCCTGTTTGAGTAGTTCTTAGAACTATTTAGGTGGGTGCATGTACACGTAGTCTTTAATTTTACAAGTATCTGGTACAGACATTGGAGAAGGAAAATAAGGCATTCAATTTTTTTTTAAAAGAAAGTAACTTGGCTTTCCACATTTCGACCATACTACAGAAAATGCCAAGGGTATGTGTACAAATTGTTTTGAAAAAACTTTGATAACGTGTAGATGACGTTCAAGCTTTGCAACAACAGCAGAAAGTACAAGCTTTATTTGCATAACTATAAATCATTACGGTATTGCAAAAGCATAGCATGATAAAGAAAGTCTGTTGTCTGTTGCTAAGGAACATTTGATAGACTTATTATTAGGATGTTATTCTGGCTCGGTCGCTGTTATAAAATGAGACCAACCTGTAATTTGACTGGCAAAGTTGAGCAGAAGGGTATGGTGCACATTGTCTTCTTGTCTGAATGAAAAGTTGCCAAACTTACAACTAACGCACAGTTAATTATGACGTAGGTTACAAACTTTTAAGAGATGGGCATCAGCCTATAATTTATGCAAAATACGCTGGTATGTTTATGTCTAGTTTTTTAATGTAAAAATCGAAAAGTACGTATCAATCTTGAATTGATTGCTTTACAATTCGTATTCTGAACTTAAAAATAGTTAACATGAATACAAGGTTTTCGTGGTGGCCATGTTGAAGGCACAAAACACGCAACTAAATTCATTTGTATAAAAATAGAGCTTATGCGCTGGAGCATACAAAAAAGACCAACATGTAAGCCCGGTTTATACTGTACGATTTGTCAGCACGACAGAATCAGAGCGTAAATAGTACGATTCTCTGAATTTTGACTGACGTAACGGCTTCTTTTTGAGAACGTCGGCCCAACTTGATAAAAATGTGTTGCACTGCAATAGATTTTCTGAATTGGGCTGATTTTTATTTCATGAATCGGCTGTGAATTAGATGCCAGAACAATTTGCGCTCCGATAGTGTCGGGCCGAAAAAAAAAATAGTAGTAGTTTTGTATGTTTGGATGATAGGAAAGAACAGTGGTAGAAAGAACAGTTCTGTGCCATTTTTTTCTACGCGTACTTCAAGATGGCTATACACTATATGCGCCTCCTGTATGGATTTGGATTTGACCGTACCTTTTATGTTCTTCTACATACATACTTTTCAATTTAGATTGATCACTTAACCACGCAAGATTTTCATAAATGATCTCATTGTGAACCTTGCAGTGGCGGATGTCATTAACTCAACTGAAATACCTTATACCGAAAGAATTGCTATCGCACCATATCTGAAACACATCCCTAAAGGCAAATAGACGGTTGTTTAGGATTAAAGCATACTAATTAGCTAGCTACTGTGTTAATAGTCTTTTTAGTTTCCATTATTGTAATGGGTGAATTATCAGTATAAGATGCATGTAGTTGACGTATTGTCGATGTTTTTCGAGTGTCTTGGCAGGGCAATGGGCTCAAAAATTTTTAGTTATTTCTGATTCTTTACTGAGAAATGTATTGTTCAACATCCGGAGTAAAAAAAAAAAGAAAAGAAGAGAAAAGAAAGAAAACGAGATAAGCTTTACTTATATCATATTGGAAATACCACACTTTTGAATTAATCCTTCTTTGCTTTGCAAATAGGATGTTAATTTAAAGATGATTAAAATTAATACGGTATATGGTCTTCAAAACACTCATTGACAACTGCCGTAAATTTAGAGGCAAAATTTAAATGGATTCCCTTCACACTTTTTAAAGCAAAATATGTATTTCTAACAAAATGTCCTAAACAGCCAAAAAAATTAGTTGTAAAATAAAAAATTCGAAATTTTTAAAATTTATGTTTAAAACGGTCACCTGTAAGGATGTAATTAAGGGCCATCAACTGCAATCCTTTTTATTCTTAATATTTATTTGCTGGCCAAAAGAAAAGGACAAAATCAGCCTAGTTCAAGACGAACAGCGGGGGTGATGGTTAACACCTTCATTCTCAGGCGAGTTAATGTCTCTTTACCATTTTTTACTTATCGAATTTAAAATGACCTGTTATGCCAAGCTGGACTATCTTGTAAAACTCCCCATCATTCATTGCGCTTCATTGAGGAAGCCCTAACTACATACCTATATATTTTGTAGCTTCAATGCAAACATCCTCGCAACTGAACGATTGCAAATAGTAGTATTACATATATAGATACTTTTTTATAATCGGCAACTAAATAAAGGAAGAACATGACATTTCAGCGTCATCCTGTCGCCATTATCAAATGCAAATTATTAAACACGCAAGCTAACTCCGAAATTGTTCTGAAGTTAGCTGGCATTGTTCTAATTAACTGACGCAATCCATTTTCTTTTTCACAATTAAACTCAAAACTTTAATAATTTGCATTTGATAGTGGCGACAGGATGACGCCGAAACGTCATATTCTTGCGTTAATATTTCTTTTAAAATACTCTTCGAATTCTTCCTTAATAAGAACTAGATAGTGTTTAGGCCATAAAAGAACAACTGCATACCTGTAAACCAAAAGAACACTCCATTTACACTTGAAGAAATAAAAGTTACCTATGCTTATTGTTTGTTTGTTTATCTTTGCGCCTGTGTGTGTAATTTTTGAAGTAGGCTTAAAAGAAGAAAACAATATATAGTGTACGCTCCGGTGAAATATCCAAATCAATTTTAATTCTGTCCTAAGAAATCATTCTCATAATCACAATCATAATCATAGTCGTAAAAAACCATAAAACAGAACAAGCTTAATCTGTTACTACTTTAAAAAAGCCGCCTTTGTGGTGGTACAAATTACAGGCTGTCAATTGCTAACAATCGCTCGGATAACAAGTGGGTCGTGTATGTACAGCTGTTTACATATGTTTGTTGGTAAATAAGGCGCCTTCGTTCAAAATGAACGTTGGGTGAAATGATCAACAACTCGACTCTCAGGTAACTTAGCTTTCTATTCCTTTTGATTTCTTGTGTTTAGAGTTGTCTAAGTTTAACAAAGGAAATACATATCATGCAATTTAAATTCATTAACGGCTTGTTTAGAATTCTGAAACATTTGTAAGCCCCCATTTAAGGTAATGTGGAAAGGAATATTAGTTAATCCACTGTCAACTCGAGGAAGAAGGGTAAAAACTTAAACACTGCCATTGATCATTCAGGATAAAATATAGATTCAGTGTTAAAACTCAGTGAAAACACATGAGAGGGGGCGCTAACGCAAGCAAGATTTGAACTTCCGTTGATCTTCACATCAAACTTTAAGCAGTCTCAAACTGCAAAATAGGTGAAATTTAACTAGAGCGGTTATTTAAAACTTTCTAAATACCCATTTGCAAACATGAAACATTTTGGTATTTTAAGCACAAGAAAGGCTACATTTAAGCCTTGGGGCTTATGAAGTCAGGACGTCCTCTAGATATACCATACCATCTGGCGTTTTCAATGAAAATTTTCATTATTTTGTAATATTAAAGCTTAAACTCGTTTCTACATAGTCTATCCTAGAAAGATTTTCCTTTTATTATCAATTTGCTCTACCCAAATATAAAATTGTATTGTAATTAATCTGACATCAACACCATCGATCTACTTCTTTACTTAGCACGCAATATTGAACACGCAGGCTTTGTTTACATAAGAATTGTTTTCGCGTTTCGCAATATTCCTGGCATATTCCTCGTTCACCATAACTAAAGCAGGCACCAGAGCCTTAAGGTATCTTGGGAGTTTCACTTCTAGTGCGTTTTTCCCAGATGAGCAAAAAAGAAGACACGTAAGTCGCTTCTGCGGACTACGTTTTCATGTGTATAAATTAAACTGACTACCAGAACTACCGGACTGAACTGGCGTGTTTCCCCCCCCCCCAACTGTTTTTCGGTGAAAAAGTACAAAATGCCAACAAAAATGGCATTTCTACCTTTTTTCGTAAAATTTGGTGGAAAATGAATTTTTCCTCAGTTTTTCCAGGGTGTAAAACTAAATCATTCGAGAAAGTTAGTCGGCGACAGCTGGGGATAGTTGAAACGAAAATGGCGTGGAAGTGGACAAGGAGGTAGGTAAAAAGATGAGTGTGCATGAGAATTAATGAAAATTGTTTATAAAGGCTGGTTAGATCGCACAAGAGCCAATGCGAATGGATATTAAGCAACTGAAAGTCACTGAGAGTGTATGTAAGTTGATGGGATCGCATGGAGTTGTTACGAGAGCATTAAGGTCGATAAGGGCGCACGGACGTCGATGAGATCGAGTGCATGGGAGTCGATTAGAGCGCAGGAGAGATTCCATAAAAGAGAATATGAGTTGCAGGTGAGCTCACCGCTGAACTCATAACCTTTGTCAATAATAATTCGCAGAATCTGGGCATTATTGAAAGCTGATGACAACTCAACTAATTAGTGAGAGTTGATGAGGAATGCATAGGAGTCGATGAAAGATTGTGAAAGAGCAATTAATTATTGCGAGCTGCAGGTAAAGGGAAATTGGAACCTTTCTCAATAACCTTTCGCAAAATGTGGACATAAATGAAAGCTGATGAGCTGAGTTCAACCTGTTACTGAGATTCGATGAGAGTGCACAGGAGTTGATAAGCCAAAGCGTGATTTACTATTGCGCATTGCAGGTGAGGGAAGTCTAAACCTTTCTCAAAATTTGGAAACTCTTGACGGTTGACGAGAGCGCAACTCAGTAGTGAGTCAGCCGATAAGTGTTCATGGGAGTCGATGAGAGCATATGTAAGATAATGAGGGCTCAATTAAGTATTGCGAGTCAATAAGAGTAGTGAGATGACAGACTGTCATGCAAAAGTATTCCAGCTCACGCACGCAAGTTTGTCAATTCCGTAACCCAAAGCACGTGGACTTTGATTGATTGCCTTTTTGAGTGGTGTTACGGAATTCACTACGGGTAGATGTCGTGCGATTGCTATTGTTGGTGGAGCGATAAAAAAATGCATAGGAAGGCTATCCTAACAGCGGATCTCCTAAACAATGAAAATCATGAACGCTGAGAGCCATTCATGTATTCGTAAAGGTAATTGCTCCGTACAAAACACAAACAAACAAAATAACGAACAAACAAAAGCAAACACTGACAAAAAACAAAAAGCAAAGAAACAAACAAACAAACAAACAAACGAAAAAAAAGAAAGACAACTAGATTTCTCGCGAGCCGTTTGAAAAACTGTGAGCTCACATGATCTACGCCACTCATACAACGTCGTTTTTCAAGCGCGCAAATTTGTACAAGTTAATATAATTTTCTACAGGCCACTGAAAAAGAAATCGCAGGCTAACATCTGAAATCCAGGGTATCTGTTAATTTTTTTTCTTACAAGGTGGGGGGAGGTGAATATTGGAAATATCAGAGATAGTAGACTACTATTGAATAACACTAATGGGACACATCTTCATGATACAAAAATCCGGGAGCTGGGCCTTGAGAAGGTTGTAAGGTTGGGTTACTATTGATCTGGTAACGTCCATGCTCGTTGGCTCACGTTTAGAGATTTGGTGGGTGGAGAGGCACCTACTTGAATATTACATCACGAATAGGGCCACTCCTTGAGGCTAACATAGATTTTCTTCCTGAACCTTGGTAGACGTGAGTAACCACTGACCAGGTTACGTCATGTGCTCCAACGCTTACGTTCCAAGATGTGGCGTGTGGAGAAGTTTTTATTTGAATATCACTGATTGGCATCCTTTTTGACCTGCTGCCTTGAAAGAGGTGGGTAGCAGCTAAATTTATGACGTCACGTGCTCGTTGGCTCACATGTTGAGATAAGGGTTGGAAAGTAATGGGCACACTTCGTGGTGCTTACATTAAGCCTTTAACTGAAAATCTGGTCCTCAGCCTTCGGTGGGGTGGATAACTGCTGGCCAGGTGACACAACATGCTCGAAGGCTCACATCTTAATATTTAAAATGTGATAGTTGAATATCATGAACGCACGGTGATTTGTGACCGCTGACCAGTTGACGGCACGTGTTTGTAGGGTTACATGCGTCTGTTTTATTGTACCATAGGTGGTGAAAATTCGTCGTGCTTTTACATAAGTGAAGTTGCGACGTCGTCGTACACGGCGGCGGACGAACGGACGTACTTAAGCTGTGCAAAAACAAAACTGAATGCGGGGCTGGCGCCACGACAAAGGGCTGACTTCTTTCACGGCCAATGTTTCAGTTAACCGAAAGTTAGTTTTCCTTATGGCCAGGGCTATATTGTAGAAAAATACAATAACGGCTACTTCAAAATAAAAATGGTGAATAAGTGGTAAATAATTAAATAATAAAACCCAAATGTAAACACTACCGTTTTATACCGACTGGTGATATAGTTTTACCTCTATCTGTGAGGTAAGCCTCTCGTGCTTTTCAACAGGATGCGCTGATTGTAAGTTGCAGTTCAAGTGGGATAAGATCCGTGTCTGTGATAGAGTGGCCAGGTAGACTGAAGTGGAAAGGGACTGCTGTTGTGGCGTTAGAAAGTCCAAAGTTTACGTTAAAAGTTCACCCGCGTCGATTTATTTCACAGTTAGAGTAGTCGAGACCGCAGGAGAGTTGATGAGTATGTAAGAATTGATGAGAACTTATAAGAGCTGATGGGAGGGTATGAGAATAGATTAGGGCACATGAGATCAGAGTCTTCGAAAGCGCATGAGAGTTGCTACAGCGCATGATATAATTGATTGAAGCTCTTGAGAGTCGATAAAGGCGCATGAGAGTTGATGACAACGCGTAAGTGTTGGTGAGAGCGCATGAGAGTTAATGAACGAATATGAGAGTTGGTGTGAGCTAATAAGAAAGGACAAGAGCATGTGAGAGTTGATGAGAGCGCATGCGGGCCGATGTGAAATCAAGATTGTCGATAAAGGCACTTTTTAGTTGCAAGAGAAGCGTATACGATAGTTGGAACAATTAATTGCTGGATTTTTACCTTTTTGGTAATCTTTCAACCAAAAATAAAATAAAAAACACTCCGCATGTTTTGTTTTCATTCAGGTTACGTGACAGACACTGACACCCTTCAATCATGGCAGAGACATCTGACGTTACCATAACAACAGTAACATCAATACTCATCATTGCGAGCATTGTTGGCAACTCTCTAGTTTGTGCTGTGATAAAGAGAAATCGAGATATGAGGTATACACATGGATACGGTGACTTAAATAGCCCTAGTACTCTGAATTTCTAGATAAAGTTAATGACTTACAATCATGGTGATAATTTAGAGAGTAAATCATCAGATGATTTAACACATTAGAAACGCAAGATGGAAAGGGGCAAAAGAAGATAAATGAATAGTCGTGGCTACTTAAACTGCTCCCTAATATTTGTGCGAAGTGTTTGTTTTAGAGTGGAGTCCGTCTTCATAGCAGATACAAAAAATGACCTAAGTATGCAACGGTCCGATACTACGTCAGTGTAAGTCAAATTTAATTTTAAAGGGATTTTTTTGGGCACTATTTATTTAAGATTGATCACTTTATGTCGCAGGACTTCCATAAATTATCTACTTGTGAATCTGGCGGTTGCAGACATAATATACTCGACATTTCTTACACCTGAGTTGATTTTTAGCCACATGTTTACCGACCTTGAAGGGTTTACTGGTAAAGTCGTCTGTATGTTAAGAAACGGAATGTTGTCGTGGATTGGAGGTAATTCTTCGCTCGTCACTCTGGTTGCCATTGCCGTGGAACGCTACTATGCCGTGATATATCCCCTTGGAAACAAAGGCACACTCACCACAGGAAAACTTAAGGTATGTCACTGGGCTAACACCTAGTCCTTAAATGTTTCTTCTTTTTAAGTATTTTTGTAATTAGATAAATTTTCGAAGTTGTCAGGAAAAGCGCAGAAACATAGCTTTCCTCTCATCACAAATTTAAGCTGCCGCTTGACATCAAAATACGAATTTTTTGAAAAGGGCGAGCAAAGACACGTGACTTACAAAGCTAACTTTCTAGGGTAGGGTAGGGTTAATCAAGTCCAGTCTATCAGGTTTCTTTACTACTCTTCCAGGTCGGGTGCTGCTGAGTGCTGCTGATTCATTGTATCTTCTTCAGCTATCATCACAAAACTATAGCAAGTCGGTAGAAACGCACGGAAAAGGTTGGAGAAGAATTGGTGAAGGTTTTCAGGATCGGCTAGGAAGAGTTTCGTAAAAAAAAAAGGTCACGGCTCAAAAATGTCGCAATACACAACTTACATCACTTTTTCACAAGCTGTGACTGCTCCTGGGCGCCAATGCTTGAACCCCATTGAAAATGTTTCTAGATTTTAAGTCAGCCCCACCCAAACATGCCCGCTACCCGCAGCCAAAACCAAATTAAAAAAAAGAAAATAATCGTTCAAAGCGACTCTTATTAGCAACTGCTCTTTTCATGAGCATACAATTGCGCTCGCGAGCAGGAATTCCCAATGATTAAAAGTCGACCCCCCCCCCCTCCCCCCCCCCCCCCCCCCCCCCCCCCCCCCCCCCCCCAATACCTCTTTTCTCTTTTCACCTCACCGCCCG
>Ga0126336_10000321_pt1 | contig 17796 bp, 15 predicted proteins | sample SidCmetagenome_FD_92530 | JGI IMG/M metagenome (GOLD analysis project Ga0126336, IMG submission 92530) | Coral microbial communities from El Islote,Puerto Morelos, Mexico - Siderastrea C C metagenome | ecosystem: Host-associated > Invertebrates > Cnidaria > Coral | place: El Islote,Puerto... | reverse complement strand
TAAGTCTCTGGTCGTTGTCCTGATTGGTCGACGATCTCGTGATGTTATTGGTCGTCTGTCAGTTAAGCCGTGATGTTATTGGCTGTGAAGACTGTAAACGTGATTGGTGCGTTTCGATCCGTCATTGTCATCATCATCATCGTTGTCACCATCATCAATGACATGGTGGTAAGGCAGCCAAAACGACAACTCAGACCAACTAATAACCCCTTTCCAGACATATTCATATGATGAAATGTCCTGATTGGCACCATCTCAGGAACACTAGCATAGCCAACATCAGAAGATCCCAACAAAAAAGTTGCTCCTTTCCATGGGAGGATCTATCTTGAGATGACTCCCAAAGAAGAGAATGTTTGGCTACAATTTTGCACAAAATAATACTGACTTATTGTTGGTTTGCCCTCCAGATGAATTATGAGACCTTCAAGAGAACTTGAGGGTTGATGTCTTTGGTTGATGTCAACTTCCGGTTGATGTCCATGATGGTTCAAGAACATCTGTGCCTAAGTTCCCTATTATATAGAACAGTTACCTTAGTAATTTGATCTTACAAGTCTCTTACCTTGGAACTCGCACCTTGAATATACTGCCATTACCAGAGCCAGTTGCGGAACCAGTTCCTGAAGATTGTGACATACCACTTACCTAAAAAAAAGATTGCCACAAAGGATTGTAACAAATGCAGTGATCATCAGTAAAGGTCTTAGAACCAAGGGCTGTCATTTAGATCTGAAGTAGCTGTCTCCACAAAGAAATGTAAGTACAGTGTAGTCATAAACTACAGTGATTTTGTTACCCCTGCGTCCTGTGTCTCTGATGCATAGAAATTCTAAGAGGCACAAAATAGTTTACGGCATACCTCCTTCAGGACACACAAACTTGAACATACCACGATCGATCAAGTGTCCCATTTGTGTAATTTAGATTCTATAACACAACTTACTTCAATAAGGGTAGCCTGAGAAAACAGCTGACGTCTTGCGAGGTTGTCACTTGAGCCCTCGCAAAATGACGTCTGAGTAACGAGCACAGAAATTCCACACTGATGATGCGTCACTATCTAGATCTAGGTAGTGCTTCTGATTGGTTGAAATGCAAGGAAATTTTGTTTCAACCAATCAGAAGCCCTACCTAGATCTGGGCAATGACATGTCATCAGTATGGAATTTCTGCGCTCATTACTCAGACATCATTTTGCGAGGGCTCAATAAGCAACCTCGCAAAACGTCGGCTGTTTTCTCAGGCTGCAATAAGGGAAAAATACAAACCTTTTCTGCATTAATTTATTAATAATCAAATTTGATCTACTCAAAATGTGGACATGTTTGTTTGTGATCGAGTGGTTAGGTATTTTGATGTTGAGAAGACCCTGGGAACGAGGTCACACCAAATATGGAATAAAGCGTACTTCATACAAAGCTTGCTGAAGCCCACCATTTATGATAGATAGGACTCATTGATTTTGGTCTCAGACTCATTATTTTTCATGGAGTGGGTCCCAAGGACTCACTAATGGCAAATTGTAACAAAAACAATCACTGAAACTAAACAATCCTCCCATTGCTACTATCTGGTCATTTTTTTGGAGTTGTCAGAAATCTTCAATACACAATGTAGTTGCGAGTTTGAAGGGGCTCTGACATGGGGATTTTTATGATTCTACATCAAAATTGTCACACCCAGTATGCTCCTGGAATATCAGGAGGAGAAAGATAGATGTGGGAAGAACTTGAAAAAATTGGCCCAAATATTTCAAGTTGCAAACCACTTTCACACTGGCCATCCATTCTCAGAAAAGCCAAGAAATATAGGACAAACAGCCCTACAACGAAGTACTACTCAATACCCTTTATTATGGTCAAGATGGTCAAGGTTTCATCCACCACAGGTTTACCTCGGTGTAAGAACCTGACAAGATTTTCTTTGTTTCGTAGGCTATTTTTTTGCTGTGTGCTATGGTTTAAAATGTTTTGTTTCCTTTATTTTACGTCATCCGTAAGTTTCACAGGTTCTTACGCCGGGGTAAAGCTTCCACTACCAAGCTTCCTTTGAATCACATGCCAAAGACAAAACTTATTAATTAAGCTTCGTCTGGTAAAAATAAAATAGTTTAATACGAAATAAGTAAGATTCAAAGTACACCAGTTCTCTACTTGAGCGTTTTCAAAGGAGAAATAATTCTCCATGAATGTATTAAATTTTCGATTTGGAATTGACGACCCTGGGGTAGTCTTTTATGTTCTTACAGTAAAATGTTTACCTTTTGTTGAAGGATCGGTTTTGCACCCAGTTGTACCGGAGAAGCAGTCCTCTGTTTCTCCATTTTTGTTCTTAAAGAAAGCGACAAAGAGATGAAAAAGAAAGGTAAAAGGCAAGGAACTTAACAACGAATCCACAGTCTACCCAACGGACGCCATATTGAATGCCTGGTAACCTCTCTCTTGGCTTGGTAGCTTCGTCAAACTGAGCTCCGAGCGAGAAGAGAACGATGGGAAGCCTGAAGCCCTCACCCCAGGCCACCACATATTTCATATGGGATACGCGCGGGAAAACGGAAATGGAGTAGAACGGGGAGGGGGGGGGAACATAGTAGTAAAACATCATCATCTGGGGCGGTAGGAAAACGCCAAGGTGAAATTTGGGGGGTACTGCACCACCCAAGGGGTACTCGGATTTAAAAATAAAGGGGTACTGTCTGCAAGATATAAAGCAAAAATTATACCCAAGGCGAATAAGATGCCCATATGGGCCACAATAACAAAACTTCCAACCAAACAAGTAACAATGGGCCAAAGATACCTAGAGGATTGTTAAAAGGAAAATCTTAAAGAAACACCGACCAGAAACTACTTACCCCCATTTCCCCCCCCCTAGAAAAATACTGGACAAATTTAACTCCAAAAAGTAGCAAATTGCAATTTTCACACCCCCCCGAATCCTATGCATTTCTTTCAAACGACCCCAGATACCCACATGGTATAAATATGGAAGGTAAACTTGATCAAAAACTTGTGTGACAATGGCCGTGCAACAGTTTCCTTTCCCCCTTTTTTTTTGGGGGGGGGGGGTGTTTTCCACTCACCCCAACAAACCCTTTTTACAAGGACTCTAAGCTCACTTGCGGGCTTCTTACCCATGGACAGACCCCTCCGATGAATACAGGTCCTGCAGGCACAGGTGCCCAGGGGAACACTTTTAATAACAAGTGACACTGGGCCCAAAAATTATAGTCAAAACAAGCTAAAGCCTGCCATCACTTTTTGGCCCATCAACCCACCTTCCAGAATCCATCCAGCCTGCACAGAGATGTCTCCTATTTCCTTTGCTTCAAGGATATAGGAGACGTCTGCGTGCAGGCTAAATCCAAACCTGAATCTCACTTTGATGTCGTTTGTTAACTGGTGTAATATATCAATACTTCTCTGAATCCTGCTCACAAAAGAGAGCATTTCCCACTTGGTTGCCATGAATTTTCAGAGCAAACTGCATCCCATCCAGCCTTGTACATAGATCGCTACTCCTGGGGTGGGAACAGGTGGGAGCCGTATGTCCTTGATGAGTTTTACTCCGACATCACCACTTGAAGTAGGGATCCAGGCTGTAATGAGTCTGCAACACCTAAGCGAGTTGGCTGCATCCCAACCAGATCAGGTGGTTCCAGAAAACTACCCTAACGTCCACCCCAACAAAGGTTATCGGAAATTCCAAGAGGAGGGGTCCCAAAGGCCAAAATTTTTCAAAATAAAAGTACTTGTATAATATTAAACTGGAATTTCCAAAGGGGTGGAGAGTTCAAAAGCAAGAAACCTTTAGTGGTGGTGGTATGGATTCTTTCTGGAACAACACATTTGAAGCCAAGTTCCGCTCTCATAACTGTGCTATCACGTGTGCACTAGGGATGGCGCAGTCACAAAGTGAGAGCACTGATCCCCCCCCCCTTCCCCCCATTTGACCCAGCTTCAATTTCTGGAGTTGTCACCTATCAGTGGGTTGGTTTTGTTGTAACTGGTTGCCATTCTTGCTTTGGGGTTTTTCACTGAGTACTTGACATTCTTAACTGCTCAAAAACCATCATTGTGTGCAGGTTCCAGAAAACATCCATACCCACCCTGTGGATGGTAACTGGAAATTCCAAGGGGGTCATGGGGGTCTCAAAACCAAAATTTTTGGAGGAACATATGCAGCTAAGCTGGAATTTCTGGAGGGTTTAATTTTCTGGAATTTCTGGAGGATTTTAGGGTCTTTTTCAAACCAAAAACAACATCCATGGGGCCTGGAGAATGGATAATTTCTGAAACCACACATTTCTAAGTTACACTTTAATCCAGAACCTGATGACAACCTTAGAGACCCAGGACAGCGGTTAGTTGGGGTGGGTCGAATCAAACCGAGCAAAACTCGGGGGCATAAAAGTATTTGTTCTGCCAATTTCTACCCCAATTTACTTTGTTCCACCTAACTGCCCTTGGGTCTACCAGGGTGGTTTGTCAATCGTTAAAGATTGTCAAATGCCCTCCTTGTTGAAAACCAATAATAGTTATTTTTGCTGGAAACTTATGTCAGTCAGTCGCTGAAATATGGGTAAACAAAAGTACTAATTAACCTTTTACAAAAATAGGTTTTTATTACCCTTGATGTCACACCATTGTAGTAAGATGCTATCAACATAAATAACAAAATTGCAAACTTATTTGCAAAAATATGTTCCAGTCCTTGAGAAATGGACTATTTACAAATCTTTTATCATGGCAATTATATGCCCAAAATCACTCTATATTCACAGGCCATTTTAAATGCCTTCATCAGTTTACAAAGCCTGGCAAAATTGCTTGAATGTCAACAATTGACAATATTCATTGTCTTATCAAGTACATTTCCTTGATGTCATCATTTGTACAAATTTCAATGAGCATTGTTACCAAAATGAAGTACATCTTTCAATGAATAACAAACAGTCATCAATAATTTAATAAAAATGATCCTGGGAAAGTGTTAATAAATAATTGTGTTATTAATGAATGGTGACATGTGATTGGTCAAATAGTATTTGCTATTTCAGTAAAATTTTAACAATCTTATTATCTTGATCCTTTGTAGGACTAATAATAACCACACACTAACAGTAAGAAACATTTTCAACTAAATATTGTGAGAAAAAGCGTTGAAATTTAACAGGTAACCAAATCTATTGCAGTTGACATAAAAGTGAAAATAGATTCAACGCAATTGAGATTTCCTATTACATTTCAGTTAATTGATGTGATAAAGTTGTCAATAAAGTTCTGATGGTTTACGAAGTTTAACATGATATTTTTTTTAATCACCCCCACAAAAAAACTTCCTTAGCGACAGAGGAACGCAGTGATTAACCACACGAATAATTTATGTATGTTTTGTTTGTACGTCTCCATTTCTCGAAGAGGAAACTATCGCATGATATGTCTATATATACAAATATTTGAGGAAAATGTGTAAAACCTGTAGGCAAATATTACTCAAGTGTTAACAGATCGAATTAAAAGTTAGAAATCATCCACGAACCAGCGCGAAAGATTATGTTATGTAATCCCTCCAAATCTGTTTGCAACAAATAAACCTGTTTAAAAAAATTCTCACAAAAATAATAAAGAATTGAAACAGACATCATCAGAAGTAAAAATGACCGGTTAGTTTTTTGAGCACCTCCTTTAAACGAAATTAAATTTACAACTAAATTACGAACAATTTACATCAAAGGATGACGCAGAATTTCGATTTTGGCTGCGCTTTCCCGTTTCTCTCGGAGCTTTCAATTTTCCGTGGTTGCGTGTCAGGCATAAGGTGATTGTTATTATTGCTGTAACTGCTTAGCGTTGAAGTTTTACGAGCAAGCTCCAATTTCTTTCGCGTAATTCGATGGAGAACTACTCTATAAGTTCCTGTGATTCTGTCTCTGGAGTCCCTACAGTTGGCAAAAAGATCTGACGAAATCCCCAACTCTTTCATTGTGTTCAAAGCATCGCGTTCGTCCTCAGACAAACTACTCCTATCACCTTCCGGAGGTTTCAAGCTGTACACGGTGTCCGGACGGGGGAAAACCTCCCCCTCTAGCCATGGCGAATGTTTGATCTCTTCCATCGTAAACCTGTCAGTAGGAGTAGGCCTAAGAATGTTTCGTAGCAAGAACTTACAGCGATCGGATAAAAACTCCGGGAGATAATAGGTCCCATCGAGAATACACTTCTTCAATTTGCCGACTGTTTCGGCACGAAACGGCATTACTCCCGTTACCATAAAATATAGAAGTATTCCAAGCGCCCAGATGTCCACATAAACACCGATGTAGTGTTCATCTTTAAACAATTCCGGTGCGGCATATGGAGGCGAACCGCAGAATGTATTTAGCGTGCTGTCTTTGGTTGACAGAGTACTAAATCCGAAATCACCAACTTTCACTAAATTCGGACCCGCAATGAAGACATTTTCGGCTTTCAGATCTCGGTGGATAATGTTATTGTCGTGCTGCAGAAATAAAAGCAGAATGGAAATATAAGTAACTTTTTAATATAGCTGTGTTTACCAAAAGTAGTTGATGAAAACTTGAACAAGTTAAGCAACGATCATCTTTAAGAATTTTACCCTTAATTTAATTCAGCTGTAAATCGCGACATCTTAATAATTAATATACCAACAACGTTGGTCGAGTCCTTCGGCGCTGTAACTGTATAAACCTTGTCACTTCGAGTATTTAACGTTTTATCATGTAGAGGAAAGAAATCCGACGTTACCAGCTTACCATATGTTCCACAGCGGAGATAACCTGTGCATAAATTCGCCTCGCAGTTCGCTCGTGCAACTTCCCTTCGTTCGAAATTCGAGCGAATAATTCGCCTCCCGGAGCATATTCCATAACGATGTGTAACTTGGATAGCGTTTCAATTACTTCGTATAACCTGATAATATTAGGGTGATGAAGCTTTTCCATTGAGGAAATTTCCCTGGAGAGCAATCGTTGTGTTTTTTGGTCCAGCTTTGTTTTATCTAAGATCTTGATAGCAACTTTGTCTGCAAGGAAACAAACACATCATGTTACTCGGGTTTCTATTGCGCGCGCCTAACGTCAGATTAAATTCCCCGATCGCCTAGATTACTTACCTCTAGTCAACGAATGTATTCCCATTTTAACCTGGCAGAAGTTCCCGCTGCCTAACTCTCCTCGAATACGATAAAATCCAATTCGTTTACCAAGAGTTATTTCTTTCAAATAGCGCTCGTCATGCGCGAGGTCGCACGTCAGGCGTTCGTAAGGCGTCAAGCTTTTCTCTCGTTGCTGTTCGATGTTTCTACGGTCTCCTTCATTTTCACGCTCCCGCGAGGAAGAATCGGCCATACTGTTAGAGACCGTCATCGTTTTGAGAAGTTTACAATCGCCATCGCCGAGCCGAACTAACCGGAGAGCAGGCGGTCGAACTGCTGTTGTGACGGCGAACAAAGGCCACGAAAGGTCCCGGCAGTTACCATAGCAACTAACGATCGGTTCATTGATTAGTCTCTTTGTGTTCGAATATTGAATTGTCTCTAAGCAATGTCATAGAGTTTCCATTTTTCTCGCCCAAAGTGCTGTGGAAAAAGATTTTTATCTGGCTTTGTTTTTATCGTACTCCTAGACAAAACGCAACGTGCGTAAATGGATCACTTGTCAAGTGCGCTTGACGTTAATCCTCCGCTTTATCCGCCTACGGCGAAAAAAGAAACATTTTGTCATGCCAGATTATGAGTTACATCACGGATTATTTTCAGATGCGTGCCACAAGGCCAGTAGCGAAAAGCAAACCTTCAAAATTAGACCAGAAGTTGTTTTATTTCAAACAACGTCCAGGATGTTTTCTATATTAGTTTAAACATTAGCACAACATCATTAAATTGTTAACTTAAAGCTACGAACGATTTGCTGACCGTTTTCACAAAATTATCACTGCCCTGAAATTTTAATTAAAATGTGAAATTAGTATTTAAATAAAACAGCCTTCTTTTTATATCTATCAAATATTGCGTAGAACAACTTTAAAACTGACGTTAAGACTGAACGAACAAAAAGAAACCATCATAATTGTTTACAAGAAAGCGCTTAAAAAATTGACCAAAATTGCCCCCAGTGATTTTCGTTGTCATTGGCAGCGCTTATGATCTTGAAAATGACGTTGTTATTTTTAAAGAAGTCTTTCCATTTTTCTTTCAACATCTACAAAACATTGCGTCATTTAAGACAATTCTTCTTTTTAGCTATCTTGCCAAACAATCTAAAGAGAAAACAACTACCTTTCAAAAAGATTGAAGTGTCAAATGGACTTTTCGTGGGAGCAGCATAAAATGAAAAGAAAAATAATTCAGTTCTAAAATACTCTCAGTAGATCTTTTGACCTTAGCGGGGGATGAAGAGAAATATGACAAAACAAATCAAAGTTTTACAAATTTGGTCTAATACTGAACATAATAATGACGTCTTTATTAGGCGGGGTGTTTCTTTCGTTTCAGTTGAACTAAAAATAAGCAGCCAATTTTTTTTAAAACCTGAATAATCAAATAATGGAATTTTAACAGACTGTGCAACTAGCAATTATTTCAAAAAAGGGCAGAAATTTAAAGACTTTATCGGCTGAAGCAACTCCCGGGTTATGAGAAAGATGAAGATCGTGTTCTCTTGGAAAGCTAGATATATTTCCTTACCAAGAGAAACATTTAAGTCGCATTGAAACAGGTTTATTTTAAAAATTCCCTTTGCGACTTTTCTAGTGAGTATATTTAGTAAATAAACCCTTCCGGTGGCTGGTATATCGGAGGATAGTACCCGAGGCTGAAAGATTGTCCGAAAAGTGAACAGCTGGCAGAGAATTAATCAGCGAAGCTTCGAGGGCAACTTTGAAATTTTGAGGAAAATCTTTAAGACAAGGGCAATGTCCTCCGATTTACCAGCAATCCAGAAAGTGGTTTATTTGTTTTATAAACCTCTGATTAATTTCTATAACGTGCGCGCTTTATTTTGGTAAAGAGAAACATCCAGTGATGGTCGCATCACTATGTGCGTCTCATTCAGTTACGATCCCTTTCTAGTTTTTGCCGTTCCTCCTAACTGAGAGCCTGGGACAGGCTGAGACTTTGAGGAGAAGATTGCAGCCACTCAAATTGCAGGTTGGTTCACTGCACCGCGATGAATTTTGTTTTGATCTGTTTTGCTTCGCTTTTTCAGTTCGGTGCGTCCGGCCCTTCTGTTTCCCGCAATCGAATCTCAAACAAAGTTTTTCTCGATCTGATATATTTAGGATACCCAATTACAGGAATTTATGGCGTCATTAAATTTTCCCGGTTTGTCTGGAAGTCGCTCAAATTTTAAAGGTTTTTGTTAAAAAAGGTTCAACAAATAAGACCAAGTTTGTCAAACTTTATTTTCGTGCTGCGAAAATCACCCGCAGAGCAACCTGCTTGAATCTTCCGGTTTTGAAAATAATTGGGGAATGAGTGCTTTTCCACCGAAATCACAATATTATTGAGGCAATACTAATTATCATGAGGAGAGAGCTGTACCAAAGTTAAGGTTACATACACGCTGCGGAAGTGATATTTTAGGTTTCCCAACTGACGTTGCTAAGTAACGGGGCCTATGTCGGCAGATGAGCAAACCGCTTATCCGGTTTTTGCAGGTTTTTTTCTAATCTCAGACAAAACCCTTTACTTCACATTGTCTCTGTCCACCCAGGTGTAGAAATGGAAACTAGAAGACAAAACGTTTGAGCGTCTGTTTATAATTGAAATATTGGGCACAACACGTTTTATTTTCATCAGTTGTGCATGTGAGTGTAGCCTGTGTCAGTTTCAGCCGTAAGGATCAGTTTGCACTGTTATGCATCATCTGGAAAAACATACCAAGGAAGCACGTAACGCTTTCTATAAGTCAGCTCTCCCTTCTTCGTGCCTTGCCTACGCTACCCACCCCCCACAAGTGAGGGTGACACAAGTTTCGTCGGGGGGGGGGGGGCTCCTCCCGCAAGATCAAGCCCTTGCAATTAAAAATACTCAACTCAAAAGCAGTAGATGATCGAGGCTTTTAGTCGCCTGAGGGATTCAACCTTTCACCTATTTTGCTCGGGGGAGGGGAGGGGGTACTCCCTTATATAAGCTAGATGGGTATGTTCGGCGCCAACGCGTCCACGAGGCGTTTTGGTCTGGGTCACATAGATTTTGACCATTTTAGTCTGAAATAGGGTAAGGTTTGTGCGCTCAGGTCTGGAATTGGGTATCACGGTTTTTTGGAAGAAGCTACATTTTTATTACCATCTCTTCAGAAGTGTGTTTTGATTCAACCAGGAATTTGAAGCCCTTCTCAAATATTTCAGCGCAAATCGCAGCAGCTCCTGGGAAGGCCTGAACAAGGGTATAGAATTTTGGGTGAGGTCTGAAATAGGGTAGGGAAAATCACAAATTTTGGTCTGAAATAGGGTAAGGGTTTCAAGAAGTGCTCCGCATACCACCGCCCAAATTTTAAGGGAGTACCTCCGGGATTTTTGCGATGTGCTTTCTGTCAATATCCTACAACCCACTGTAGTGCCTAGATTCAGCAGCTCTCTCTTTCAGTTAAAAGGGTTTTGTGCGTCCCTTTAAAATACTACTAAAATCAAGATTCATTTTCCCTTCGTATATTGCAAGCGCAGAAAAGACCCTTTCGAGCGGAGCCTCCCCGTATAGCCCAATACAGGGAGTACCGCCGGGGATGCCCATCCTCTAGCAGCTCCCTTGCCGTAGCAAAGACAACAACATTCTGGTAAAATTCGAACCTTTATTTACCGTAAATCTAAAAAGGTCAGACATTCAGGTTTGTAGTGATTTGCATGACAAACACGAAACAGCCAACTGGAAATTTGATGGTATCTGCCATCTTTCTTCATCAGCTGACAACAGCACGAATGTTGCGGAAGTCACCTGAAATGCCCGAGTAAATTTACGTCAAACATTTTCGGACGTTCAAATTTAGGACAAAACACCGGAAGATTTAAACAAAGCTTAAAAACTGGTAAGACCACAGCGACAAGACGTTGAGTTGCCGGATCTTAAGTAGACCTGGATCAGTAAAACACTCGGAGTAAAAAAATATGCAGTAAGACTGATCTTTACGGCAGTAAAAGAAAGACGCAGAAGACGAAAACAGAAAATTTGAATATAAAAAGTAAAAAATATATGCAATTTTTTGTTACATATATTTTTTACTTTACATATCCAAATTTTCTGTTTTCGTCTTCTGCGTCTTTCTTTCACTGCCGTAAGGATCAGTCGTACCGCATATTTTTTTACTTCGAAGATGAAAACGTCTGAAAAATAAAGCATCTGAACATCAAAATGCCCGAATTTTTCTAACAGAAACTGTCTGCACTGGGAGTGAGTAGACATCGAAATATACTGAGCAGTTCTTTACTGAGGTACTATTTATTATACTATACAAGTGACCTTTTCAGTCTGTGGATGAAATCCTAAAGTGTGACCATTCAAATTTAAGCTATTGAGTTATTTTACGTTTTTCAAAACAAAATTTGGGAGTTTTAACAAGTTTCCAAATTACGCGGTCGCTCTCTTTCAAGAAAGGTTTGCTGTCATTTGCCAAGTGCTCTGCAGCAAAACATAACTATCACTGTCGGATAATTTACATTTCTTTTGGGGTTTTTGGACATAAATACTCAACAATTAAATACAAGGTCATTCAGATTCACGACGGCTTTGATATTTACACGGTTCTTGACCACTTGTCTCTCAGTCATCTTTAACATGTGCGCTGCCCATCTTTACCGTGGGCGCTTTTCCCCACCACTGGCCCGAGATGCTTCGCGGACCTTTCGCATGGCCAGCTTCCGGTATCTCTCTAGCTCCTGAAAAGAGAATAGCGAATAAGAAATTCATTTGCAACAAACCTAACAAACCAAGCTGGGATTCCTGAAAAAATAATTCCCTTCGGAGTTCCCACCGAAGCTGTAGGATTTTCAGATGAAAAAAAGCATCATTTTTTCCCAGTTTACCTCGTCTTTTTGTTTTCTCATTACGTCAACCGCTGGCTCGGCATATTGTGGATCTTTAGATGGATCTTCACTTGTATTGCGCCCTTGGGATTTCTACAAAGAACGAAAAACAGCTAATGACAGTCAATGCATAACTCAGTTAGTCAGTCAGTCAGCCAGTCAGTCAGCCAGCCAGCCAGCCTGCCAGTCAGTCAGTCGGTTAGTCAGTCAGTCGGTCAGTCAGTCAGTCAGTCAGTCGGTGAAAGTGTCAGTAAACGCAGTAGGTCAGTCGATCGGTTGGTCAGCCATACAGATAGTGAGTTAATCAATTAAACAGAAGTCACTTAGTCAGTAGGTGAGCCAGTAAGATAAGTCAAAATAATTAAGGTAGCCAGTAAAACGGTCAGTAACCAAGACAGTCGGCCACTCCGTCACTCAGTCACATTACTTTATGAGTCATTCAGCAAGGTTACATCGTTTACGAAATATTAGAGCGGTTTTCAATTGAGTGTCGAAAGTAATTCGCGTTTTGCTTTGGTTTTGCTTTACTTCACTCAGCGATTGGTTAAAAAAATCTCGCGCCACTTTCTCGACCAATCAGAAGTAAAACTCAAACCAATCCCGACTCGCTCGCACGCGTTTTCCCGCCCTTGGCGCCGGTTACACATGTATTTGCTTCGAGTTCTGATTGGTTCATTGGGCACTTTGTGTTTGTTGTGATTGGCTGGGGTAATAACTTTGGTTTTGGTTTTACGACATCCATTTGAAAACCGCTCTATTAGCAATTTTCGGAATTAGAGGAAGCAGAGCAAGTATTCATGCAGTCGTAACAGGCGAGGTTTACCTCAGGTGGGAAGAAAGTGGAATAAGCAGCCTTCCACAGCTCATATGGATCCCTGAAACAAAAAGCAAGGAAACATCTCTTTTTTTTCCACAAATCAAAGCCAAAATTTGATATACATTGAGCACTGAGCGCTTTCCCAACTGGAAGCAAGTAGTTAAGTGTTTGTTTGGATTCCTGGTCTTTGCAAAATGTCCCGTTTCCTTCGACAAAAAGCTGTGCTCCATCCTCTCTCCCTGCCGATTTGTAGCCTGTGTACAGGCTCCGCAGGCTCTCTCCCTCCTTCGTTACTCACGCCTCTCCCCGTCTCTTCGCTCGTTCTCGCCCTTTGTTTCGTTTTTTGTTTGTTTGTTTCTTTGTTTCTTTCTTCTTTTTTTTTGTTTTTTGTTTTTTTCTTCGCTCTTTCCCCGACCAGCGACTGCGTTGAGGAGGCCTTTCAATGCTGGGTTACCTGTGATGGAATAGCATCCCCTCCAAGGGAAGGGCGGGGAAGGGAGTTGGGGGGGTGGGGCTCTAGACTAGTACAAAGAATTCACAGCGGTCAAACGGACGACGCATGCACAGTTCTCGCCATAATTTTGTTAAGAAAACTACAGATAAATGTGGGAATTTACACTTAAGCCGCCAACTTAACGCCGTTTCTGAAACCCTACGTTTTTTACACTGTGTGTTCAAAATGAAGTAACTGCAGAAGTTTATCGGCGCGAAATTCCGTTTGTCTGGGCACGTCTCGCATCGTTTTCGTACGAAACGTTTGAACTGATTCCAATTTCAAGGCTCTAGAAACCAGAAGTGACGCTACTTTTACGTTTGGCCGCTGTAAACCATTACCATGACCACGGGCTCCTGTACAAGACGGTTATTCTGGTTAGCTTCGCCCTTCAATTTCGACCCAACACCGTACAATATATTTAAGATCCGCTTCTGCGATGTTAGAAACTGCTCTGCAAAAAAGAGGTTCTCCGAAGATACACCGAGTCAAACCGACCAATCACATTGTAGGAGAATTAACACGAAGATCACACGAACCTGCTGTGCATCTTTCCCATATCTTGATTAACCACTGGAGGTGCACCTGAGTGTATCAAGAAAATGACCGTAAGAAAAAGGAATTACGGAGTCGGGAAAATATCAGTCAAACAATGTCGCCACAGAGGTATACATATCGTGGTCTCTTGAAAATAAGCGAAGTTGGTTGGCTCAATCGCTCCTTTAAAGTCAGCTGTTGGTGAGACAGTGGTTTTTGTTTTACGTTTTCGGAAACTTCTTGATTTAAAAGTGTTAGATTTTTCACTGTCCGCAAGCACTTGACTCCTGGTCAAACCCATCAGTTTTTGAACGCTACGCACCGCGAACACGGAGAGAACGATCGACGATGAACTTGCACTTTCAATGAAATCAGAAACTAGACTGTCTTGTAACCAAGCGTGCAAGATCATAAAATTAGCAAGATACTTATATTCATTCTCACAGCAACAAAGACATCACGAAAGCTGGGTCCTTTTATGTCCTACTTAGCTAACTGTTCTTCAGCTTTATAATTATTTGGGCGATGATTGGAAATACAGTCAAATTCCACTTTACGTACACCCGCTTAATGTGGACACCTCGTTGTAACGGACAGTTTTCTCTGTCCTGACCTGCACAATTTCTCCAAAATTAAGCACATTAATACAAACACCCCTTTCATACAGACAATTTTTCTATTCCCAAGGCCAAAGTGTCCATAATAACGGGATACGATTATAATGCAACTGGTTGTTATCCAAAAAAGTGTCGCTGGTCACCAAGCGCAATTTAGCTACCTACACCTATAGCTGTTACCTTACCTATCTGCTGAAAAGAGTCCTGGCCAGCTGGGACAATGATCGGTTTGTTATGATCCACTGACACCACTTTACTGAGAAACAACAAGATAAAAAATTAAGCCGTTAACTGCTAAGTATGCCACGGGACACTTCCCTAAAACAAATAGACTAATTTCCAAAGAGTTTAAAATACAACCAGAAGTGGGTCAAGTCCTGATTCGGATCCTGATGGGAGTTATTGCAACTCCAAAACGGAGTTACTTGGTAGTGGATGTATGTAGGGGAGTTAAATTAACCGCAATCCATTTGAGGACTGTAGTTATTTTAACGCCCGGACTTGAGAGTGAAAGTCAGGAATCAAAATAAGCAACAAAATGGATTATTTTCAACCTAAATATCTTACATGCAGTTCTGGCGTTAAGGCAACTCTGAAAATTACTGTGAAGCCACGAAAAGAGAGAATTGAAGACTTACTTGAGAGGCGTATGAAACAGAAGTGACCCGATCAGGCCCCGGGTACGGTTCGAAAGGCCCTCTGCTTTGGTACTAAAGAACTGAAACAGAAAACGAGATCGTTAAATAACGTTGGCCTAACTTGCGATCTGCCGCTCTTTTTTCACTTCAGTTCTGGCGACTGATAAGTAAGAATAAAGGACTAAACGCTGAAGAAATTGGCCAAGTGATACCCTAAGGCCCACTTTCACACACACCCAGTTTTTCAAGATTTCCACACGGTTTAGCCTCCCGTTCACACGTATACGAGAGAAAATGATTGTAATGATCCGAAGATACAGATTTTCAAAATCCAAGAAAAGCTGTCCAAAGTAGAGATTTTACAAAATGCAGATTTCTTGTTTACGTGTGGGCAGCAAAAACGGAGATTTTAACCGCCTTAGGCCTCCGTTCGCAGGTAAACGATGGAAAATGGAGGTTTACGGAAACGATGACGCTTCAACATTTAACGTCCTAGCTTTTTCGATCGTTTTCAACTATTGTTTACGTGGGTAAAGCAAGCAAAACGAATGAAAATGGATATTCGTGTGGACGTAACAGTTGTTGAAAACGAGTTTCTTTCACTATGTCTCCATTTTAAAATAAAACCAACGAAATCGTACGGAGACAACATCAGAACCAACATGGAGAATCCGACCAGTGTGCAAAGGGCCGTGGATTCTTTTTACAACACCAGCTTTCCTCTGGTGACACATACACATTTTCCCAGTCTGCAAGAGCGAACTACCTCGGATAGTCTGAAAATTAGTCTAACTTTATTATGTAAACTGTACAATACAGAAGGCCCTCCGGCCTCGGTTCCTCGAACTTTCAAGGGTTAGTTTGTTTGTAATGAAGTCTACAACTGGTGGCAATCAAATGGTAATTTCTACAGTAGATGTCACGTCTAACGAAAAGTATTTTGGGGGCAATATATTTTGCCGGGTGTACGTTTTGCCTGTCGTAAAGAAATTCGAAATTATTACAAAAATAAAAACCCTAAAAATTGCAAATGTAAACCAGCAACAATTTTCACATCATACTCATCTGCTCTTTTAAAGTTGATAGAAACAGCGATGTGTAATTTTTAATCAAAAATAGCTTAAAGCAAAGATATCATGTATTGTTGAATTTGTATTGACGAACTAATTAGAAAGTTTGGTTCATTGTTTGACAATTTTTTACATAATCTTAACCATCTTACATGGCCACTGGGGATGTTTGATCCCTTAGCTACCACAAGTGTTTTCCAAACATAACTACTAAAACACAAAGAAACACTCAAAGCGAGACAATGCGCTCGCCCACATATTAAATGACCCAAGGCTTGTTAGTAAATGAGGATAACGATCCAAGGTTTATCACAGGCTGTGGTGCTGCGGAATTACCATAATCAAAATATATTGGCGCATACAATTGGCACGAGCGCGTCAAAACTGGCGCAAAAAAATTTACCAAGAAATACTATGCTTCCATTCAAAAGAGGTTTGACATTTTAAATAAAAACAGTTTTTCGAACAATATCATTTGAAATCACTTTGCAGTGTTTTACTCGAATTGGTTCCACTATGTACAAATTTCATCTACCATTGAAGTAACTTACAAAAAGTCCTCCATCTCAAAACATTTGTTTGGAACCATCAAATTATTTTCGCGAAGTTCAAGATCTTGGGTACCCTTTTGTAATAACAGGCTCTCTAATAACTCATAAACTAGGTTTTCATAAGGCAGTTTCTAGAGTAAGCCCTAAATGACGCCCCAATTTTGTACTCCACTATTTTGTACTTTGCCTGTTTCTTGCAAAAACAACAACAATGTCTTGGACAGAAAGAAATACCTACAAGACTGCATTAAAAAGGACATCTTCAAATTAAAATTGAAGTCTTGCATCTTACATGAATGGCCGAAGAGCAAACTCAGTAAAAATTTGCATTTTTTACAGACGGCTGCAATATTTACAGACGTCTATTTATCAATAAGAAAAAGAGAAAAAACACTATGCGGGGTCGGGGGGGTCCAATGTGAAAGGGGGGGTTCTCATCGTCTTTTTAGCGTGTATTATAATTGTTACAAATTTTGGAATCACTTTTAGGGTGTCCAGGACGGAAAGCCAATTTTTTAAGCTATCAAGATATCGTTGAGGGTTGTATGTGACGAGGTGAAAAACGCTGTCATAACGTGTTGGTAGTCTAGACCGATCAGGCATGGAATCTTTAGAATTTCTTCACAAGAATAGCACCTTTTAGTGGCCATTTAAAGCTTGAGCCACACCCAGATTGGTCTCCTTTAGGCGCTTAATTGAAAACTCCCAAAAGCATTCCCGCCGCTCTTTTCATGTGAGAGTCCCGAAAGAACTCGTATTAAATACAAACCAAGGTAAGGAAATTATACCAAGAAATAGGGGAAATTATGCCAAAGTGATCAACTAGAGAGCGGCAAAGTCATGTCTGTGGTAAAATTTACTTCATTATCCTTCATTTACTTAATAATATAGCACAACGAATAAACACAGCTTAAGGAGGCTCGCAACAGTTTTTTTGGCCTTGGAGTGTATCTTTTGAAGTCAAAATTTCGCATAGAAGGTAAACTTCGATTTCCTTGATACTACACCACCTTTTCAACATATGATCAGAGT
>Ga0126336_10000320_pt1 | contig 17821 bp, 12 predicted proteins | sample SidCmetagenome_FD_92530 | JGI IMG/M metagenome (GOLD analysis project Ga0126336, IMG submission 92530) | Coral microbial communities from El Islote,Puerto Morelos, Mexico - Siderastrea C C metagenome | ecosystem: Host-associated > Invertebrates > Cnidaria > Coral | place: El Islote,Puerto... | reverse complement strand
CGCTGCTTTTTTTTTTACGCCGTTACCGCGCCACCGCGGGTCTCCCCCCCCCCCCTCCCCCCGCACAAAGGGGGGGGGGGGCCCCTTGAGTACCTCCCCCGCCTGGGCGGGGGGGGGGGGGGGGGGTACCTCGTATCCCTTCTGCTCTCTATTTCTGTCTAGCCTATCCCCCGCCAACTCTCATGCATGCTCTGCTCTATGACTTGCCACAACTCTCCTATTTCCTTTCCCCTTCACGTTCTCCCAGAATAGAAGCTTAAGACAATTACTTACTTTTAAGTCAGTCCTGGATGAAATCCTACTCTCATGCTGCGCTCTCAGCTTTTTAGTATTCTGCGACAAAAATATCTGTGTATTCCTTGCTCTTTAATGCGCACTGATGAAGAGTAAGAAAAATCTGTGTATTCCTTTTTTTCGACGCAAAAAGTCAAAAGAAACATGAATATATCTTCTTCTACAAAGCACGTTGCGCAAGCAAAATAAAGATCTATATATTCCTCGCTCTACAAACCTGTTACGTGAAAGGCATAGAGGAATTTCTGTCCCTTGTCCTACATTTGCGAATTGGGCGCAACGCATTTAGTGATATTTGTGTATTCCTTGGTGCACAATTGCGCTTTATGCAATAGGCACCTTTATTCTCAAACACGCTTTGAAGCATGAGCGAAAAATAAATCAAAGTCTGTGTACTCATTGTTCACTAATTACGCGTTTGAGCGGCAAACAGAAACCCCTGTTACATTTTTACTTTGAGTAAGAAGCAAAAACAAAACTGTTTATCCCTAATTGTTCTCTATAGTTATGTTTTTTGCGGAGCACAAAGACAAATGTTGTACTTCAGTTGTTCTGAGTTGCGCTTTGGGGAAAACATACAAGAATAACTGTATTTCTTCTTCTACGTTCGCCTGTCGGAGATGGAAACAAATAGTAATCAATCCATCCCTTCCGTTGTTTTATATTTCCACACGACTAGCGTAAAGTGAGGAGAAATCTGTTCAAACCTTGTTCTACAAAGTGCACTAGGCAAAAAGCGAAGAGAAATCTGTCTATTTCTTGTTTGGCATAGGGTGTCAAAGCGCGTTGACGATAAGGCAAGGAGAAAATCTGCGTTTTCCTTGTCCGGCAAAGCGCGTCGAGCGAATACCAAGGAAAAATTTCTATAATTCCGCCTTGTTTGGCAAAGCGCGTTGAGCGAAAAGCAAGGAAAAATTTGTATAATTCCGCCTTATTTGGCAGAGCGCGTTGAGCGAAAAGCAAGGAAAAATTTGTATAATTCCGCCTTGTTTTGCAGAGGGCGTTGAGGGAAAAGCAAAGGAAAATTTGTATAATTCCGCCTTGTTTGGCAGAGCGCGTTGAGCGAAAAGCAAAGAAAAATTGTATAATTCCGCCTTGTTTGGTAGAGCGCGTTAAGCGAAAATCAAGGAAAAATTTGTATAATTCCGCCTTGTTTGGCAGAGCGCGTTGAGCGAAAAGCAAAGAAAAATTTGTATAATTCCGCCTTGTTTGGTAGAGCGCGTTAAGCGAAAATCATGGAAACATTTTTATAATTCCACCTTGTTTGGTAGAGCGCGTTAAGCGAAAGTCAAGGAAAAATTTGTATAATTCCGCCTTGTTTGGTAGAGCCGTTGAGCGAAAATCAAGGAAATATTTGTATAATTCCGCCTTGTTTGGTAGAGCGCGTTAAGCGAAAAGTAAGGAAAAATTTGTATAATTCCGCCTTGTTTAGTAGAGCGCGTTAAGCGAAAATCAAGGAAAAATTTGTATAATTCCGCCTTGTTCGGCAGAGCCGTTGAGCAAAAAGCAAAGGAAAATTTGAATTTTCAGTTTGTTTGGCAAAGCGCGTTGAGCAAAAAAGAAGAAGAAATAAACCTATTCATTGTTAAGGAAATCGCGTTGAGCAAAAACCAAAGGGAAATACGTATATTCCTTATTTCACAAACAGCGCTGTGCGAAACGTGAAGAGAAATCACCTTTCTATCGATTAAAAGCAAAGAAACCATTTCATGTTTCTTTCACGTTTCAAAGAGAAATCTGTATATTTGCTTGTTTGGGAAAGCGTGCTGACCGGAAGGCAATCTGATAAATCTGTGTTTTCTTTGTCTTACGAATTACGCGAAAAGTAAAGAGAAATGATCAGAAATCCGTACATTTTTCGTCTTTCAAATTGGGCATACTGAAAAGAGAAAACTGTTTATCTGGCATGTTAAGATACATCTTGTAACTAAAACAAAGAAAAAGCTGTGTATTCCTAATTCTACAAGGACCGATGAGCGAAAAACAGAGAACGTCTGTGCATTGCCCGTTTTAAATTAACGCGTTGAGCGAGAAACAAGATGGAATCTGCGTAATCCTTGTTTTACATTTGGCGAGTTGGGTGAGATGTTTGCTTCTTCCTTGTTCTACAAAGCCTAAAGCAGCACTAAACGCAACTTGCAAAAAATATTTGTTCTACATTGGCGCTTCGGGATAAATGCAGAGAGAAATCTGATTAACTTTTTTATATAAAGCCCGTTGCACGAAAAGCAAGTAGAAATCAGTGCGTCACAGGTTTTGGTTGTTCAAAAAAGTACAGCCGAATGTAAGGAGAAGCGCGATTGAGAGTTCACCTCGCGCTAAGAGGAACGCTGTTTATCTGCCATTGTTTGCACATAAACTAGCGTTAAGCTGGCTGGGTTTACTCATTCTAGTAACATCTTCCTTCTGTTCGTAAAAACTCTGGGAAAAAGCAGGGGTATTTCCGAAAACAGGGATGAAATTTTTGCTTTTAAAGTCATTAAATTTTCACTATGAATTTCTGGGCGCAATATTTGCCGCAAAACGAGGGCAAATACCTTCCCTAATAGTGCCATGTTTAACTTGACTTTTGTGACTTGAAAATGCGAGCAAGCTGTTACCCCTTTGAGGGATTATTTGGGTAAAAATTTTAATTGTACGAGACTTTACTCTTCGCAACAATAACAGCAACGCTGTTACAGTTTTTCAAGCACTGCCCTGTGTAACTGACCGACGGCGCAACAAAACTGATTTAGCGCGTGAAGCGAGACATAAGGTAGATCATCAAACGACGTCATCTTACGACAACAAGAATTAACACTGCAAAAATTTAATAACAAATAAAATGGCTCTGGATGTGTGTTGTCCATTGTGGTGCATTCATAGATCCGTACTCTTGAAAACAACAACGCGAAAGCCTAATGGCGCTACACTCGCTACAGTTGCTGCGCACGAAGACGACCAAATTTAGTTTTTATAAAGAACGTGATCATAGACATGCACAACAGTGAATTTCAATTTGTGTTTTTATTTGAACACGAAGGTTTACTTTACATATTCAAAGATTCAATAGGTTTGTTACCAAGCTATAAAGAACTGAGCGAATGCAGATTCAAGTTGTAATACCAGAAAGAAAGTTGAGAAAAATGTGAATTCATGATACAGGTTCTGGGTGAATCCGTGGTAGATTAATAAATGGAAACGAAAAAAGGATGTAACTATTTCACTGTTGACGTAGAAAAGCATCCATTAATGAGAAAAACTTGATAGACATTCACGCAATGATGAGTCACAAATTTCTGTTGAGTTTGAAGAATAGTAAGGCGATCGAGAATTTGTAAAGAAAAACGAAACAAATTTTGAAAACAGTCGGAAAAAAAAAACGTTGAAAATGACCTTTCCGTGAAGGCTGGGAATAAATAAGACTCGCGTCCGAGCGAACTCACTTCGAACTGAGGAGACAGGCTGACGAATAGGCAACTCGTGAAAGCATGCTCGCTGTTGGCTGAGCTTCGTCTTTGGTGGATCAATATGAGAACTGAAAGGAGCGAGATAACCTTGAGAACTAGAGTGGACACGAAAACGCGACACAATATGCCTCCAGTTTCCCGCCAGAAAGATATGTTGAAAACTTACTCATGAGGAATGTAAAGACTGGGACTGATCTTTTGAAATCAGAAAACACTGGCAAAGTTTCAGTCTGGGAGAAGAAATTGGAATGGAGTATCACTAAGAGGAAAAACGAGGATGCACGTAAAAAAAACAAAAACAAAAACAAAAACAAAAAAAAAAGCAAAACAAAAAACGGAGAGGATGAAGAAACAGAACGAGCTTCGATTTCACCTTACAGCAAACTGATCGGAGGATTAGAAATATGGCAACAGAAAAAACTGCTGGTTAAACTGCATGAGAAACACAGATGGAGAGGCAAGCAGTGGACCCGTCATCAAGGAAATTTAAGGTATGAGAACAGCTCTACGACTTTGCGAAGTAAGATGAATCCAACAAAATTGTTAGCCGACCCAAATTTCGAAAATTGTTATTAACAGCGAATTTGAAATGCCGGCTGGATCACGCTATTTTGTCCATTCGGTCACATACAATCTGGTTTTGAAATCGCTGAATGAATTCTTTAAATAATATTCCTCAAAGCCGATAAACGCAAAGCTTCGTCAAGTCTTAAACTCTCCTCCTGAATTTCAAGAGAATGTCGAAATTACCGAGTTCATTAAAATAGTTTCTTGAAATGATGATAGGGCTTCATGGCTTCAAATATTCTTGTCTCTAGAGAATAACTGAGTGGGCCACATAAAAAATAATTATTATTATTATAAACAACAACAGCTGAAATAACAAACGATGCAAGTAATATAGAAAAGAAACTCACTGACACAGCCAAATCTCGAAAATATGTTCTAAGTAAATTTGTCTCTCTATTTGGTCCATTATGTCACATAAAATTGTCTTGAAGTGATTGAATATTCTCGACTGTCTGTAACCAGAGAAACTAAGAGGTACTAAAAAAAGCCCAACACCAGTGAATTTGTCTATCGCTGATTAACAATTTGTGTCTAGCATTGAAATATAATTTTGAAAATATTTCTTACGAAGTCAAGTTACAAGAAATTATGGGTCTGAAAGTTTTGTCGTACATATTGCAAAAAAATTGTCGTAGCCTCTCAGAATTTTGGCGTGTCAGAACTGATAAAGCCTCCCCTGAAATTTGTGGAATAATTATGTCTCAAAATTTCGGAGTATTACGCCTAAACGTTTTTCTCGAAATCAGTTTGGCTTACTGAAATATTGTAGACGCTCAAAAATTTGGTGTTAATCGAATTTATGACATTTTGGTATATATGTCTCGAAATTTTCGAATTTAACTTTGAATGTTGAAATTTAGCAGAAAAGATTTGCCCACAATTTGGTTGCTAAGCGATCTAGAATCTCCAAGATAGAGAGTATCGCAATCTCAGCCTCTCCAGCTGAGAGACCTGAATCTAAAAAGGTGCCAGTTAAAGCGACTGTCCACAAGTCTTGAATCGCGTTTGTTTGGCTTATTAAAATATTGTAGACTCTCGAAAATTTGGTGTTAATCGAATTGATGATGTTTTGGTGTATATGTCTCGAAATTTTCGCATTTAACTGTGAATGTTGAAATTTAGCAGAAAAGATTTACCCACAATTTGGTTGCTAAGCTAAGATAGAGTATCGCAATCTCAGCCTCTCCAGCTGAAAGAACTGAATGTAAAAAGGTGCCACTTAAAAGCGACTGTCCACAAGTCTTGAATCGCGTATATTAAAAGTTCAAAGGACTGGCTTGAGCGCGGTTCCAACAGCGACGCTTTTTCGATTTTACAGCCACCGAAACAAGTAAATAGGCCCGTTCTCACTGCGAGAACCTTTGAAATCGGCACGTGAAACATGTCCAGCAAACTTCCAGACGATCACAATAAAGCCAAATACTGTCGCTTTGAAAAGCTGTTTTGTGTTTTTCCGTCACGAAAGCAGTTAGCTCATCTCAATTTCTTCATGAATATTCTTCAAAAGTAGTTAACGCCAACAATTGACCCGGATGTCACTTTCGTAGTAGGTTCATGACAAACGCACGTTTTCAAATTTGCCTCTACTGACTTACAGTGGCAATTTGTCATAAATTGCCGACGGAAAGTTACTATACGGAGGGCAAAATAAAACATTTTGTTTGAAGAACTGCCTCAACTGACTTATTCCTTTCACAGTGTAAGCTAACGTCAAAAATGGAACAATGAAATGACTGCATAAGCACTGTATTAAGACAAACATTTGTTCAGTCTGTTTCCTTAGATACGAGACTGACAGTCTGAGAATAATTCAAACAAATGTGTTCTCTCACAACTTTTTGACAAGCCATACATAACTAGATTTCATTTTGAGAATTCTTTTTCCTTCCTTCAAAAAAGTAACCTTTCAAACTCGCGAGGAAGTATATAGCTAAGTATCGTACAAAGACTTACATAATAGCCTCGTGTTCTTGCCACGGTTTTCCCTGTGCGACAAAAAAATTTGCATCACAAGGAAGTTAAAAATGTGGAACAAGTTTAGGTCCCCAGAATATTTGTGTTTTACTCTGACTGTTTGCCACTGTTATTGTTTAGGCTTTTCGCAGCAACAGTTTATCCAAGAAGTCGAAACAAATACGTTAATTCGTCGGAATCGAACTAAAAACCGCTTTTCCAGATTATTTCACGATTTGATAAATTCCCTTTAATGGCCATGGTAAGCGATGTCCGATAAACAGTAAATCCACATTTAAGATAATCAAGAGAAATCTTAATTTTGTGGTCGAGTGCTGAGATAGATAAGCAAAAATAATAATAATAATAATAAAAAATTCCGATTTCTCGCTTTATTTGCGCGGGGCTTTCGCTCTGCACTCGTCCCTCACCTCCCGAGACTTACCGGGCTTGGCGAGACTTACTGAGACTAACCGAAACTTTTCGGGCCAATTTTGGGCAAGGTAATTTACACTGTATCTTTGAAACGAAAAAGTTACAAAGCATTAAACTTTGCCAAAAGTTAGAGATTTCTTATCTTAAAGACAAAATAACAACTGTGTAGAGTAAGTGTTTCATATTTTTGCAAATGGCCTTTCGGGACCGAAAAGTTTTCGGGGCTTTCGAGAAACGCGCACTTGATTAGAGAAACAGCGACAGTTGACAAAATTCCCCGGCATGCACGTTGGATACAGGCTGCGGTCCGATTAATTACCTTAGAAAGGGCAGCAGACTTTTATTCACTTTTGCGAGAGTTGTATAGCGCTCAGTGAACGCTAATCAGATCCTGAAAAGGTTTAGAGGAAACGTTGTTTCAACAGGTTTGGGGCAAATTACTATGAAAAACATTCCCTTTAGAGTAACACCTTTAGAGTACTCATAAATATCAGTTTTCTTCAAAAAGCTGTATTTACATTGTGCGGTCAATTCTGTTAAACAAAGTACCCAACCAGAAAATTTTTGAAATGCCGTTTTCTGTTTTCTCAGATTATTTCAGGGTCTTTAAAGGAATATTTGTGTAAGCTAACACTGGTTGGCTTGTTCGGATTCTTCAGTTAAAAATTTACTTTACGTTGCAGAAAATTTTAGGGAAAGATATCGGATTTCCGAACTGCTACTGGTTTTCCAGAAATGTTAGCTGACCTATTTCGCTCTCTTATATAAACAACACATTTTATCCTCTGAAAACAAAAAAGGCAATTATTTTCCATAGTTACAAAAAGTTTGAGGTGACATTTCGCCACAAAAAATTCTAGCTTTTCATCTCAGTTAAATCCGAATATCTCAGGCGATTTATCCGAAAGATATTCCGCCTAAACGAACCGTCAGTTTTCGTTGACCTTGAAAAATGTCCCGCAATGTTCCTGCGAAACACAGATCGCTCTGCTTTGCTCAAATTTTGTGCGAAGCCAAAAATCGCGGAAACAAACCAGAGGCAAAGATTATTGCGTGCGAGTTAACGCGGGACAAGAGTCGTGGTTGAAAGTTTGCACGCCATTAGAGGAAACATTTTCAAGCTCATAAAAAGAGCCCTATACATAATGTTGGTTTAATATTTTTCTCGGATAGGTTTCCACACGTTTATCTAAAGACGCCTGGGTATGCCTTCGAGTTAGGGAGATGTAATTTGTCATTTTTTGTTGAATGATTTCAAACGTGAAAAATGTCCGCAGTTCTTATTTGTTTAATCAAAAATACGCGTTTACGTTCTCTGAAACATTTCTGGCTCAAGTGATTGACTCGGCCTTGACATTCACTTCTTAGAAGGTGAGTATTTTGAACTCAGTTAACATTAACCTGTTTCGAAAGAGATTAGTAAACAAATGAAAGATTTTAAATGATACTGAAACAGAATTATTCTTTTTCAGTCTGATTAATTGCTCTGAAATATGAAACACGTAAATTATCCATTTTTCGGAGATAAATTTTCCTTTTTTCGAAGTTATGTGTTCGAGTTAGGGAGACGGAATTAAGTTTTTTATGGTTGAAGGTTTTCAAACAAGAAAAATGTCGTCAGTTCTTATTTGCTTAATCAAAAATACGCGTTTCACGTGGGTTACGTACTCTGAAATATTTTTGGCTCAATTGATTTCACTGGGCGTTGACATTCACTTCTCATTAGAAAGCCAATCACTTTGAATTAATAGTTCAGTAAACATCAACCTGTTTTGAAACAGATCAGTAAAAAAATAGACGATTTTGCCACTGCATTTCAACTGATAAAGTTTTTTCGGTCGGATTATTAATTGACCTATTATAATGAAATTGTCCTTTTTTTCAGAGATAGTATCCTTTAGGTACTTTTCAATTTGAGAAACTAACCGCTCTGTAGGTGGGTTATTTTCGGTTGCGGCGGGTACATTAAAACTATTTCCACGTTGGTAAGTTAAACATTGCACTACCTTCAATGGCTGTTCAACAGTACTGTTTACATTTACTGACAACGCACGAAACATGTTCACGAGCTGCAAACAAGTTTCCTCTCAAGTGTGTTAACAAACAAATCATCATAAAGAAACTTTACTCTTCTTTTTAACAATCAGTTGGCATTTGGCCTTCAGAGAGTACGGAGTTTAGTCTTACAGAGGAACGCAAGCCTTTCTTCCCAGAGATTCCCAAGATGAAGTTTGTCGTAGTGACCGTTTTCCTGGCGTTCTGTTTGGCGGTTGGTGTGGATTCAGCCTCCGTCAGCCTTTCGAGCAACCAACTGACCCTTAATGGTAACGCTCACATTCGCTTTTACGGGCCTAGAGAAGAAATTTGGAACGGTTTATCTGACGGTAAAAACTCAAACGTTTCACTACTTTCGTTAGCAATCTTTTCATTGTAGCCAAGGAAATGAACATCGTTTTCTATTCGACGAAGCTTCTCTGATCATAAGATCGCAGACTGGAGCTTTGTGATTTAGACCACTTGAGAGGAGGGAAAAAAATAAATTGGATTGAATTCGCTTCGCCTGAGGGAGAGGAGAGGTTTTCTCGCTTGTTCCGCGAAGAGATTGCTCGAATCTTAAATCAACATACACTGTATGCTGTAAATTCAAAGAAAGATTCAACCCACTCGCCATTAATCTACTATTTCAATTCCCTTAAGAAGAACCGAAAGTTGCTTTCTTGAAGTATGAACTAGTTAACTGTGTACATATACCTTTTCTCTGTAAAACAAAAACCGTTTAATTGATCACTTTTGTACTGTTTCTCAAGGCCACCGATATCCCATCATCAACAGCGGTGACATGATTGCCCTGCGGTCAGCCTACCCTTCTGGTTCCTGGTCGACGTACTGGCTGTACTGTTACACGTCCTACTGCTCATATACTACCTGTTCGGGTTCTGTGATGACCTCATCATATTGGTCTAAGTCCTGCGCTAAGTACATAAAGTTTTATATCAGAGCCATGGGAAAGATGGACGGACAGCCGATCAACAGTGGTGATACAGTTTCTATTCAGTCCGTATACCATGGTAGTAATTACCGGCTTAGATGCCACACCTCTACCAGCTGGAAATGCCGCTTTGTTTCGTAAGTGTTGGTGTGATTATACTAAGTAGACCTATACTAATAGTATAAAGATACATAAATTAATGATAGGTTAAAAATGAAGAAAATAAATCTTCAACTGCGAAAACAGACCATCTACAATTTCTACAATTTATTCTTTATACCGCAATCTGACCAACTTTAAAAGAACTTCTCCCTTTAAAAAGTATACTTCATAGTAAATGGTTTTTAAAATTTGTAGCAGGGGTTGAGGAATAGTCAGACACTTAATCAAAATTATTTTTTTCAGTGAGTGAAAAGGTTGCATAGGATACATTTCTGGCTTTATTATCTCGTTATCGTAGATACAAGTCGCCTTAAAATCCCTTCAAAATTTGGCTGACGAGTGTTCCTTTAATGTAGTTACTACATGTAATTTTCCTGTCTATGCAATGCCTTGAGCCAGACAAACATTTTATTATTGCCGCAGAACAACCAGCTCCCTTACAGGAAACAACTGGTTGGGCTACTATTACGCAACTTTCCAGATCTTCTCCAGGAACGCTGTTGATGGTACCCCTGTGCAATATGGCGATATCGTGGCCTTCAAATACCCGTTCGGTGGCTACAATCGATGGCTGTACCGCTCAAGCTCCTACTACTACGCACAAGGCTGCAGCTCTACCAACAAATATTCATGCGCAACTACAAACACGCACACTGGTTTCAAGATCTTCAAGAAGCTGTGAAACGCTCAAGTTTCAAGTTAAACTGTATTTTACAGTTTAGTCGCAACGTTTAAAACGCTGCGATTTATCTGTAAAATAGGGTTTAACTTGATGACAAGCAGCCATATCATTGTTGCATGTTGAAGGGTACTTTACACTTTATCAACAATGTTGTTGAGTAAGTGTAAACTACAGTTTAGCATGCAACAATGATATGGTTGAAAGCTTCTGAAAGGACTTCAGCCATAAAGTTTTATAAGCTTGTCAATATGTGCAAGCTTAAGCTAAAAGAAAGTTGCTCAATAAAAGCGCTTTAAATTTGAAACAAATGCCTCGACTACCTTAATCGTGTGCTGCCTTTTTGTTTTGGAAAGAAGACTTAGGAAGAGAAAAATTTTTAATTTCCTGGGCTAGAATTTCAAACATCAAATTCGCACTACTATGTATGAAACCATAAAAGATTTAAAAGAAAGTAAGGGGAGGGGAGGAGCAGAGGTTTGACACTCCATTCCAACTCGGAAAGCCATGGTTTGAATTCCCCATTTTAGACTTACGCTTTTAATTCCGGCTCAGGTAGAGAGATACCCCAATCACAAGTTTGAACCCTCCCTACACTAGCAGGATGAAAAAAGTCCCCCCTCCTGCCCCACCCTGTTCTCCAGCTTCCCAGGGCACATACCCATGTGCCTCACATTCCTCACTCTCCTTCCCTGAGAACTTGAGATCCATATTTCACTCTTCTTCTCACGCACCCCTAGAAGTTGTCCTGGTAATTGTTTTCTGACAGTAAGACTTAAAATTCGTAATATGCCAACATCAAAGTTTAATTATGTTTCCTCTTTTTTTTAAAATTCATACAATGTTCAGTTGCTATGCAACATGTTGATTCCCACAAATAAACAACAAGCATCTAATTTCTTCCCAAAATATCGATACATTATTAAGTATACGTGTGACAAGAATTCGGAAAGTAATCAGTTATTGTCTAGTGATCAATGTCTAACTTCATTTGAAAATATCATTAATATACTGCCAAGCAGAGAGGTGATGAGAATTAAGAAAGTTATCAGCTAGGAAATACTGTCTTTATAATCAGCATGTATTTCTCCTGAAAATATTAGTATACCACCCAAGCAAAGAGGTCAGAAGAGAATTTAAAAAATAATCATTCAACTAATTGCATGATTTTGCCATGATGTACACCAAATTATTAGAACTGCCATCTTCAGAGTTTTACACTATGAGTAAGGAGAACTAAAATTTTGAGCACAAGACACAGTTTCAAAAATCTGTAAGGGCAAGATAGGATACAATTTCTTCATATTAAATATATAAATCCCACCTGCATTAAAAGTCAAAAACTTTGAGCCCCCCCCCCCCCAACTTCTCGATTAACCCATTCATGTGAGTTAACAATACTTTTATGCCACATGTATTGCTTCATTTCTGAAATTAATTAATTTGTAAAATAGATATTTCACACCTATTTTGTTTCACACCTCATGCTAGAAAAATTTTTTGTTATTTCAAGAAGCACAGTAATTAACTAATTTGATGGAATTTCCTAATTTTTTTGTCATTAAGATAAAAATCAAAGGCACATTATGTTTAATGAAGTTTCCTTTCCATTCTTGATCCTATTCCTTCAATTCTCTGCTACACAGCATACAAAGAGTGTACATTAGGTCACTGGGCTAGTTGTTACTATAGACCCTACATTAAAATATTACATTAATCAATATTATTTTGGCAACATGCAGATCTAGCAGGGCATGAAGTATAGTGTTTAGGGAAAATGAAAGAGAGACTGATTCAAACGTTTTATAAACTGGCTACGTTCAGTCACCAAATCTGCATATGTGCTATTAATAATTTCTCTCTAATAAGATTTATTTAACCCTTTAAGCCCCAATATCAATATGCATATTCTCCTTAGTGTTCCCCATATATTTCTTATGTTACTAGTTGGGAGAATTTGATTAAACATCAAGACATTTCATGTTTGGTGATCATTTCCTTTATTCTCATGACCTGTATGTTTGATCAAGTAGGGATATTGTAAGGAGAAAATAGATGCTTGTCACTATTGGGGCTTAAAGGGTTAAAATAATTTATTTCCAATAAAATTACTTGTCTTTAAATCTTGAAGATCCCTTCATTAATAAGCTTTCGCCATTCTGATCCATTGGGAAATTCATGAGCATCTAAAGATTTCTTCTTCATTTCCGCACTATAGCCTGGGTTCTGAGAACAAAAGAGAGATGTGATAACCAAATGTAATATTGTTTTGTTTATAGCAGAAGTGAACTTTAGAGCGGTTTTCAATTGAGTGTCGAAAGTAATTCGCGTTTTGTTTTGGTTTTGCTTTACTTCGCTCTGTGATTGGTTAAAACATATTGCGCCACTTTCTCGACCAATCAGAAGTAAAACTCAAACCAATTGCGACTTGCTCGCACGCGTTTTCCCACACTTGGCGCGAGTGACATGTACTTGCTTTGAGTTCTGATTGGTTCATTGGATAATTTGTTTTTGTTGTGATTGGCTGGGGTAATTACTTTGGTTTTGGTTTTACGACACTCATTTGAAAAGCGCTCTATAGCTACCCAATTAGTCTAGTTTGCAGGTAGTTCTCTCAAAGACAATCACTAGGAGCAAGTATTACAAAATGAACATTAACAAGGTTCAAAACTCAACTGGAAGTAGGCAGGCCAGATGGCCAGTCAAAGGTGTGACTAGAGTTGAACTTTGGTCAAAAATTGAGTGAAAGCACTCCAGCTAGCACTCAGAGGGGGACACACCCAAGTTCAGTGCCCTAAATACTAGGCCACACTACCTCTGTCCTACCACAATTTCCCTATTTACTGTAAACCCTCCAGTGAGCACCAAGATTGAGAGCAAGTTGTTTACTGCACAGCTCTTAAACAAACTCACCATTGGAACTTTATAAACTCCATTGTCTGCCAAGCAGGGATGAATAAAATGTTCATGAAGGTGATCAGCAAACTCTGTTACCCTGTAGAAGGAGAACATCGCACTATAAACCTTTAATGGTTAAGATTTTCTTTTAGTGCAAGTTTTGAAAATTTGTTAGTAAAGACAATATTCAAAGGCTACTGATGCAGCACTTATGAATTATTACTTTATACCAACAGGGGAACTTCTCTATCTGGGTATATAGAGGTACCTCCTTAGTATGGAAGTGTGACAACATCTGTGTGGCATTACTGAGCTGTGAATCTAAAGGTGCACATGCAGGCGCTTACAATGTACTTTTTTTTTTTTGCCCATTAAATATAGTGTAGTGCTGGCCCCAGTTGCTCAAAAGTTGGATAGTGCTATCCATCGGATAAATCACTATCCAGTGGATAAGTATTAGGGAAACCACGCATTTGTATTATCCACTGGATAGAGATTTATCTGGTGGATAGTGCTATCCAACTTTTGAACAACTGGGGCCTGAACTCAATTTGTAAGTGAACTAATGGTAACATAGATCAATACAGTGTAATGCAGCTGCTGTTATTTCAGGTTCTCACTGACTTCATAACAATTATTAAACTTTAAAATTAAGTTAATTTTTCTTTCTAACCTGTTTTCCAAGGATGCTGAAACACAGATGAAGTCAAAGATTGAAATATGTTGAATGTATTCACACAAACCAACACCACCACCATGAGGACAAACAGGAACTGAAAATAAAACATACACTAGTCAGAGGGAAAAAATAGGGATAGTGAGGACCCCAGCTAATAGAATTTGCCAGGATTGAAATTTAACACATTCAGGCTTAGATTGAAACTATTCACAACTCTATCTCAGTCACACCTTGCATGGATGTGGAAGTATACCAGCATGACAGTATGGTAGGTTAGAGGTCGGTGCATCAGATTTTCAATTACAACATTTTCAAAATGGTGTCACGTGACTACAACTACCGGAATCCTTCAGTTTGCTCTTTTCTCAAGCAAATTAGGATCATTGATATTTAAACCTCACTGCGATTAAAAAACGTAGTTCATGGTAGTCATATGATGCCATCGTGAAAACGTCCTAATTTGGATTCATATTACACTAGAAACTTTGTGAATAGGTCATGTTGATTGGTACATTCCATAGATGATTAGTTTTGTGCATGGAGGGGTGTGATGGTGTGGTGGTTAGTGCATTGGACTTCACATCTGAAGGTCAGTGGTTCAAGGCCCAGTTCCTGCCATCAAGTTGTTTCCTTGGACAAGAAACTTTACCCCATGTTGTCTCTCTTTACCCAGGTATAAAACATGGGTAACGGTGACATCAGTACTGCTGGGGTATTAGCCTGTGATGGACTATTATCCCATCCAGGGGGGGAATAGCAATACTCTCATTGCTTCATGCTACAGAAACTGGGTTAGCTCTGGCCTTGTGGGCACCCTGTGACTCACATGTGACTTTATAATTTTACAGTTTTGCATGTGGGAAAGGTTGCCTCAGATGGTCGATATTATACCCCAGAAGGTAATACCTCCAAACTTAGCAGCCATCAACAAGACAGCCAGCACTTCATTTAGTCCACCCATCCGACAGCTGTCAATCTGACAGAATTGAAATCCTTTGGCCTGAAAAAACTGTTTAAAGATGACTTGGTTCTGGCAGTGTTCCCCTGTAGCAACACCAATACCATACGGTTCTAATGCTTTGGAAATGGCAGCATGTCCTATTAAATAATAACAGAGTTGATGAGGGATTCACTTTAATAGTATCTGTGATACATGTAACTTGCAAACATTACATTCACAAACAACAACTAACAACTAACAATGCATATAGTCACATTCTCTGCTGTCCACTCAGTGTTTGCAGAGTGGGAGCGCAGTGGTGTAGTGGCTAGTGAAACCAAGCTAATCTCCAGCCATGTGGGCCTCCTTAGCTTGTGTGCGACTTAACCTACCTACCTACCTACTGACCAATGTTTGCAGGCTATATAGTCGAAACACATCATGACCAATTACTTCAACCAGGCCAGACTTGATAGTAATTCTTTAATTATATATTATTTTTATATAGTTGACTGAATACTCATGACAAATTTTCTCTTGGTTGGGTTGTCCAAGATTATGTTAGTCACTGCTTTGGTTACGTATTGGTTGCAAACTGTTTGTGATGTGACAAAGGGCAACAGATGAAATACATGTACCTCTTTAATTAATAATTATGTAGAATTTAGTTTCTATACCAATGAAAGTCACCAACAGTATGTTACACATTAAAATAATTTATGTACAGAAATGCATAAAACGTGTTTATTGCAAGCAAAATCAACACAAAACCAAAGACTGCAAGGACATTACCTAAAACGTCATCAGGGGATGTGGGTTCCTCAATCCAGATTGGTTTAAACTTGGTCAATTCCTTCATATAACTTATGGCCTCATCGACATCCCAGCGTTGATTTGCATCCATTGCCTAGAAGAAAGAAAATACAGAATGCTACTTAATACAGTCCTGGCAAGAGTCCCAAGCTTATGACAAATTGCATCTCCTTAAAGAGTTTGAGGGTATGTTATGTTACACTCAGTAGGGCACAGGTTACTCAGTAAACACAGTTGTGTTGGGGATTAAGATGTGATGTAAGGCAGTTTAAATCCAGTGCAGGTTTACATCCAGCATTATGTTAGTTTTCACAAACAGTTTGTATTACCCAAGAATATCAATTGCACCTGCCGAGTGGGTTAAGAGAGTCAAGGTCATGCAATAAATATTAAGGTTCTTGTCTAAAGAAACAGCCTGATATCAGAGACAAGAACGTAACCCCAAGTCCAACGTGTCTCCACTGAAATGACACACCAAGGAAATTTCAATTGGTATGGATCTGCAGAAGTTACAGGCAACAGCAATATAATACATGATATGATAAACATGCAGACAGCTGATGCACAGTGTAGGACTGAACAGGCATGTTATGTTATGTGGGATTAGCACTCAGGGTGACAAAATTGGACTTTCCAACCTTGTATATCTTAATGACTGACTTGCTTTTCAGAGGAGTTTTAGCATCTGCTGTAATTTACATGCCAGCCATTCACTCACCAGAAAATTATCCCATCCGATCTCTTCCCTGAATATTGCTGCCCTTCTGATGTCATCATTCAGATCAGAACCAACCTTCATCTTAAATCTGTAGATGACAGAGACAATGTGTGACACCATATACAGTAGTTTGTATGTTTAGTGATCCCCCAAAGCACTAGGCCTTGCATTCTCTTGTAATTATGCCAGAATAAAACTACCAGAATAAAACTATTAATCTTGAATTAAAAAACACAGCCAATGTAATGCAGCATAAGTTAATAAATGCAGCCCGGGAGATGAGGGAGACACCTGGGTCTTGACTTTAGGTTCAAAGGGGAAGCTGCTCTCTTAGAGACTGAGGAAACAGCGTAGTACACACCAACCTTGTCCACCCAGCTTTAAGATATTTTTGGCACAGCTCACGCAGTTGTGTGTCAGTATAACCAAGCCACCCAGCAGATGTTGTGTAAGCAGGATATCCCTTAGCTATGATCTCTTGCTCTGGAACATACATGTATACAGGATCACATATTAATAACTCTTTCTTCTTAAAAGCTTTGAAGCAATTATGTATATCTTTGGTATAAAAGCCACTGATCATAAGCACTTACTTTCTTGTGGAGCTGCTGTGGAGCTGTTTAAGGGTATTTATATGCTGAACAAGGTGGCTCTACGTTTTGAGTCTGTGGATGAAATCCTATATTTAAGAGAGTTTCCGACCGGTACAATTCAAATAAAAGGTACTGAACAGTGCTTGTACATGTCAGTGATGCCATTTGATTCTAACTTTTTTTCACAACATAGTAAGCAATTAACTTTAAAGCAACAACGTTAAACCATAAATTAAAATTAACTAAATTAATGAAGCAGAAAAATACCTCTTTCTTTTTTGCCACCTGCATTTCTTTTAAGAATACCTTTAGGAATAGCAAGATTACTGATTGTGTGGTTCCAGAAAATATCCATACCCCCACCACGGAGGGAATTTTACTTAGGACCCCCCTCCTCCCCGGATTTTCCGTTTTTTGAAGTAAGCTATAACCCCCCCCCGCCATCCCTCCGGATTTTCCACAGTTCGTCAAACGTCCCCCCCAACCCCTCTGGAAAATTTCGTTCAAGAAGGGAGAGTGTGAAAAAGGAAGCAACTGTTCCAAATTTAACTGAAGCTAAGCCGTTCCGATTATCGTAGGGCGCGTTTATACTATTAGCGTTTAAAATGATAACGTACATAGTCATAGCTTACTCATAACATATTATCTT
>Ga0126336_10000319_pt1 | contig 17838 bp, 14 predicted proteins | sample SidCmetagenome_FD_92530 | JGI IMG/M metagenome (GOLD analysis project Ga0126336, IMG submission 92530) | Coral microbial communities from El Islote,Puerto Morelos, Mexico - Siderastrea C C metagenome | ecosystem: Host-associated > Invertebrates > Cnidaria > Coral | place: El Islote,Puerto... | reverse complement strand
CTTGGCATTCCCATCATAAAGGTTTGCTTGTTGCTGATAAATCCTTCTTTGTGCTCAAATGGCTGTCCATTGTACCACGTTACGTCATACAGACCAGGAAGTAAAACATCATCAACCCATCTCCACAGAAGAGTTCTTTTGGACACCTGAAAAAATAATTTTTTGCATTTTATAGTGTCGTAATGCTATTGCTTTGCACTGTATCGCATCGGCATGTTTTGTACTGTCAGGAGCTTCGTGTGTTGTATTGTATTGCATTGTATCGTACTTTAAAATATTGTATTGTAACGTGCCCATTGTCTTGTGAAAAGCTACTGACCTCATTAAAATCTGCCCCAAAGATACTACTCGTGGATTCTGTGAATTGGTATCGGGCTGGGTGTTGATCTCCATAACAAACAATCATCAGGATGATGCTAAATACCACAAATGACAACACTTCTTTGACTGCCTCACGCATGTGCCACTGTTTGCTACTAATTTCCTTCTCTTTAACAAGTTCCTCTTTCTTGGGGCGTTTTGGAATGCAACGTTTCGCTTTTTCACTCTGAAAAAATGACGGTCCTATGGCATGTTCCTGTTCTGGAGGTTTCTTTAAGAGAAAGGACAGCAATGTCGCCATAGCGACGACTTTGATTGGCTCCATGATGACGGCATCCTGGGTAAGGGACACTAAAGTGGATGTCAGCCATTCATTAGCGATATCAGGTTCCCACGATAAGCTGTAGAACACTGTGACAGCCGCACCGGTCAAGGAAATAAGCACGCATAGGCACCAGGCAACGTAAATAAACAATGGTGGGAGACATCCCATATTCTTTTTCTTGTTTCTCTCTCCGGGATCGTAAAAATCCGTGCTTGAAGTTTGTTTTAAGTTGCTGAAGATGTAAATGATGGGAAAGTTTGCTAGAAATGCTATCGCACTGCTTTGGACTCCGATTATGATTTGTGTCCAGCTCATGACCAAAGGACCAAACTTAAAGGTATCAGTCGGAGTTCGATCAAATTGATAAAACATAGCGTTGGTTACCATTGCTGTGAAAACAAAGGCAAGACAGCACGACAAACGCTGACAGCGCGTGAATGGGTTCTGTGGCGGTCTTGTAAACACTGAGATCCATATGTGCCCTTCTCCTAAACCTCGGGCTGTTCTGGCACAAAATAGAGGTTTGAACAAAGCAAGACTGTCCTTTTTAGCGGCTTCAATATCAAGCTCGTTAGAACCACTTCTTTCGTCTAGGGCAAGCCACCTGCTCGCGAAAAAGTACCACTTTTCCTCGGTTTGTTGGTCAGTTATAACAACTTGTTGGAGAAACCAGGCCGGACTAGATCCAGTGTTGTCGTGCCAAATTCTAATATCCGTCAGATTTCCCAGTGGTGATGGCAAGATTAACGTGAAGACGTTCACACTTCCTCGGGAAAAGAACTTTCTCCTGACCAAAGGATCCGTTAATGAAATGGTACCGCTGCTTCCCTGATCTCCGTTTATACTTATTGCAGCATTTGCAGTTGTGCCACAGCCTCTCCACATTCCTGTCTGAATGCTGATATCGTATGTGTATCCCTCCGTGTTTAAATCAGTTAAATAAATATTTGCCACAACCTAAAAACACAGAAAAGTAGGACAGACGTATGTAGCTATGGATATACATATTAATATAGATATTTTTAATAGGACTCTTATTTTTCTCACTAGATACAAACGTAGCCTGTGAACAGGCTCTCTGGTCGAGGAAAGCGCGAAGAAAACAAAGGGCGAGAAGGGGCGAAGAGACCGGGAGGGGGTGGGGAAGGAAGGAGGGGGAGAGGGAAGGGGGAGAGCCTGTTGAAAAAGGATTGAAACCGCCATTCCGCCCCCTTGTAGTTGACCTGTCATCGATCGTCTGCAAGATGTGATTGTCTTCGGTTGGGCGCCATAAGATTTGGGTTATTTCTAAACATCTCTTCAACTCCAAGTCATTGTTTACAGTGGAATCTACATTCTCTCGTAGTAAACTTAGACATCGGTTGAGAAAAGAAGGAGAAACAAATTATTGATGTGAAAGGTTTACAGCACGCGCATTGTTTGAATCGCGTTACAAACCGACTCTTTCAACCTAGTCAAACACCCGGGTCAAACACGCCATAAATGTTGGGTTAGTAAACATCCCTTCAACTCCAAATCATTGTGTACAGTGGAAGCTATATGATTTTAGCTTTCAAATGGCGTATTAAAAGTAGAAATTGGTTGAGAATAGAAGGTTTGTGAGGGTTTATAGCACTGTGAAATTACAAAGGCTTTATTTGTATTTTGTATTTTGTTAATTACTTGACTTGCTTTCTGTAATTTCTTTATTTGCCTTCTGTAATTTCTTTGACTTCTTTCGTTATATACTGATGTAAACACTACCGGCCCAGACTAGCTATATATTGCTATTGGCGGGAAAGTGTAATCCTTTCTATTTTACTTATAAAATTGAATAATAAACTTTTAAACTTTGAAACTTTGTATCGTGTTACAAACCGAGACTCGGTTAACTCAGTCAAATACACCACAAAACTGGAGTTATTTAACACCCCTTGAATTCCAAATCATTTTATAAATTGAATCTACATTCTCTTAACTTCCAAATGGCGTATCAGGACACTCGTTCGTTCCACTTTACACGGACGACGCGTGGAAGAATTTAGAATATCAAACTTTTCCCAAATCCAGTATGAAGAATTCCAAAAACATTCTTTCTTTTTTCCACAGTTCGTAGGCAGCGTTTCTGTTCATCCTTCACCCCTGTAGTATGAATGAAATCCCAAAGAGAATCGCTCAATGCTTTTCGAAGAGCTCATTCGTATCGTTCGCGTGAAGACACGATATGGAAATAGGTCGGCAAAATGGGTTCGTCAATCAAACTTGTCAACAGTCAATGATCTGACCAATAGGAGATTGCACTAGGATCTAATGCACAGGGGGTACCCTGGAATGGCGGCAAGAGACCTTTGTTCACAGGATCCAGTCTACGCTCGGCACGTTCCCCTCTCGCGCTTTATCCCAACTGCGGAGCCTGTTCTCAGGCTAATACAAATGATAAAGCAAAAGGAAAAATCAAACATCATCATGCACTTTTGCACAGTTCAGTAGTATAGATAATTCATATATACAAGTTGTAAATATAAGGTGAACAAAACACGTAGTTCTCTTGTTCCATACAACCTTTCCACGATTTTAATTGTTACGCGCAAGACAAATCAAAGCAAGAAAAGGGAAGAGCATATATACGTGACTCTCCTTCGAAGCACGCAGTCATACTCGTTGCCTTGCTTTATTTTGGGACGAGTGCTGTGTGCCTTAGAAGTCTAGATGTATATCCGGCGACTAAGAAGAAAAAGTCGTCACAGCAGTGGTGTAGAATATCGTAGTCCAATTGCTACTTAAGGTAGAGCTTATTTCAACATCCTGTCCGTTAAATACTGACCTTTCTCCTGTCCTTCTTGTCTGCCCGACGAGCAAACACGAGTCCAATGAAGTACACTCCAAATATGACACACACAACTGCTAGAACGACAAAAGCTTTGGGCGGTTTGGATTTTTCGAAAACTTTCTTAAAGTCAATGGGATTGGGAGCCACAAAAATTCTGCCACCAAAGGCTGAAAGATGTGTACACAAACAGTGCAACTCTCCTTTCATCTCTTCCAATCCAACCTTCGAACATAAAAAAAAAAATGTTTTTACCATTACGCAGAAGGTGTACGCCAGAAAAACCAGATAATGCTCAGTGGAATTGAGAAAGAATCTGGAAATTTCACTACAGATAACACTAACTACCTATACCGTAACACTAACTACTGATACCCAAATTGGTATTCAATAGATTTAAATTTATTATCTCGCCTTGCAGTTCAAAAACGACTATATAAAATAGGGTGTGATAGTCGAGTACTAAGCGATACCGATTCTGCTGACTCTTAAAGACGGTGCCTCCTGATAGAGATGTACTTTTGCAAATGCTATGACTATGGGGAAAAAGTAGATCTTAGCAAGGGTTATTGGAATCCAAAAAGAAAAATGTGGGTAACCACGCATTTTTCAGAGATAATTAAGCAACCATAACTCTGAAAATGCGTTAAAATACAAAGAATGTATGGCAATTTTTCCCCAAATTTAAGCTCAATTATCTCTGAAAAATGCTGGTTACCTCCAATTTTCTTTTTGGACTCTGATAGCCCCTGCAAAAGCCCCTTTTGTATTAGGGGGCAAATTCGTTAAGAAACCCGTATATCCCAAGATGCGCAGAACGTCTGCGCAGTAACAAAAGGAGGTGCCGTCCTCAAGTTCGTTTGGGTGAGTCCTTGCCTCCACTTCGTTGTTTCCTGAGACAAGCATTATTTAGATCCGAATTATTCCTATCCGCTTAGGTTTATAAATTTCTACAAGCATAGCATTAAGGGTCGTAACAGAATTCCTGGAGCAACTCTGAGATATGCTACCTTCATACTCCCCCCTGATTGGGTTGCTAGTCAATGACTGGAAAATCCCCAGTATTTTTCTCTCCGGTACCCATATATACAACGGAGTCGAGAAACAGTTTGGTGTAAAGATTCTTGCCTAAAAGAACAAATTAACGTTACACGATGCAGAGACAACCAACCGACCGTCTGATCTATACCTCGAGTCTCGGCGATGCGATGGAACTAGAACGCGAAAATATACTCTGGCTGTTTTTTGTTTTGTTTTTTTTTCCATTATGATTTTATAAGCCTAGCTGGCTTTTAACTACCTTTGAACAAAAGGCTAAAGCAGAGCTGGCTACGTCTATGTCACTAGTATGAACTCCTGCCTAGGTGGTCCTTTTACAGGAGACTTAAGGATAAATTCCTCCAGGAAAACGCCTTTAAAAGTATGACGAGGGTCTTTGTTTTGCTTTTACAGGTAAGATTCGTAATATTAAACCTTTTTGGCAAGCCATTATATTTATACGGTCACATCTCGATTAATGCAGCGTGCTTTCTGCTTTTAAGTTCCCGGATAAATTCTTAAAATGTGCCCGTGCCCAATTAAACGAAAACTCCTGATCGGTGCCAAAACTTTGCCTTGCTGTTTATTAATAGGGTGCACAAGGTGGCTCGAACATTTTTTTAACTACTTCTCTTTTGTTGTTGTTGGTGTTGTTGTTGTCAGAGTACAACCTCTAATGTCTTTCTATTGAAAAAGTAATGAAAACATCCTGAATTTCTGAAGAGTAACCTACCATGCATCCTTCGCCTGTCCAATCCTGTTTACTGTCGGACCAGTAAAGACAACTTTTGATCTTCACTGACATTGTGTAGTTCACGTCTGTACGGTTGTCGAACTTTGGCTTGATAACTCTTGGTGTTGGGGGCGGGGATGTAGGGGGATCCTTTACACCGATGCAGGAACGTTTCTGGCGGCCATGCCTATCCAAACAGGATCTCCGCGTAACATGGCTGCTCTTTGTACGTTTCTCTGCTTCATTTGCCAGGCGGATTCCTATAAAATGATCCCCTAAATTTCCTGTGACATCTCTTGACAAGGAAAAGGTGAAAGGACTTTTAGTGCAGTTGAAGTTACCCATTCCTGGCTCATCATTCTTGCACGACAAAAGATGTGGGATCCGTGTTTTAAAGGTGAAGTTGTCAGGTGTTGGTTTTACGCCAGCACTTACAAAGACGTCAAAAACAGTATTGTTTTCTGGTATTACTTCTACAATCGCAATGTCAAAATCATTTTCAAGTAGAATCTTGTGGTAACGAATTGCATTGGGATCGTTGAAAGGTTTAACAAAAAAATGGTCTTGGTTCTCATTTTGAATTGCATCCTTAGGTTTCCTTCCCGGAATGAAGAGTCCAACAGGATGGCTAAGACCAGAGATATCAAAGCGCGATCCATCCGGCTTCTTTAGATCTACACTCAGAACAAACGATTTGATATATCTGGAGTTGTTTGTCCACTCGTAAGGATTTTCTTTAAAGATTGCCGCCTACAGAAGATAAAAAAGAGAGAAAGGGAAACAATCATTTACACTTTGTCATTCATTACACAGAGCTGCTACTTCCTACAGGTCTTAGTATTAAGAAACAATTTATTAATTGGTCATTAGTGGCCGATGAGGAAAAGGAGTTGTCAGTGAGGGCAACGTTGGCTAACCATCCGACTAGTAAACAGTGCAGAAACATTTCCATGAAAGTACTGGAACAATAGTTCAAAATGCTTGTTATGCTTTCTAATATTCAAAGCATCAGTGGTGAGCTTACATTCAAAAGACTTTACAGGTGTAAGCATGCGCATGTTGTACAGCAGAGTCTCTGATTTAGATTTAAAACACATTTTACAAAACAAGGCTTTAATTAAAAGTGCGTCTGAAGTGAAAAATTAGCCCTTTAATGTTTTCTTGTTACTGAGAAATTCAAATTGAAAGGAGACTTGTGATGGCATCAAGCGGTCATAATGTGGAAACGAATCACAAAATCAATAATATCTGTAGAGATAGTAAGATAATGTAACTGAACGTAGGCACCAGGGGGGCCAAGATATTTGCATCCAGGGTTTCGATCCATAATATTCCAACCAATGAAGCCAAATTGTATTGGCCATCAAGTTGGTTTTCCGTACATACTTAGATATTTTTAATGTTTGGCATCCAATGTGACGATGTGCGAGAAGCTTTGTCTCCGAAAGACAGAGTTTTGCAAACAACCCACCCCCAAGGCATTTTAGTTTACAAATGTGATGTTTATGATATGTTTTATGTATTTGTATAATTTAGGATTATTTGTTCATTTATATATTAATATATTCAGTCCAGGGTAACATTTGATAAAAAGTGGTGTTCTAAAAGTAAAATATTTAGATAACTCACTTGGCTATCAATAGAAGACGAGCTGGTTCCATCCCTTCCGAATAACACTTCGGCAGACGGAAAAGTCACTCCTCCTTCATTCTCCCCGCCGCTTAATGTCGAACCTCCCAGTTTAGACGGTTCTTGCCGCTTAAGTGTCATGATGATTGTATCGCTCTTATAGTCACTCTGTCTCTGGCCAATCGTCATAATGGAGAACAGTGCGCTACCAAGTGAGTTCACCAATGATAAGATCCTCTCAGTTAACTTCCTACCCTGCGATTAAGTAACATCTAATTTTAGATTCATCTTTTTCAAGTCCTAAGATTCCAAAAGTTAAAAATTAGAAGAAGTGGTAACTTTCAAACTACAAATTGCAAACAGCATCATTACAAATCCTTTAATTAAATGGTCATCCAAAATACCAAGGGCCGAGCTAACCTCTCCCCACACCCTCCTCCACAACTTTGTACAGTTGTGGGTTATGACATTGCTTTTAGTTCCCGGGGTTAAGGCAATGCATTAACTCATATATACATACGTTATAACTCGAAAGAAATAACAGAGGTCTGGAAATGGTTATATTTCTATCACTGCTGACAGAAACGTAGTTCATTCTAGGATCAGCAATCGTCGTCGTTTTTTTAGATCGGATGTGTGCATTTAAGTAATCCCATGAACTAAGGTTATTCCATCTAAGGTTATTCTACGTGCAAGGAAAAGGGAACCTGTTCAGTGGCATAGCTGTTACTGCTTCGGTTCTGGCCCTGAAGGTTCGGGCCCTAATGCTGTATATAATATGGCTATTTGATATTTAAAATGAGGTCTCTTTTTTAAATTAGTGCGACTTTCTCATAAGCAATTTCTTAAGTAAGCAGAACTTTATTTACTTTGATTCAACCAGCTGTCAAAATCCACCCTGGCATAAACAAAAGCCAAATTCACTCGAAAATGTTTGATGCAATAATGTTCAGCTGTAGTACTCTCCTTTGAAAATCTTGCTTGTATCTTGTGTTCTAAAGTGGGTCAGGGTGTTGAGGGCCCAGCAGCCTTTCCCCACCCAAACTTCAGACGAGCACCCTCGGCTCCCCCCGGGCGTTTGGTAGGATTTCCGCCGCATAAAAAAGAGATATTGAAAAACGCTGACCAGATAATTCAATTACCTGGTGGTGAGCTATGCCTGTGGAGGCATGCAGTGTGTTTGATAATCCACGTAAAGTGTTTCCACCGATTTCGTGTGCAACCAGATCCCTGTGGTCCTTAGCATTTTTTCGAAGAAAGGTAATTGTCTTGTTAAGCAAAATTGTGGCATCCCCCTGAGTTAAAAAAAATATATACAAATATATAAAATCAACAACTAATTGAAGTGTGTAGCGTTTTGATTAGCCCTTTGTCCTGACGCATCTCAATATCGAAAATGACAAAAATGGAAAACCGGTCAAAATGGTAAAAATGGCAAACCAGTCAAAATGGCCAAATGGTCAAACTAGAAATTATTTGTGTAAAATAATGTAGTTGTTTTGGTTGTTTTTTCAAGAAGTCCAAATATAAGAGGGTCATAATGGGGTTAACCGTCAGCAGTCAAACGGCCTAAAAATTAACCGTCAATGGTCAGATAAGGAAAATCTTTACCGTCAACCGTCAATTGAGCCAGTCGTCAAACGTCTCGATTGTACTCCTCAAGGGCTAACATAGAGTCAAAGAATACTGCGATTAATTCAAGGTAGATTTAGATATTCCCGAGTACACTTACACACCAGTCCTTTATTACTGATTCCCACTTATTTAAGTCACTTACGGCTGAAACATACAGACAGAACTTCTGGTTTCGAAACATCTTATCCGTTAATGGTGTTATAAATGATGTATTAAACGGGTCACTGACCTCACTAACACGCCGCTATTCGAGTAAATATATCACAATCGCAGCAGGATTATGAACATCCTAAAAGCGGTGGTGAGCATTTACCTAAAGGGCGGGGAGAAACCAGTTGAGCGGTACAAAACAAGAATTTCAATTTCCGAAGACCATTGAATTGAAAAGGCATCGCGAATTAAAAAAAAACGCCTAATCGACAGTATATATGCTATGGATTTTGAGACCATCTCAAAAGAATCCCTCAAACTCATTACAAAGTGGAAAGCTAGTTACTACACCCATCCGAAGTCTTAATACCCAGTTCCTCACCCTGGTATGACCCCTTTGCCAAAAGAGACTATTCCGAAAGAAGCAGATCTTCCCATGAAAGAGTGAATAGAATATCGACCAATAAGGCAGAGAACTGTTGGAAGCAAAACCACAAAAGACAATGGAGGCGCGCTTCCCCCCGGCTGTTTACGAAAAGTTGAAACCTGTTACGTGTTGTGAGAAGGTTTCTTTCCCAGACACCTGCGAAAGATGGTCAAGCTGTTCAACCGCCAGTGATATGGAGTCAAATGATGAAGCGCCGACATTGACTTCTCCGGCTCTCACCTCTGTTAGTGATACCAACGTTCCTTATGCCCTGACCAGCACTGGTCGTGGACCTGAACAGGTCAATGGATCAAAAAGTGATTCAGATGGTGACTGTGACAGCGATACAGAATTAGAGGAGCTCATCGAAAACAGAAATTCCACTATAAGATCAGGGAGGCAGTTAAAAGCATCAGCGCGATTTGATGTCTGAGAGACATACGAACACACTGCTTGCTCGGATACAAACCTCCGCTAGAATCTCTCAGAATGAGACCGGACACCGATCGATTCGAAGCAAGGTGAGTTTTTTTGACCGGGACCCTCGACCTCACTGGTAAAACCCGCAAGTGGTCGACCTCATAGCCTGATGAACACTAGCAGTAAGCAGTCCAAACGTCACGATCAACACTATCTCAGGTGACCACATTGTCACTGAGACAATGGATAAATTCCTTCATCTATCTCTGAGAGACATACGATCTATTTCTGAGAGACATCAGACTATCTCTCTAAGAGACATCAGACTATCTCTGAGAGACATCGTATCTCTGAAAGACATGCGAACAACACTGCTTGCTCGGATACAAACCTCCGCTGGAATCTCTCAGAATGAGACCGGACACCGATCGATTCGAAACAAGGTGATGGTTTTTGACCGGGACCCTCGACCTCACTGGTACACCCGCAAGCGGTCGATCTCATAGCCTGATGAACACTAGCAGTAAGCAGTCCAAACGTTGCGATCAACACTATCTTAGGTGACCACATCGTCACTGAGACAAAAGATAAATTCCCTCATCTATCAAAGGTGAGCTCATTATGCCAATTACGCCAGTACAATTCGTCGCACTTTCTTATCCCTTACCACATTAATGAGGACTTTTTAAATAGTTTAATTTTCAAGAATGTGCAAAATTAGACTTCTTATCCGTAAACCACTGAATAGTCTCCAAGAGCCGACGATTGCCGTAAATGTGGACCGAATTTCTCTTTGTAACCGTCAAGTCTATAATTTAACCGATACCGTCAAACGGCCAAACATTTGACCGTCAACAGTCAAAACGCGAAATTTTTTCAGTACCGTCAGCCGTCAGAGTAGACCCCCCATTGCAGGAGTCATGGACGAATTTATGTCCCAAAGAATTAAATATAGGGAATCCTTCTTTCATATTTCAAAAGAGTATGTAAGATGTCCAAAGAAACTCAAACATAATAAGACTCCAATGGGCAGTGTTCCGCGCGACCAAACTAAGAAAAAGTGTTTTGGGGTGAAATATCTAAGAATGCAGAATAGTGGCTTCAAAAAAGAACAAAGAAAGAAATGAAAACACAGACTGAAGAAAAAAGCTTTTGAGAATTGAAGTAGCTTCATTTCTTCTTTTAACTTTTTGGCTTGACTTTTATATCGTTAAGCAGACAAAGAAGGGAAAAGAGAGCGTTCTATTGTCATAGAACACTTCATTTGGTTTTATTACGATATTATCATTATATATATTTCATTACGATACTAAATAGCTTTACCTTCTTTGTTCGTTAAAAGATAGCCTTTGAATTACTGTTATGCAACATCTACAAACATTTTTTATAAATGCAGAAATCGTCTTAGTAACTTTATTAGTTGGTGCTATCCAGTTTGATTATATTGAAGCCACGAACTGACACAATTTAGTGAAATGTTGTGTTGATGCCCGACAGTTACTGAATTCAGTTTCATCGAGGTTTATTTTTAATAGTAAAATAATCTGCTACTTGCCAGAGTGTTAAGAGGTATCCTGTCTCTGCCCTGTGTTGCCTTGACAACAATTACAGAGAGTTGAGTCGTTTCACTGATACTTGAAACCTGGACTTTGGCCATTGAGTTTAAAAGGGCGTCCTTGGTGGCCTGAGAATTAAAGAAAGACGTCAGGATTAGTCAGGCTTTAAGAAGTGAATAAGCAATAAGCAATCAAAGGCAAACTTAAAAGGGTGCTTTGATTTGAGACGCTTCGGTTCTCCATTGCTGTTTTTTGTTTCTTTGTTTGTTTGCGGTTTGTTTGTTTTTATGTTTGTCTTTTTTATAGAATCACGAACAGCTACAAATCTTTTTCAATAGAGAGTTTGCAAGGTAAGCCTATTCTGATGTAGAGTTTTATTAAGTATCATAGAAAAGAATGCTGCTTAGTTGCCTTTATTTAAACGTACGACCTTACGGTTTCTCCACAATTATTAGGACCTTGTACAGCTAAATGAACAGAAGCAAACTAATGTATTGCTAAATAGTTTAAGTCTGCGTGGTCACATAGTGGTTAATCAAAAGACTCAAACGCTAGCACCAAGTTAAAACAGGTAGAGACGGATTTATAAAATAATAAAAGAAAACCTACGTTATCTTCACTGGAGTATAACAAGGCAATGGCTTTACTAGCAGCTTCATGGATGTTTCCTTTCTCAAGCAAATCCTCAATCTCATTGACTTTCTCAGTCACATTGAGGACCTTTGTTAGGGGCTTCACCTAAAATACGTAGAGAAACAGAACGTCAAGAATATTCTTTGAATGGATAAGCTCTTAAACAGTCAAAACTTTATTTAGGGACCAAGTGAACCAAAACGCCGTTTTAGATGTTGATCGTCTTCTGATATTTCTTGGTTGTCACTCGTAACAGAAAGCAACAGCAGCGTAAAATACATTCTTTGACAGAGTTTTAATCTCATTGATACTGGATTTTATCTCCTGAGCCTAAAGCTAGGTGGAAGTTGGATTAACCCTCTGACGTACAAGCAGAGTCTCACCCACCCCCCGTGGTGCAGGGGGGGTTTGGAGTCCCCCTTGGGTTTTCGTTATGTTACAATATTTCAAAAAGATTTCACTTTTAGTAGAAAGCCTGTGATGTGCTCTACAAGGTGCTCTACAAGAAGAGTACATATTATGGGTTGCCGCGCTGCTGGGGGCCTGGGACGTCATCCAAGATGGCCGCTATTTTGGACCCCATTTTGGATTTTACCGAAAATCAGAAATTGTCAAAAAACGATCAAATTAAAAATTTTGATGCTGTACATGTAGAATATGACATAATAAAACATTTTGCTGCTTTTTGTTGAAACGTTTTGCACATTTAACCTGAAAAGGGTAAAAACGCGCATTTTTCTTCAAAAATGACTTGACCACCTGCTACTTATGACGTCATATCTCGTAACAATAGAAACCGATTGTCACCAAACATGTGTCTGAAAACGGCAGGTCTGGATAATAATTCCCCCCCCCCGCCCCCTTCCACGCCGGAGGGTAAATACCTCTGTCCACGACAAGTTCGTCGGACCAAGGTATTCTGGTTCTTAGACTGACAATTATTATAAAATAGAGGGTTTGAGATCAAAGCAGTAAGCCCCAGAAAACCTCTTCACTCCTAAGGGTAGGAGCGACGAGTAACCGGTATTTAGAAAAGCTGAGTATTTTGGGCTACCACTGGTATTTTTAGTTAATCTGGTAAATCAAGATGGTGCCTTTCCAAGAATTAAGAATTTGAGAATAAGTCTCAACGTTTATTATACAATGGTACCTTCACAGTTATTCGGTCTAGATGACTTGCTCCTTCTTCATCAGAAATTTTCACATATATAGTGACATTATAGTCCTCAGATTTCTTCCCCTGGGGAAGCCTTAGAGATATGTAATGAATCTGGGTACCGCTTTCCACAATGACCAAACCAGTTGAAGTATAGTAACTAGGAAGAAAAGTAAAATGCCAAATATCGTTTTAATGCAAAATATCCATCACCCATAACTTAAAGGAAAATCCCAAACGACCAGTAACGAAATCATTGTAACGGAATCCTTGTCATATGTGACATGAGTGTAAAAAAAGAGCGATTTCAATTGTTTAAACTAAATTAAGATAGCTGTAGCACAAACTAGTTGAGAATATTGAATACTCGAAAGCTGTCAAACGCGAAATTATCTCTTTCAATTAATTTCAAACGTCGCCTGCTGTTTTTTTTTTTTAATTGAAAATCAGACGAAGAGGCCAAAAGTAGGAACCAAAGTTATACCACTGTATCGGTATGTTTACAAAATGTTAAATCTGATTGCAGCTGGCGATGTTGATTTTACTTATTAATATGGTGGAGCGTTACTCTACTGTGCAATTATTATCCAAGTCATATGCATACAGCTACTGAAAACGGCAGGTGCTGAAAATATTCTCTTGAGAAAATAGAACAAAAACCTTTGTGGGGGGGGGGGAGGCTTAGGGGTAGACCACCCCTTTGTACATCCCAGGCGTAATTTATTAGCAGAACTCCATGGGTAAGAAAAGCTTGTAACCTACCGATGTGAGGAATTTTGGCTGTGACTAATCTTACGTCCATCTGTACGTCCGCACAGGCTCTGGTGGAGGGGGAGGGGAGTCCCAAGGCAACCCGACGGGGGAAGGAGAATGCCATCTTTTCCTGGCGGAAAATCGCGTGGGTGCTTTCGGGCAACCAGCATTCTTCTTGGCAGGAAACGGCATGACCATCATCCGCCTTTGAAAAAGAGGTTCCTCTAAAGAGCCATTGTCACCCAAAGTGCTTTGCGCGCCGAGGTACATTTTTCATATATGAAAAATCCGCCATTTTCTTGATTGTCGCTGCCGTTAGTGATCCATAAACACTAGTGTGAATTTCGAGTTGACATTTTAGTGTCGTCATATCGATTTCTTTGGATATTTCCGAATTCTGAAGTGTTTTGACGGTGGACAAGGAGATCTTAAAATTGGATGCTTCGGAGGATTCAGGAAAGCTGAGGCGAAGGCCGAGTCTTCCGGGCTCTACCAAAGTTACGGAGGAAAAGAAAATATCTACGGTTTTCACCAATAGAAGTGACCCCGCTTTTGCCGAAGTATTGCTACATTTCTTGCCGCATGATCAGGATGAAAACAGAAGGAACGTTAATTTACCACAAAATAACAGTAGCTACGGGCCTGCTGTTTTGCTTAATCATTGCTTGTGTTCACTGTCTGTCTGTTTTATTTTACAAAAAGCGTAGTGGCTTTTGCGTCCATCAATATCGGTCGATGCGATCGATCGTGCGATCAATCGATTGGACGCTAAGCACTGCAAAGTCTGATCTTGACTTGTTTTCTCCAGTGAGATCTAGCGATGAAGACTTGAATATTCTTACTGTTTGTTTTTGTCTTACTTTTATATCGAGTGGAAGTGGCTGCTCTGGTTTTACGTCCATCGGATACGATCGATCGATCGATTAATCGATCGCGTGCCTATAATAGCTCCATACGCGTTGACTACAAAAGTCAGATCTAGAGTTGTTTTCTCCAGTAGCGTCTAGCGATGAAGATATTTCTATTTTCAGGGGCTACTACTGTACATATTAGCTCACTCGAAGGCCATTGGCCATGGGGCACGGTATAATTTGCGAAAGGTCCGGCAAACGCGCCAGCAAAACCCTAAAAGCTGTCTCAAAACAAAGGAATTGTTCGACAGTACTGAAGTATTAAACTTGAGATAAATATCTAATGTCTTTGAATGGAAAGAAAAAAAACTCAAAAGAAAACTCAGCTATTTTTTGGGTGGAAGGTGAAAAGTTCAAGTTACGAATTTTGCCTTCGAGACTTCATCTTTGTTATGTTTTGCTGCGAAGTAGGTCGGCAGCAATTGGCAGCGGTCCCGACGCCAAATATGGCAGAGCTAGCGCCTTTAATTTTGTTTTTTTGCTTTTTTTTCTGTCCACAACTATGGTTTTTGCAGCAGTCCGAACACATTTTGCCAGGAAAAACACCCGCGTGCTTATCTTGACCGAGCTGCGTACAATAAGCAGAAGCATTTTGTCACGTGAAAAGAGGAAATACTAAAATTAACAGAATTTCGCGGTTAGCTGCGAAGCGGGTGATCTGGGTTCCATTCTCGGAGGGGAAAATAAATTTGGTCTTTTTTAAACGACTTCAATGAGAGTATCTTCGGAAATTAATAAGTACCAGCGAAAAAAAAGGTGAAGCTCCGCTTTTAGGCTTGGCAAATCTATATATTAGGTTTTATATTGGTCTCATGCAATTTAGGATTTCATACAAACTTAAAAGTTATAACCAGCTACCCTTAGGAGGCTTTGTACCAGTTGAATCACTTTTTCGTATAAACCCATTTTCAAAGCAACCATACCTGAACTCATAAGTTAAGTTCTTGTTTTGGGCCTGCCAGCCAGAACAATTTAGCGTAAACTTGGTTTCCAGAGCAAATCCTTCAGGTGGTGTCACAAAGCACCTCCTCTTAGGAACAGGAAGAGGTGACACCCTTTCGAATGTTATCTCGTTGCTTCGAAACGTATCTCCTTCTTGCACAGTGACGGAGCTATTTATCTTGTAGGTGGTACTCTTCTCTAGGGAATATGTATTTACGCCGAGCTTGCCGGCGAGAACCAGGTTCGGGTTGTTTAAACCGGTTAGTGTTCGATTAGCTAAGTCTGTGACTTCTTTCCAAGAATAGTTGAAAACTGCAAAGCTCCTCTTAAACAAAGACCAGTGGTAGCGAGTGATGTTTCCGCAGACTTCGCCTGTGTAATTTGATTTTATGATCATTCGTTCACTTGGAATTACTTTAGGAGCACAGTTGTACGTGCATCTGCAAAATAAAGAGAAAAGCAACATGTAAAACCACTGGCAAATAAACGACAGATAAAGTGGTGTTCAGTTAGCTATAATTTGGAGACCAAAAAGTTCGAACGTTAAGTAAATACCCAAAAAAAATTCCCGAAAGACTCCGAGACTTAACTCCCTCAATACACAACAACCTCCAGAGATGTAAGTTTCTTGCTAATAAGAAAGAGATAAAATTAAAAACAAAAGACAAAAACAAAATCCCTAATAAGGATTCTTATCGTAAAAAAAAACGCATAATAGATACTTTTTTAAATTTAAATTATTACATTATAACTGTTATATTTTAATACGATATTATTGTGTTAAAACAGCCCATATAACAAAAGCAAGTAAAAACGCTTGAGAAGTGTCAACGAAGAAATGATTCCTAAGGATTAGAAGAGAAACACACAAAGAATTTTACGTTTTAAATATTTGACAAACGCGAAACCGCAGTAGTGAACACGACATTAGCTTGATATAACAAGAACTTCTCTTTTTAGTCCTCCTTTCATAATTGCTTTAATGAAGCAATGAAACATTTTTTTCCCTAATTGTTTGGTTTGAAACAAGTAGAAAGCGAAATGGTTTAGTACGTGTTTATGCTATTAAAACGAAAGCGCAAAATTCTAACGCATTCCTTGAATTATTTGCTATGAGATATAAGTACGTAGCATTTTTTGCTGCACTTAGTTTTGATTCACGAGTTTTAATTGTACTAAATGGTAGGTTTTTAAAGCTCACATATAAAATAGTAACATTTCAGTCGGTGTTGTCGAAAAATAGGAGAAGCTTAGTCACTTTCATTGTGTAGCTTCGTGTTTCACAGCAAGCCCACTGACACTCACCTTATTGTATAGGATGTCTTCGGCATAATCTTTAACTGATGAAGAGCTTTTGAGCTTGTAACTCCGTTTGACACAACGAGCTTGTACACGTAAGTTTGACCCTCCTCCAACTTATCTACATCCACAACAAGAATGCTTTCAACAACACTTAGTCTTCCAGGACCGTAACCATAGCAACCTCCGGAAACGCTGGAGTTTCCATTTGGTACATCGACGACCTGAAGTGAATTGTTTTCGGGGAATGTTTCTGAGTTTCTTCTGCAAAACCAGGTAAAGTTAAGGGGACGCCCTTGTGGATCATAGGAAAGAGAACCATTTAGCGTAATATTTCCTTCTCCTTTAGTTGCGAAGAAGAAGCCTGAAATTTTCGCAACAGGAGAAGGTTGAAGTAACACGTAACCATAATCATATCCTATGACCTTTTTTGTCCAAGGGAGTTTTAGAATATAACTAACGTATAAGTAGCTCTCGAGAGAACTGTTTAGCCACATCGACCAATAAGGCGGAGTGCTTGTCAGTGCATGAGGGAAAAATAAATTAAAGATCTTCGACTTAAGGGCTGCCTTGGCAATATGCCATGTTCCTTTGGATGACGAGCTGCAAATTGAATGGTTTACTTTCGCTTTGAATTCAATGAAGTCCGCTGTGAAAACCATCTTGGCTTGCTCAAGAGTCTTGCTTAAGTTGAGATCAATGGTCACTGGCGGACATGAGCAACTCCCTGAAAAACGAAAACAAAATGGTTAGCGCTCGACCTCCGGTTATGCTTCATGAAGGGAGAAATAGCTTATTTCTCGAAGTGTCATCTATATGAACTTTGTTGTCTCGTTGCCTGCTGGTTTTAGAAGGCCTAAGTTATTTTTTAAATACACTCGATAAATATTAACGTTTTGATGCAACTATGCTCAGAGTAATGTGTAGGCAGGTAGGTAGGTAGGTAGGTAGGAAGTTAGGTAGGTAGGTATGTAGGTAGGTAGGTAGGTAGGTAGGTAGGTAGGTAGGTAGGAAGTTAGGTAGGTAGGTAGGTAGGTAGGTAGGTAGGAAGGTAGGTAGGTAGGTAGGTAGGAAGTTAGGTAGGTAGGTAGGTAGGTAGGTAGG
>Ga0126336_10000318_pt1 | contig 17864 bp, 18 predicted proteins | sample SidCmetagenome_FD_92530 | JGI IMG/M metagenome (GOLD analysis project Ga0126336, IMG submission 92530) | Coral microbial communities from El Islote,Puerto Morelos, Mexico - Siderastrea C C metagenome | ecosystem: Host-associated > Invertebrates > Cnidaria > Coral | place: El Islote,Puerto... | reverse complement strand
GCCAAAATTATAGGCAAGAAAGCAAGAACAAGGTATCGACTACATACAAAACTGTCCTTTCTTCTAACATTTTTCCAAAACACGATTTAGTGAGATCCTTTCGTGAGTGGTCCATCTTAGCGGCCGTATAGGAAAATTCGGACCGCCCAGGGAACTAATCAGAAAGCTCCTTTTCAGCGCGGACAAGTTCAGCCAATAAGGAGATGCAATATTCAGTGTGTCACGAGGGTAGTATATTGGGCCAAAGTCAAGTTGCCGCTATTAAGAGGTGACCGTTATAACGAGGTGATAGTAAGGTCGAGTTCCACTGAAACTAAAAATGTCTAAGTTACCTTTTCTTCCGCCCTAATGCAGAAGTTCATTTTCCTCAACACGTAAGGCAATGTGGGATGGTGTGCATAGTAAAGACCTTCAGCCGTTATTATCCCGTACTTTGGCCAGTTCTCTGGTATGGCGACAGTTTTATTGTTGGGTTGGTTTTCCTGCTCCAAATGGGTGTATTCCATGACACGCTCCACTGAAGTCATCTGTGACATAAAATTGATTTATCTTGTAAAAAGAAAAGTATTGCTGCTGGTGACATTAGTTTACTTACGCAGGCTTGCGTAACACAACTTAAGGTGATTCTTTGTTGATCCGTGAGTTACAACACGCCTTGAACGAAAACGTTGGCAGTAAGAAACTTTTCTTTACTAGGTAGGTTTTGTTTCGTTTTGCAGATTTCAAACTGAAGTCTGTTTGTTAATAATTTTTCATTTTACTTATTAGGTACTAGGCTAAATAAGCTTGATTTTTTAGCACATACCAGGCTCTCAACCTGAGCACTCTGTCGTACACACCACTGGAATGATCCTGTTAATACTTTAGAATACACCAAGCACAGGCCAACGATACCAGCAGACAAGGCTTGAAACAAGAAGAAGAAGATGAAGAAAAAAGAGAGGTATCAAAACGCAGAAACAACCTGGAATCGGCAAAAACGATTCACTAGAGTGAACTTAAGCTGTTCATGACCGCACTACGAAGAGTTTTTGAAACCTTATTCATGTACCTACAGTCTGGACGATTTTTTGCGTTGAATTTAGGACTTTCGCGCCCAAATCTTCCCACGTTCAGATTTTTTCCAAACTTTTGCTGTCCTTAGATAATGACCAACTCACGTCAGAAAAGCAAAAAAATTACGGGGTCACCGTGCTCGTTTCGGAAATAAAGCGTGTTGGAAATGCTGTGTTTTTAGAAGTTTTGGTTATGGAGGGTGAAATCGGCTTCCTTGCTACAAGGATTAAAATAAGTTACCTGGAGGACTCTAGACAATGCTTTTAAATTCATTTCATCGCAAATAGGCCTATTTGGTACATTTTTGCTTGTAATATCGTTTCTTCAGGTAAAATTAGCCTTACCGATAATTGAAAGACACATATACCTGCATTCGTAGAAAAATTCGATCGTATTTGAGTAGAAATAGCAATTAAAAAAATTAGAACTTCTCACTTTAGAATTTTTTGTTTTTGGGGAAAATGGGGAGAACCAGTAAAGGATGTGATTTATCGAAAAAAAGAATGGGGTCACCGTGCATTTAAGAGAGTTAAGCACGTTCATAGTTACAAAAATAACCATCACCACTGCATCTGTCTATATTTCTTACTCGGCGTGCGCGCTCGATGCATGACATGGCATGACATTGCGACGTGAATTACACGCGCAGTAAGGATGCGCACAAACAATGACCGCGAACATCCTTAAATTAAACAAACAAATTTCTGGAGTGTCAAGAAGATATGCTACTCCCCTATGGAAAGCAAGTTTGTTTTGTTTAATATGTATGTCATTTTACCTTGAATTGGCGATTTTAGACTAGCAGCGTTACACAACTCAATCCAACAAAGACTAATGAACAGTCATCTTTATCTTTTCACGACAGCGCCACCAAAAAACAAAACAGAAACCACAAACAAACAACCAAATGAAAAAAAAAAAGACGTAAAATAGTGATTGTGCGAAAATTTCCTGCAGCATAGTACATTTAAATGAAAGGATTACAAAAAAGGAAGGATTACAAAAAAGCGACTAAACCAAAATTTTCTAAAGGAAATATGAAGAAGGTGAAGAAAAAGACATGACTAACTTATTCCGCCTTCTGCCATCAACAGAGGGGTAAAAGCTGCTAGGGTAATAAACACAGTACACATGAAGTCAAGCCTGGAACCAAGCCACCGGGATGCTGCTAGGAACAAAAACCATGATGCCGTGTGTTCATCTTGATAGACATGGAACTGATGCCGAAATCTGCCTTCAGCTTTGTAAGCTCGGATGGTTGTAAGACCTTGAATACTGGCAGACACGTGAGAGTAGAACGGATTGCGGTCTGACGAAGGCCAAAAAAACAGAATAAATTCAATAAATACTCGCGTAGAGCCTTTAAGGTCTAAGGCAAATGGCATATTATTGTAAATTAATAAGTAATACCTCTATGCCCTCGTATGATAAACCATACGAAAGTTAATGATCAGTGTGTTGCAGGAATCATAGTTGTACTCGTGAAGGAATTCGTGACTCTGATGGAAGGTTTAAAGCGTAAAATTAAAGACGTTAAATAACATCGTCTAGCGTGTTAGGCAAACCCTTGACCTCTTGCTTTTCTTGCCGCTCTTAATGCACAGAGTAACGTTCACCACAAATGAATTGAGAAGCGAAGTTGACCATTTAAAAGACTATTCAGCCATATTGAGTTAGGAAGGGGTACAAATAATTATTTTATGCTTTTAATAAGCAAATCTTTGCAAGACAATTTTTGGTGGTGAGTGTCAACAAGGGTTTATTGGCACACTAAGGGCGGGACCCTGTTAACGATTTCAGACGCCCTGTCATCCCGAAAGGGGGGTTCAAGATATTGACACCTCTCCTACTCACAGCTGAAGAATTAACGGTTAAAATTAACATTCTAAGATACAAAACGTTTACAGGTTGGTTCGATGGAGTGGAACCACTTGAGGTTTACAGTTTGAAACAGAAACGTAGGGTTCTTTGGTGAAGTTTTGTGCGCCAGGAATGATGTACCTTTGTCAGTTTAATACAATATACTGTTAATAAGGAAATCTCTATAGGGCTTCCGCAAAGCAGTGGTAACTGCCCACAGGAGAGGTTCTTTTCTGTAGTTTCGATTCTGTTGAAAAACAAGGTGTACCATATGAAAGTACTGTTCTAGAGCATTTATTTGAGCTTTTACTCCCGAGTGCCAAAAATTAAAATTCAACACGAATCCCAAATTTTATTTTGTAAAATACTTAAATATTAATAGTACCTTGTAAAAGTACTGCTGACAAGGTTTCATTTGAATAGATACACCATAGGATTTCGTCCACAGAGTCAAAAGTTAGAACAACCTTAATGCCTCCACAGCTGACTCTGGGAGTGAAAGGGTTAAGCGTTTGATATTACATGAATGGGTAGAAAAGCAAGAACCACCTTACTTGACTCATGACTGTTTTGACTCTAGACGGGAAAGGGGTAACAGTCACGCTAAGACTTACTCATTGCCTCAAGGCGTTTGATTTCTCTTGAAGACTTCAAGTAATAATGTCGTATGAACAGGAACAATACTACGATAGGAATAGCTGCTGCTAGCAGGTATGGCATAGTTGCCACATTCAGCAGCAAAATTGAAAACGCCGAAAGTAATATCTGCAAATAAAAAAAAAGAAACTGAGAGACTGACATGTACCAATCATAAAAGCGTTCTTTGAACACCGCAGTTTCAAACTTGAGACAAGAAATAATAAATTTTGTAAGCTCTTTCCTGTTGTAACATGTTTTTTTTTTGTCCTCTTTTGCCAATCAAATTTCTAACAGACGTTGACAACTTTCTTATCTTTTCGCTCATTTTCGTTCGTGCGTTTCTGATAAATTAATGAAGACTAAAGCAGAAATCGCGCCATACTATTCTAATATTCTAATATCTTAATGTAATCTTCTGGTACTGCTATCACAAGCCATAATACATTTCCAGTGACTTACTGTCCTATTTGAAGAACTGACCTGCGTTTCGCGAAAGCCCAGAGACATTTCGGCCCGATTTCGCACACGATAATTCAAATTTTATCTTAAAAAACAAACGAGCTTCTAAGCATGAAACTCTGCTAATAAGTCAACCACTTCTTATGTTAAAGACATGTTAAAACAACAGCTTTCAGAACTCTTTTGAAACGCACACCTGTTCTACAAAACCAAGTGATCCACCTACCCGAGTGTAATCAAAGAATGTATCAGGCAATAACTCGTCTATCTGACCAATGTCTTTTGAAAATCTGTTTAGAACTCTTCCTAAAAGAAATATGAAAGATCTATTCAGTGTGAAGCAAAAGAAAAGAAGAGCAAACAAAACTAAAACTGCATAAGGCGAAAAATGAAATACAATCATTAAATGTACAAATTAAGTGCCTTCAAGTCAAGTCACGTCAAGTGCCTTGGCGTTCAAACATTTTAGCCGCAGGGCAAATGTTTTGTCCAGAAGTATAGCAGAAAACAAGCAATCAAAAAACAGAACAAAACAAATCGCTAACTATTACCAAGGCTAGTATTTTACGTGAACATAAATACATAGTACCCTGGACAAAACAATTCAGGATTAAGTTAAAGGATTTTAACTTTTTTATGCTTTACCTAAATGCCACAAAAACCAATAACAAGATTACAAAGGGAATTTCACACATGGAAAATTTTAAAAATCAAGACAGTGAAAAAGGCGGGAAAGTATGCGCGGCTGATACGTTTTCACGCCAAAAAAATGCCCTCTTGCACAATGTTTATATTTGTTGTTTATAGACCGAGTCATTTTATTTAAAGAAAGGATGTATGGCTACAATATTCACCAAATCCTTGCTTTTAAAAGGTAAATTCACATCAGGTGGGAGAATCCAACACTGAACAAGCAGAAACATGCTGAGCTAACTCTTTCGTTTTGACTTAATTTGTTGTAATTTTGTATCATTTTAATTTTCACTTCAATTCGTTAATTTTAGATCACAATTTATTATATAGTTATTTGGTTTTCTTTGTTCGTTTATTTCCTCGCGGGCGGAATATTCGATATCTTGCCCTTACCAATAACGTAACGTTCATTTAAAACTGTAATCACGAATTGTAACGTCAGTATTGTATCTTTATCTTCCTGAACAATTATGCCTCTCCTCTGGCAAGTTCGACGCTCACTCCTTTTCTCCTGGAGATTATGAAAGGTTTAGGATCATATTTCGTGGGCCAACTTGTTTGCGCGCTTCTGAAGCAACAGCACTTGATCGCCCGCCGAATATCAGATGTGGTTGCCTTGTGTCGTTTGTCTGAGCGTTCCTTTACCTTTGACTTTCTCAGATTGTTTTTGGAACGTGCACTTTGGAGCAGCTTTGAAGGACGAGATATGTCTAGGTATGGAATCTCGGTTCTGATGTGACGATTTACCATCAAGGATCGGAGCTCACAGCTGTGGAGAAACGTGGGGTATTTCGGTAGTTCATCAGGAATTAAGAAGAACAATTCTGAGCGCCAGTTCCTCCCCTCCAGATTTGAAATGCGGATGGACTTTTCTATGGTTTCATGGGCATTGGCGGTTGCACCAGGCCGTAAACTCGCCCGATTCAAAGGGAACATTGCCAGATGAAATGACTTCTGGGATCCTGTGCGTTGCGAAAATTTTATTCAGAAGTTTAATGGCTGTAGCTGTGGTACGGGGTTGTGTGATGTGGACTTCAGGATACTTAGAGGTTTCATCGACTGCAACAAAGAGATACCTGCCAGAAAGAAACGGGCAACAGTAATCCACATAAACGGTGTGCCATACTTGTTTTGGTGGATTAGTCATGTTGAGGGGGTACTGGGGGAGGCTTTGGGCCCACAATGTCGCCCCCACCACACTCACGCACATGTCTCTCTGCTCTTGCATATCCATACCTGGCCATTAGACTCTCTGTCTCAGGTGTTATTCAACTTTTGTGATGCCGTGGTGTTTCTCATGTGCTAGCTGAAGAATGTGAGGGCGCATGGCTTCTGGGACTACAATACAATTGTTTCTGAGAACAAGACCTCGTTTCTGGCAAAGTTCATCTTTGAGAACTCTAAAGGGCCCTGGCGCAGTGTCCCAGTTTCCAGTGTTAAGACGGTCTTTAATGATCTTCAGGGTGAGAACGGATTCTGAGGCAATGAGCAGTTCTTGGAGGGTAATTGCTGGAGGAAGAGAATCCATTATGACAGAGTTAGTGATCCTCTGCTGGGTCTCTGGGAGTGTCGGTCTGAACAAAGTTTGTGTGTCAGGATGTCAACAGCATCTTGGATGCCATGTTGGTAAACGATGCGGGATTTGTACACGTTCAACCCTTGATCAGTGAAGAGGACTCCTAGTGGTTTGCGAACGCCAGTCCATTCGAACTGACAGTCATGGGTGTAAAAGTGAAACCTTTCACAAGCCCACACTGCGGATAAGGCTTCACTCGTTCAGTTTGGCTGTGGCGCTGCTCTACAGGTGAGAGGCTGCGGCTGGCATATGCAACAGGTCTTATGGTAGCGTCAAAGAGTCAAAGCAGCACTAATTCCAATCTTGCAAGCATCATGGCGAACGTGAGGCTGCAAAGGTTTTCAAAGGCTTCTGATTGCGCTAGGCCCCATAATCACGGGGGTTCTTAAGGGTGAGTCCATATAGAAGCCAAGTTTGGAACAAAGCGAGCTACTGTGTTGATCGACCCAAGAAAGCTTCTTGCTTTAGTGGCATTGGTTGGCGGCTGCGTTTGCTTGATTGCCTGGACGCAATCTTTGTCAGGGGGTACTCCGAGTGCTGAGATGTGAAATCCACAGTGGTCTAGTTCTGTGACACCAAATAAACACTTGGCTGGTGGAGTGTAGGGTGTTTCTCGTAGCGACGAAGTAAATGCTCTTAAGGGATTTGTCACGTTCTTTCTTAGTGGCTCCACGAACAAGAATGTCATCAGCAATGTTCCCGGCATTAGGCAATCATTCTAAGACTTGTCCAGTGACATGTTGGCAAATTTCGGATCCCACAAATGCCCCATACGGCAGACACTTGTAACGCCAGAGGCCCAGAGGCCAACATGAGTTTTGAAGGTTGTCAAGTGACGAGAGGTCTCAGCAAGTTCAATTCGGTGATAACATGCCTTGAGATCAACTTGGAAAAGAACGTGGAGCCATTAAGGTCTTGGAGAACTTCCTCTGATGTTGTGTAAGGGTGATGAGAGTGAAGGAGGGCTTCATTCGGCTTGGTCATATTTACACAGATGCGTATGTCTCCATTTGCTTACCAACGATGACAACAGGAGACACAGACCAGAGTGTTGGGCCAGTGACAGGCTGTATGTTATCTTGGTCTTCCAGTTGCTTAAACTTAGCTTCCACCCTGGAACGGTAATGTAAGGGTGTAGGATGCGAATTCTGCACCACCGGCCGTTTGAATCAATGCCGAGCTCAAGTTGGTAGTCCTTTAACACTCCATTCTCGCGACTAAACACGGTAGGGAACTTGTCAAGAAAGTAACGGTATTCATCATTTACAGGTAGGTGTTCAGTAGTGGTGGATGCTGCAACATGCAACATTCACAGATGGGTTGAGGTTTCTCGACTCAGCAAACAACCAGCATTCCGAGCTTTTCACACAAAGAATTTGGTTAGATCCATCTGCCCGGAAGGAGAGGTGATTCATCCGAAAAATGACCCAGCAATGGGAATTGGTGCAGGGTTATCTTCTCCATAGGGTCAAAGTGTCTCACATGCTTTGACGGCACTTATAGCCTCATACGTTGCATAGTCAATAGTGTTTGCTGTTGCACCTGAATCAATTCAGACTTGGACAGGAGCACCTTTAATGTTGACTGACGTCTGCCTTTGCCTGGTTGGGGCTGACTTGGAATGCACAACCGCCATCATCATTATAATCATATACACGCCTTATTTTGGAGTGCTCCGTCTTTTGCTCTCGTGGACAATCCGGTGTTGGGCTTCTCTTCATACAAACTCGACCAAAGTGATGCTGGATTCCACACCAGGAGGACGTCTATTGGAAGGCAGGACACTTGGGGTTGTTAGCCTGGGTCAGCCACATTGCCACAGTGAGTACATACTGGCTGTCGGAGATAACTGAAACATTTTATAAGGGCTCTCAAGGCATAGAAAATGGTACATGAAACACGTAATACAATCGTCCTAACAACAACTTCATGTGTGAAATTAACGCATTTCATGTTTAAGTGACAAACCACTGAACATTTGTGGTGCGCAATGGAGACATGTTTGGTAAAACCTTGGTAATCAATAGGAAATCATCAGGAAACGGTCAAAGATCGTCCACTTGAATGTTTAAACAAATATTTCTTATCACTGTTCACTCGTGTGTTATTCGCTATTAGTTATTCTCCATGTCATATAGTTCGCACTTACCAACAGGATTGGTATCAAAAAAGTAGATCTTTGCTCCAAGAAGCCTCTCAAACATTCTGTTGTGAAGTTTCTGAGATGCTGATATAGCAAAACTGAGGAAAAGACCGGCGTCTGCAAATCCCAACAGAAAAGTGCTAACGACAAGAGCACTGTAAATCGAAATGTTCTGTTTCCTCGTTTCAGTAAGGTCACTTGTTCCGCTTGATGAATTGCTTGAAAGAGAAACACGTCTATCTTCTATATCTGCCCTGAAAGTACATTGTCCATCAACAGCATTAGAACAAAACAAAACAAAAAAAAACAAACAAACAAACGTCAGGAAAAACATTTAAGTTTTTTGCCCCGAGATATAATAAACACTGAAGATCACGTTAATAAATCAACTCCTCCAAATGTTGTTTGCTGTTTTGACAGAGCAGGAAGATGCCTCCCACCAGTGGTGTCCGGGTTTGATTCCCGGAATCGGCGTCATATGTGGGATGAATTTGCTGTTGGTTCTCGTTCTCGCCCTCTGCTCCGAGAGATTTCTCCGGGTACTGCCTCTCTCCTCAAAAACCAACATTCCAACATTTCGAAATTCCAATTCGATCTGGATATAATGGACGTACAGCCACTTCGTGGATGTGCCACTGCTAACTCCTATTTACTATTTTTATTATTTGATTTTATCTATTTGATTTAGACCCTTTTCGCTCGGAATATCAGTTTTAAAACCAAACAACTTTTCTTAAATTTAACCTGATTTAAACAAAGAATTAATTAAATAAATGCAGGAATAACTTTGACGTACCACTGAGCCAGCCACCAGTCGGAACACATGACTGCTGCCTAAACAGGAAACAAAGAAGAAATGGTCTCATAGACGGAATGAGATTACCGTTACTGCGGTAACAAATTCGTAAGTAAAGATAAAGTAGCAGAAGCGGGGTAACCAAAATGCTAGGCCTCCCTAATGGACGCTGGTACCCATTTCTACGTTTTCAGGGGAGAAGTTTGTTGTCTAAGGAAACAATACGGCGTGATGCAAAGATCACGCCTCGAACTATAGTCCCTCCAGACCTGCCAATCGTCTGAATGAAGGTCCAACGCGCTAACCAATACACCACTGCGCCTCTACAAAAAATATATAGGAAGGTTTTCTGCCGATAGATACTATCAATCCATTGGACGGGCACTATTTCCTGACAGGTTTCCGCCGTAAAGGAACACTATTGTACCGTGTCCAATTTAAACTATTCAAAAAATGCCCAACCCTACCGTTTTTGGTGTGATTCATGTTTAAATTATTAACTGATTAGTAAAATCAGTGAAATAATTAAAATTAGTAAAATATTAATTTTAAAATATTTAAATTAGTCAATAAAAGTCAAGTCTAAAGTCCAGTCCAGCTTTCCCATTTGGCCATAACAAATTTTCCCGACAAGGTTTTTGAGGTGTGAAGAGTTCGCCGTAATGTTCGTCTTTCTCTTCGAGTGGAGCGGAACCGATTTTCGAGTGGAGCGGAACAATGTACGTTTCAAACGACCATGAGTGGTCATAAATCTTCAATTGTTACACTTTCAGGAAATACAATAGTTTGTTAGGGTTTTTGTAAAACGTCTAGTCTAACAAAATGTTGTCATTTGGGGTACCCTGATACCTTAAAAGACTTTGAAATGGGGCAATCTCTCCAACTATGTCATTTGACTGGATTTCATGAAGTACACAACTATAACAATGACGATGATGATGATGATGATGATGATGATGATGATGATGATGATGATGATGATGATGATGATGATGATGATGATGATGATGATGATGATGATGATGCAGGCAGCGGAAGGTACAAAAATATATTTATTTTGCACAAAACACGTAATTTCGCACTTGCATGATTCTACCCACTTTGCAAACAACTATCTGGAGTCAGTATTGTAGCACCTCTCAAAAGCTTGTATTTTCATTGGACCGCTATATGAAGCAGCTCTACTGTTTTTACGCCTCGTTCCTTGTTTCTTCTTCTTCTTCTTGTCTGTTCTATTGTTTAGCGGACCAATCGTGGAAGACCTTACGACAGCTGCTACACCACCCTCTGGAGTTGCAGTACCTGGTGTCACGATAACACTAGCGTCGAACTAGCTCTTTTTTTTGTGTTAATGTTTTTCAGGGTACTAAGGTAACATATAACTTATATACTGTAATATCAATCGCAGTGTTGTAACTGCACCTAAGATTTCTGTCAGTTATTTTAAGCCCAACAACACGAATTAAAGCATTCACGACACACGGTAGACAACTGTACTTACCTGAGCACCAAGAAAAGGAATCATCATCAGTAAGGTGAGAGGAAGCCCAGCACCTGCTTTCCAGTAATCAAGGTACACTTTCCATGTCACTGTCCCAGTGTAGCGATCTTCTTTCTCGGGATTTTGTTTTTTGAGTGTTTCCTATTGACAAATCAGCAAGAACAGAGTGATGCTAGCACGGAAACCTTTTCACACCAGCATCAAAATGCAGACTCTCTCCACAACCTTTGTGTTAAAGGAATACTGACATCTATTTTTAGTCTCAGTTTCAAAACACAAAAGACATTTGCATCAACAAGCCCTTAAGGATGTTCTCGCGGTAATTGTTTCTGTGCATCCTCACTGCGCACGCAATTCACGTCGTCATGTCGTGCCACATGCCATGTCATGCATTAAGTGCGCACGCTGTTGAAGGAATGTAGAGATGTATAGCGCTATAGTGGGCATTTTAATATCTATGCACGGGTTAAACTCTCTTATAGCCTGCGTAACAAGCGTTTCCGTAGGGCTTTCCGCAGGTTTGAACGCGCGAAAATTGGGGCGCTCCTTCCATCAGTGTTGCGCTCGCCCCAATTCTCGCGCTGCCGAAAAGCGAAAAATACCTCGAACGAGCGGAAAAACCTACGGAAACGCTTCCTACGCAGGCTAACTCTCTTAAATGTTCAGTGTCCCTAGATTTTCTTTCGATAGATCACTTTCTTTATCGATTATCTACGTTAATGAAAAATTGAAGAAAATCTGTGTGGTGGACGTTTGATTTTTTTCAACTATTCTGCATCCATTTTCGCTATAATTTTAGCTGCACGGTGTTGTCCAACGACCACCTTACGTTGAGTTAAACAGAAAGTATGACACGGGTTCAAATTATTTACTTGACAGACCCACTTCTTCTTCTACAATACTGATTTTTTTCATAATTTTGCTACAGTCTGAAAATGAGTTACCTACGTCAGAAATGTAAAAAAATTGGGGGGTCATTAACTTCGTTTTCGAAATAAAGCGCGTGGAAAACTACCCCAATTTTGACAAATCGGCCCTCGTAACTCGACATGGCTCAGTGGTTGTTAGTTTAAAAATATTAAAAATAATTCGCTGAAGACCCACTTTCTCAGTTAAATTTGACTTAAGTGGGTCTGTCAAGTAAATAAATTGAGCCAGTGTCATCCATTCAGTTAAATTCAACCTTTGAAATGGGCTTTTGCCAACACCAAGCACATAAAATGAAAGCGGAAATCTATGATGCGTGGGCAGAAAAGATAAAAAAAAATATCAAACTTGCACAACAGAGATTTTCTTCAATTTTCCATAAAACGTAGATGATCGATGAAGAAACTGATCTGTGAAAAGACAATCTGTAGTAACCGAACATTTAAAATGCCCCATTAGCGCTATGTATCTCTACATTTCTTCAACAGCGCGCGCGCTCAATGCATGACGTGGCATGACCTGGTAACGTGAATTGCGTGTGCAGTAAGGATGCGCAAAAACAATTAGCGCGAACTTCCTTAAATGAAATTTGACTGAGAAAGAGGGTCTACACCGAATAATTTTTAATATTTTTCAACTAACATTCACTGAGACCATGTTAAGTTACGAGGACCGATTTGTCAAAATTAGGGAAGTTTTTCACGCGCTTTATTTCGAAAACTAAGTCAGCGAGCCTCCAGTTTTTTTTTCATTTCTGACACAGGTAACCCATTATCTGCCCGTAGCAAAAGTATGAAGAAAATCTGTGTTGCAGAACATTTTCACGCTAACGTCCTTAAAATAACAGTCCTCATTTGCTAAATGGCTATCCTATAGTTTACCGAAACGTGTGTTGTGCTACGGATGGCCAAGTTGGAAATGCATTCCAACTTGAAAATGGCAGGTGAATTTTCTCAAGTTCTTCTCTATTGTGTCTCATATAGAATTAGCAAAAACTGACTGTGGTTCCAGTTGACGCTATCCCCTTTCTAGTCCAGACGCCACTCATGGTCGAAAAAGATTTTCCAAAAAAATTAATAACAATAGCATCGCAAGTTTGTCGACCGATCAGGATAACGACCAGAGACATAACATCTACTGACGGTTGACAATACGCATGATTTCGATGATGACTTCCGCTCAGGTAGTCAATGTCACCACAAACAGTCCTTCTCAGGACAACACTCTTCCAGATGATCATTCTCCACCGACTTATAAATTTTTCATGTTGCAGAAAGTAGACGCCGATTCTACTTTTTGATAATACATGAAACACCAGGACCAAACAAAGTGACATACACACCTGCAGCGTACAACCAGAAAACAGTTTGTACTTGCTAATTGTACTAGGAACCTAACTAAAAACTTTTAAAACTTCATACCCCAGGCTTAACTGCAGTTGCTTGAATGGAACTAGAATGTTGCTTTCTCTCCACTATTTCAATATCATCTGTCTCAATAACACTGTCAGTATCAGACTCGGGCACGGAGACAAGGGACTGCACATCAAGACCCTGCATAGACAGTTCTGAATATGCACCTTGACCAATGCAGGAACCCTTAAGAGAAACACGCAAATAAAAACTAGCCCGACATAAAAAGTCAAGAAAAATAAGATATGTCCCAGCCCAGGATGCTAGCAAAGAAATTATCAACCCTCCAATCTTCGCACAAACGTGAAAAGCCAAGTTATACTGGAAGTAAATAGCATTTCGAAGTGGTGAAAAACTGGAAACGTTAATTTGGGCCACAAAAACGGTAGTTTTTCCGTAAGTTGTTTGGCGGGTTTAAAAAAAAAGAATTTAAGGGTGTAAAGAACTTCAAGATGGCTTTCTCTGGTGGAAGGGAAGCTTATTTTTAGCGAAATAACATTCAAAACGTGCGGTGATTCATCGCTCACGAGTGTTGCAATCCAAAAGGAGTCCAATACTGAACTAGACACTAAGTTTTTCAAGGCGAAGGCAGGTAGACAGTGGTTCACGTTCGCGATAAAAAGACAGGGGATAAATGCATCGCATTTCAAAAGAACTACAAATAGATAGTTTTTGGGCCTCCTCAGACAAAGGGAGCTACCAACGGAATACTATTTAGTAGTGGATTGTAAAATGGTATACGCACACAAACAAAATGTATGAAACAAAGTGTCGATTAAAAACTGCTACAAAAGCAGTCTTCCTTTTAAACGGGAATTCTTTTTTTTTTTTTTTTCATTTACAACAACTGGGGCAGTTTTGCTACTGGCAACTTATTCCCATCTGAAGAATCAATTGGCAACAATATATATTGGTTATCGTCTGGGGAGGCCCTTAATAAGTATGTGCTACTGACCTCCTTCAAACACAAAACTGACGTGGCATCCTTGAGATACTGTAACTGATGAGTTACCAACACGCAGATTTTAGCCTTTAATATTCCAAGAATGCACCTGCAAGAAACAGATACTCTGCCAGTAAACGTGCTCTACTGTGGTGAGTAAAATACACAATACTGACACTAAAACGATACCATTATTGAAAACTTTTTTTACGTTTTCCTAGACCACCATCTTCGTAAGTTGTCTGCGATCTTTTGGTCTTTCCTCTTTTTTTTTTTTGCACTATTATTGATATTTTAACATGGTAAAGACCAAAAATTTCCACAATAAAATACAATATATCACAGACGAAAATTTATCAAAAAGAGACAGATACCTTACTCTAGAGCATTATTTACGTATAAAATCCAGACAAATCGAGATCAGTACGTTAAGACATTTCTCTGTTAAAAGTTAAAAGACAGTCATCTGTGTACGTGAGCTGCAAAACCAATTTTCTTGCTAAAATATGGCTTACTTGGCAAAGAGTTCCTGTCCAACATGCGTGTCTACAGCACTCAGAGGATCATCCAAAAGATAAATGTCTGCACTGTAGTAAACAGCCCTTCAAATAGGAAGAAAACAGCGTAAATGATCGCAGCTTAAATATATTCTAATATACGAAGTTTCCACCACGCATTATGATAATCTCTGGCAAACTCTTTTCACCGGCCAACCTCTCTTAAGCGGACACTTGCTCATTCCCTGAGGGTACCAGAAATTCTGATTACCGAGTATTGTGACCCATAAAGTGTGTTGTGGCAAAATGCCTTACAGACCTTGCTAAGCTAATGCGTGCCTTCTGTCCACCACTTAGAGCTTGACCTCTTTCTCCGACTAAAGTGGAATCACCATCGTGAAAAAGCTCCAAATCCTGTAAAGTTAAAAAATTTCAGGGTTATATAAGCCAAGAACACAATGCCAGTAAATTATATCAACACCTGACATCAGAAATGGTTAGAATATGAATCCGCCACAAGACGGCATTAACTAGATTTGGCATGGCTCTGGCGACGTCTGCTTCAATTGACCAACCAAAATGCGTGAAGGGTGAAGGGTAGGGGAGGTGTTGTCAGTTGTCAAAAACAGACCTGAATCTTGAAAACTCCACTTAAGTAGTTTCATAAATTTTGACCAACTCAGTTGACACGAAAGCCATCAGAAGCATGTCACAGAGATGTGAAATTCACTTTAAAAACTTTGTCAAGATGCAATTCAGTGACAGAAGCCACCAAGCCATGTGAAATCAAAGACATGCTAGTGAAGTCCTTACATTTTGGCTAAAGTGGCCTAGCTGCTAGTGTCAATCCAGAATAAAACACAATGAAAATGAAGAATGCCAATAATTATCTTTCATAAACCATATTTGGACGATCTTGTCTTGAACCTCTTGACCCACTGGCGAACAAAAGTATATGTTTCAAGCAGTCCGAAGACACTGAATTCCATTTTTTTCGAGTGGTAAAATATTGTTTTTTTACCACAAGAAAATAGAATTCATACCTTCGAGCTGCCGTGTAATTTTCTTTTGATTACATAGACATAAGCATGAGTACAAACTTTTTCAGAACTGTTGCAGCAGGATTTTCTTGAAGTTCTCTCGTTTTGTCACCACTTGTAAGGAACTCCTTGAATGTCATATGAGGTCTTATTCTTGTTTACATTTTCGTGCTCTTCAGTGAACAATATGTCGGCTACAGTGAACTTCACTAATCTATCACTCGCCACTTTTCTGCTGGCGATTACCAATCTTTGCACAAACAACAGTGTAAAAGCGGGAAATTACATCATCGATAACCTCACTATTGAGGATATGGAAAATAAGCCATTCGAGTCCCGGATGAAGTATTAAATGAACTCAAAGAGTGGTCTATCTTCCACTAAAACACTACTTAAAGTGCATGTGTTTTGTTGTCCGCCTTCTGTTGTTTATTTCACCTGTCCCCTAACCTATTTCTACCTCTTGATGTTACAATAGTAATGATTCACTTTTTCACTGGCTGAAATGGTTAGTCTAAAATTATTTTCTGCTTATCTGTGGCTGGGTGCATGTACATATTGTAGGTCTCAAATTAACCGCCAGGAGTGTGAAAATATTATAAAATTGCTAACCTTTTGCAAGGCACAAGCTTCAATGACTTTTAAGTAGCGATCCTTCTCAAATTCTTGACCAAACAAAATATTCTCCTTTACTGATCCTGAAAATATCCAGGCTTGTTGGGAGGCATAGCCTATTGAACCATGAACCTTTCTGTCCCCTTCAGAAATAGATAATTCTCCAAGGAGGGCCATCAACAATGAGGACTGAAAGGAAATTCACACTGCAAATTCACGCCGATGTCTTGTCCATTACGTTTAGAAATAGAGTATGAAAAGCTTTGCAATTCACACACATTCCGGGTACCGATACAGGTATAGGAGTTGAAGGCTCCATAATCAGGATTTTTGTTCACACTCTCCCACGAAGAACGAGTGCTTGGGCTCTGGGCTCCAAGGTAAGAATTGCAGGGCTTTAGAGATACAAGAATTCACCCTTCCTTTTGGAACCCTGGATACTGGTACAGTTTCTAAGGCAGTAATAGACTTACATTACCCCTCCCCCTTTATAGGATGCTACTCTGCCCGAAAGGTTGTACAGCAGCATTTTGTCAGCATTCACTGACGGAAGTACCCTTTTCTCCTTCTCAATGAGTGGGTAGAAAAAGAGCAAAGTTTCAAGTCGGAGAAAGCAACTCAACACCAGATAACAGGACGTCAACCACTGAAAAGCTAAACCATCTAACACAGCAAACGCCTTACCCTCAAAACGTAAAACAAATTATTACCTTTCCTGCACCTACTGGCCCCACAATAATGTGAAGCTCTCCCTGAAGAGCAAAGGAACAGGTATCAGTCACCAGTGAATAGAATTCTTTCCTATTTTCTATGACACTTTTATTCCTAATGTGGTGCAGAACAATGCAGCAGCTGCTTGCAAGTTAACTATTTTCGACATTATAGAAGAGAAAGTTAGAATTCTGCAGTCATTTGTACTTTCTTCAACTATGATTAGTCTCAAAGGTATAGTTTTTGTAGTAAGAATTGCACGACAAATATGACTAACAAAGGCAGATATAAAATAGACGCCTCTGAAAGGCGTCTGGGGCATTACGAAGGCCAAATGGCAGTCCTTGGCAATAATGAAGACATATTCGTGTATTCTGCAGTCAGCTGCATCCATATCAACTGTTCAGTGGACTCAGGTCAACAAACTGTTTTTATCAACAGTTTCATTTATGTGTGCCAAGGGGTATTCATCCTTCCTGGTCCCGATGTTTAACTTTCAACATTCCATAAAAAACGTGTTGTACAGAAGTTAGAATTATTTGCTCGTATGCACACCAAATAGCATCTTGACAATGTAAAGATCTTAAAGTTGTAATTGATGCTTAAACAGAGATGTGAGAACATTACTAAGGACTACGTGATTGAAAGAACACTTAACTAGATGAACACAATTACTAGTTAACTCAGTAGTTTACATTGCAGTCCAAAATTGAACAAATTAACCTCAAGCCTTCTGGCTTAAACATGATGAAAAGCATAAGCCGCTGAAAGAGTCCTGGGATATTACAAAGACCAAATGGTTTTATCTGGTTCTCTCCATTCAGTGGGCAATAAGCAGCATACAAAATAAATGATACTACATCACATATACTGAATATGTACTAGATGATTACAACATACTGGTTTTGCTTCAAGAAAGACATCCTTTAAAACAGGGTTTATTGCCTGAAATATATCAAATTGTAGAGTACAATTCAGTTTCTGTTTCCTTCCTTG
>Ga0126336_10000317_pt1 | contig 17889 bp, 7 predicted proteins | sample SidCmetagenome_FD_92530 | JGI IMG/M metagenome (GOLD analysis project Ga0126336, IMG submission 92530) | Coral microbial communities from El Islote,Puerto Morelos, Mexico - Siderastrea C C metagenome | ecosystem: Host-associated > Invertebrates > Cnidaria > Coral | place: El Islote,Puerto... | reverse complement strand
TTGGCAAACAGACAAAAGAATCTTTACCACACAGAAAATTAAGCAAGGCCTTCGACTGGTGTTGTGTGATATTGCTTATTCCATGAGTATTCACTCTTCCCAGTGCACTTTTCACGGCTTTATTAAAGACATCCTTCGAAAGAGCGTACCGAACGTACCATGGGTGTGCATTTAGTCAGCAATTTCTAACAAAGCACATGCGCACTCAGCAAAAACTGGAAAAACTGGTTTCAAACCGGACTGACTCATCCGTTTCGGTGGATGAGAAAGCCGAGGCAGCTGGCAGAGGTCCCTTCCTCTTCCCGACTTATCTAGGAAGATCGAAGGGCCTCTGCTCGCAGGGTAAATTCCCAGTGGGTCAAGTTTCAACCAAAATTTGCATAAAGTTGTTTACGTGAGCGCTATGAACTTTTTAAACTTTCATCGGACTCGAGGAGTTTGCCCGATGTATTTATTGGAAAAATTACAATCCCAAATCAAGGTGCGTGATTGGCAAACGGTAGTTATTGTCGATACGATGGAATAGAAGTTTCATTCCAGGAGAAACGGGAAGACCTGTGTGAAGTGCAGTCGTTTCGAGAGAAAGTCAATTATTTACCCGTTTGAATCAGACACGTTTCATCTAAACACTGGTGATTTTGATGTGACCCGTTAAAAGCCTTCAATTTTCAGCCGTTTATCAATCGACCGCTTTACTAAAAACATCCGCTAAATACATTGACAATAAAACAATAAGATGAACCATTCGCAACAACCAGCCGTTAGAGCGTTAGGGAAAAGCGTTCGATTGTTTGGACCAACCGTTAGAGCGTTAGAACAAATCGTTAGAGCGTTAGAACAAATTGTTAGAGCGTTAGGACAAATCGTTAGACCGTTAGAACAAACCATTAGAGCGTTAGAACAAACCATTAGAGCGTTAGAACAAACCACTAGAGCATTAGAACAAATCGTTAGCAATCCGTTAGCTATCCGTTAGTTTTCTAACGGATAACAGATAATCGTTAGTGTACGTTTTCCCAAAGAAGGTCACAATTTTTCTCTCTTAAAAGGTCATATGTCCAACCAAGTCTTCATTTTGGTCAGACAAAACAGAAATATGGTCAGATGTTTTTTTGCTTGTTTTTTTTTATTATTATTTCAAAAGGAAGTCTTTTTGAAATAATTATTTCTTATCATTATTTCCTTACAATTTGAAAAAAAAATTGTCTGGACATAATGTCCGACCAAACTTAAGAAGAAGAGCCACCCAGTGGATCCACTGCTAATCCCTATTTATTTATTTTATTTATTTATTTTCGTCGGACATGGGCCGATTTTAGCCGGACATTGTCCGATGGCTGACAGTTTTTTGCAGCTGTACCCAGTATCCTCTCCCGACAAAAACAAGAGACGAGCTAAAGAGTGACTACGTCACAGTGCCTACAAATCATGTCGTTATGAACATCAAAAATAGAGCACCAATCAGGGCTGAGGCATAGGGGTAAGGTAACGGGGGTGGGGGCAGGGGACTAAGGCCACTAAGAACTCTTTTTACATCATCATACCGGGAAATTTGACTGACAATGCATGATCAGTGCATAATTGAAAGGAATACAAATCAATCCAAATGGAAGGATTTGACCTGATTTGACCAATGTTTTAGACCCTTTAGTGGGCATTCTCATAAAAAAAACACATCCCAACAGTCAAATCTCCCACCGCTATCCCACAGCTAATAATTGACAGGTGCTCATTAAGAATTGTATACCTTTACTTTTGGTTGATTTAGCTGGGTGTGATAGATGGCATACAGCGCATATAAGGCTCCAATACGATACTGAAAACTACAAGGACTGGAGTCAAGGTATGTGCTTATGATGCGAAACAGATAGTCAACAAGCTGCAACAAATGAAAACAAGCAAACTAATCAACAAGCTGAAATATGACACAACCCATTTTACCAGTAAGGTAGGAATCATTAATGATTCCTTGATGGTATCTTTTGAACAAAAACAAAAACCTTTTGTTATGCTAAACTTGTAGTATTTTTCTGAGCTGGAGTTGGGGTTGGGGTTGGAAATGTCTCACTCTTTTGCTCAATTCATACATATTACCATAGTCAGCTTTTCCTTCTACGATCCTAGAATTCTACATGAATCAAGACACAAAACTAGGAAAAGAGCTCCAGAATTTTCAAACCTGAATTCTTCGGTTGGTGTCCCTTGCACCGCTACAAAGAAACCGATAGAGAGACTTCATAAACATCCAAAATGTCAGAGCATGACAGTGTGGACTAGAGATACTGAGACCACATAAAACATGACAAAATTGAGAAAATGCATACATACCAGTGTATTAAGGAGAAGTTCATCTCTCTCCATACTTCACAGAATGTCTCAAAACGAACACTTTTGTGGTTTTCAAAGCGTGACAACAACAAACGACAATCTGTGATCAAACCTTCCGCCATCTTGTTTTCTTCTTGGTATTACCGCTGTGTACAATGATCACACCGCGCATAGCAGCTAGTCACCAGTCTACGGCGTTCGTGGTTTGATCAAACTCCCAAAAAATTTTGGAAATGTTGAAGCTGCGCTGGTGAAAATAGTGCTCGTGGAAGATGGCAAGGTTTATCACATGCGCCTCAAAATTCAATCGAGAAATAAAAATTGGGCTGTCGATTACCTGTTGAGGTGGTTTTCATGAAAAAAAGTCAAAGATTTTAGGACGACACTCTTTACATTTATGGAAGCGTGCAATTTAGGCGGAGAAAATGTATAAACTGGGTTTGAACCAGGTGAACTAAAAAGATATGCACAGAACTGAACTGAACTGAACAATTTTGTTAATGTGTCTAGTCTTCTAGCTGGCTACAGAGTCAAAGTCAGGAAAAGATCAAAAAACGTAGACGTTTTGTTGTGATAACTGAGTGAAAATATTCAACAATTTTTGGAATTCTCTTAGATGACTCAGTTGGTTCGTACTCGTCTTATTGCGCTTTTAACGCTGGCGACGTTTATCATGTTTACATTCAGAAATTTTTAATTTTCTATTTTTACCGAGTATGCCATGCATTCAAAATATAATGACCAATATTTCTAATTTTCGTATTGGTTACAAATTCGGCACCAACGAGACTTGCCGTCAAAATACGGCTTCGTAAGCTCCAATATAACTATTCTTTGGTTTGTTCTATCTGCAGTCTTTGACCTCGAAATTCTCGAAAAGAAGCACAGAGGTCGTGATAGTAATTATCTGTGAATATTGCAATCAAGAAGAACTGATTTATTTAGCGTGATTTAGGCAGAAGAAACTGGCACAAAGATATATTCTATGACGGAACGCGACACTTCCAGAAAATTAACATTCCTCGGGCTATTATCGTTCTGAAGGGTCAATTGTCTTGTTGTTTAAAGACTGCCTGAGAAGAGTGAACCATAACGATGGATTCCCAGTGTAAGGGAAATGTTAAGCAGATTGCTGGAAAGTATGAATCGTGGCTGATCTCCAAGGAAAGGCAACGGAAACGGAGTAATCAGAGGTCAGAAACAAGGGTAAGTTAGCTTTCCGGCCGCCAGTTGCAGATCATTCGCCATTAATTCTTACTAAATCCCTTCTTACGCACGCAAATTTCTGAAGCTATATCTTTGAAATAACTTAACGTTCCCTTTGTTTGAACTTCAAAGCGGTGACTATGTATATTTAGCCAGGTAGCCCGCGGGCATTTCACGTATTATTAGTCAGTTCACAACGATTCAAACAACCAACAAAATGGCGATCAAGGACGAAGACAAAAGTCATGAAAATACTGTGCGACACTCGAAGTGTGTCAATTGGAACGATGAAAGGAAATGTTTATCACTCGTATTGGCGTTGACTGTAGGAAATTTAAATCTCTTTTGCTTTAATATGTTGGCTGTTAAGTGTGGTATATTTCAGTGGAATGTAGAGTGATTGCCCTACAGTCTCTATCATATTCGCTGGTAGTTTTTACCTGTAAAATTGAAATTTTGGCCTTTCTTGTGGCCGAATGCATGCGTTGTTTACAACCTTTAAAGCCACAGGCATTTTTCTTTTGTTTCATCAGATTCTTCGTATTTAAACGAAAAGTTTAAACCGCGTAATAAATACCTCAAATATGGGGAAGCGGCAATTAACAGTTAAAACCAAAAAAGGTCATGTGTTATGTATTTAAAGGTCAGACGACTGGCATCGTGACAAAAATCATGGTCGACTGTACTTTTTCTATGAATGATTTCTCCGATACAGGTACCTTACAAAAACATTGAAATAATGACACATTTTTTGTAGAAAATGTACTTAATACAAAAAAAATAATAAGGATTCTGCGATGCACTAGTGATAAGAAATGAAATAGGAATGGAAAATGATTTCCCCCTTTTCATAAAATTTTACTGGCCAATATACGAGTGAAGTTGGAAGGAAGGGAAAAGCTGTAGAAATTGATTTCGAGAACTCTCAAAATTTCACGCCTGTGAGTAATTACGTTAACAAGCAAAGAAAGTTTTCTCTTTCTTTTATGAATTAGCGCTAAAAGTAATTTGTTTTTCTTTGAAACTCACCAATGTCCTAAAAGTTGTGTTTTTTTGGTTGCCCTATGTTTCGGCGGATGAATAAGTTTTCTTATTCGTCCGCCGAAACATGGGGCGAATAGGAAACCTCTGCTTGCAGAGTAGCTGACCAAGGATCAAGAGCTGTTTTTTCCAGCAAAAGTCCGCGCTAAACTGAAAACAGCCCCTGATCCGGCAGGCAATGCTTTAAAAAAAAAAGGTTTTTGTAAATGCACAGACTTTTTAACAACAAATCATAGAGTGCGTTATATCTCATTTATTTTATAACAGATTTTACGGGACGTTTACGAAGTACATGAATCTGACTGGCCCGTTCACCGTGGCCTATAGCAAATACACGAATCTGAATGGCTCAATCGTCCTTCCTATTCACTGATAGACGGCGATCGCACGCGCTTAGTCCTGGGAAAGTAAAATTTATTTTCTTTTTTGCACTGAATACGACCTAAATATTTCAATATTGTCGCAATCATTTCAGTACTTGTCTACTAAAATCCTAAGACTACCCCATGCACCCGTTGCCGAATACTTTGCTCTTAGAAAACTCAGCCTCGTCTGCTGAAGAGGTTTCATTTGAATAGTCACACCAAAGGCTTTCATCCACAGACTCGGGAGTTAGAATCACCTTAATGTCTCCATAACTGACTCTGGGAGTGAAAGGGTTAATGTTACATAACTGCTACCAAAACCTGTTCATCTTATTGAGAACTGCCCAGTATCTTCACCTGCGCCTTTGAACAATCTCCTAGTGTGGAATAGCGTGCAGGAAAAATCAGCCAGTGGAGCGGTGAGCCTAGTGGTGACTAGGGAGGGAATAGGACGGAGAAGGCGCCGTCACACCATCTGCTATAAGACCCGCACTGCTTGCTCCGCACTCTATCCCCACTAACAGGCTAGGATTTTTGACGGCTGTCGTTAGGTATAGACAAAGGTCATCACATGGAAATCACCGAAAATCTGCAAATAACAAATAAGGGAAAAAACGCAGGAAAATGTGGGAAAGCATAGTCTCCATTGGTTTTACTTTCCTCCTGTTTTGTTATTGACCCTGGTCTGGGGCCCAGCTTACAACGGACAGCTTATCAGTGTACTTTTTCGGTTGGCCTAGTGGTTGACCCGAAGAAAATCAGATATACAGTAGCTCGAGATGCCGAGATTCAGGCTAACAGAAGGGTAAAGCCTTAACCGTTTCGTTTTTTTTTTCTTTTTGAAATTTTGCAATTTTTGGCCTTCATTTACCTTTTATTTCTCGTACGATTGTGCTACGCAGTTTTCAATCTTTTAACTTTTCTTACTTGTTATTCAATCGTCCTAAGCATAAAAAGCGTGAAATGTCGGCCCCAAACTTTTGCAGCGTTGTTGTACCCTGATATAGATAGAACATTACACCGGCAAGCAAACTAAAACGGTGGGTTTCAATGTTACAAATCACAGTATTTCTCTCGTGCGTGGACCTCCCATTGCCTTCTTTTTTAGATCAGCCGTAATACTTTGGAAGATAATCTTGTATTCTAAAGGTCAAATGCAGGAATGTAATTTCATTAATAAAGTATTTTTTATACTGTTCATTATCGCTCGAATTCAAGTTAAAAAGTACAGAAAATTGCTTGAAAAGACACATCGCGTGACATTTAATTTTTATAGATCACAGTGATTTTATAAATAAACTGATCATTCATTCAAGTTCAGTTTGTTTTCCGGACGCCATAGCGCATAGGAAACTAAATGTTGGACCGAAGGGAAAGGCGTCTTGTGACGTAATCATTATTAATACATAACCGCGAAGTCTAGCTTAACGCGAAGCGGTCTTTTTCCACCTTTGTATATTTGTTTGTTTTTTAGTTTGTTAGTTTGTTTGTGGTTGAGGAGTGTTCATGAAAATAAATTACAATAACCGCATGGGTGCATTTCACGTCGGACAGCTTATTGCTAGGGGCCTGTGAGATATCCGGCTTATTTCGTATTCTGAAAGTGAATTTTACGTCACATTCGACCCTTGAGAAAGGATAAAAGGAACTTTTATTAAATGCCGGATATAGCATGGGAAATGATATCAATGTATGGAAGCCTCCCAGCATAGCCTATCTAAAGAATTGTTGTCTTTTTTGTGCGCGTGCATTGTAGCCATTGTTTATCTAGTTTGATTTTTATCCTGTTAGGGAATATTTGGCTTGTTGAAGCGGGCGTAGAAAAGGAATCGATAGTTTTTTCCTTAAAAGGAAAACAGAATATTAATAGTGACAGAATGAAGCAGATGTCGCGTGGTGTGTCACAGTTTTAACTCCTCCCTCCTGAAGCCTGACCATTCAAATGAATTCGTTGAGCATGTACTCTCCCGGTGGCGCTGTTTATTATGCTAGCTGTACAAGGTGGTACTTAAGTTAAGTTAAGTTAACTTAACTTTATTTAAACACGATGACAATGATGAGGACAAAATGCTCGTTACAAAAATGTACGTGTATTTAAAGCTATGATAAGAAAACTATAACATAAATATAATAGATATGTATCCCCCCAAATATACTGACACCCGCTAAAAAAACTTTTGAGTAACTTTTGAGTCTGTGAAGTATAAAAGGGTGACCATTCAAATGAAAGCTGTTGTTCAGTTTTCTCTCCTTTGCTGGGTATGGAGTAGTGTTTTTCTGTGATGCTGTTTATCATATCGGCGTAAAAGTTGCCTTTTTGTATGAATCCCGCCAGCTAAAAGCTTCTGAGAGGTACTCATGAGCCGTGCTTTCCTGATCAGTGTGTTTCACTTGGTGTTCGATCTTTTTTGTAAACTGATCGCCCTCGTAATAATCCTAAAAACCTTTTCAAAATGACAACTTCTCGTTGCAAAATTTTAATCGCGTTAAAGAAAAAGAGAAAAGAAATAAAGAGATAGAATGTGTAGGTGGATTCTCGTGGATGCCATGTGAGTGAGTCTCCGTGAAGCTTGTCGTGAATTCAGATTGATTCCTTTTCTTTTCTTTGCTTTCTGAGCGACTGACCCACTCAGCTCACGAGACAGTTGGCGATGGCTAACAAAACAGTTAATTGGAATTAGCACACCTGTTTAAGAGCTTGTAATCAGCGATTGTCTCAACGAAGAAGGCCTCTATTCATTTTATCTTGTCTTCCATAACAAATTGGATTATACCGATTCAGTATTCTGTCGGCTAGCGACTGAGTTGAACTTAACCTTGGCAACAATTATAACATGGCTTCAAAAGGCTTGTATGCAAATTAAAATTGAAGACTCCTTATAGAATGCAAAGTATACGATTAAAAACGCGTCGAATAACTTCTCTGTTTTAAAACCCTGTGAATTCCTTTTTGCGCGCGTTCAATTTCGAATTTTGGTATTGTACAAGACTCGTGAAGCAATTTATATCCACCGTCCTACAATTTTCTAAAATTAACTGATGAAGCGATTTGTCAATGTTGAAATTAAAGCTCCCTTTTTATTGTTAATATTTTTTAAATCTCACGCAACTGTAAAACAAAGGGGCATCTAAAGAATTTTATTCACTGACCTCCAGAACAGCGTAACTTGGTTCTCTACTGAGTGAATGAAAGAACCTGAGCAATTGCCAAAATTTTCCCGTGGTACTGTTTTAAACTGGTATATTATTCTGACAAGGGCACTGGTACAACAGTTTTGCTTTTGAGGCTGCGGATGAAATCCTACAAGCTATTGAGTCTATTAGGCAGTAGTTTCTTTTAGAGATGGTTGTTTCTGAATCTCTTTTGTTAAAATAAATTTGAGACAGATTTTCTTCCTGTTTGAAGTTTGGGCGCTCTTAGGTCACGTGATGGGCCTGAGGGTTAGCTTATACTGTTCGTGGACTTCTGTCGGCACTTCGTCCAAAAAGACCCATAACCAAAGGAACTGTTCACTCTTCGAAACTCCAAGTATTTGATAAGAGGAAAGGATATACTGACCTTACCTGAACCGAGAACAACAAGTTATGGACTTAAGTCAATTAAATACGAAGCTGGAAAATTTTGGAACTCGCTCTCAGACAGTATGAGAACAATGGCATCCCTAAAAGACTTCAAGACAGCCATAAAGAACACGATTTCTTAGTATTTTAATAACTTTTTATTATTTTAAATGATTTACTTCATTAATCAATTTACGTTCCATTATTATTTTTCATTATTACTAGTATTTTTCCCCCCTGATAATTCGAGTAGAAATAAAGTGTATGCATGTGTATGAATGTATAACTGAGATTGTTTTATCTGAAACCTTCGTAAATTCGATGGCATTCAGACTGTTTTTCGCCAAATCTAGTTTTTCCTTCAGAGATATTTATTTAAAAAGCTCCTTATCAAAATGCTTACCAATCTAGACGGATCAGCTGATGTAGTGGAATTGATCCGATTTGCAATTAAAGAAGTGTTCAAGCAGACCAGTGTTTTCAAGCTAGTAGCTTTTTTATAACCCAGTTTTTTAAGTTCACCCATGGGCGGCCTCTGGTTGGTTTCAGTAATTAACGCTTGGAAAATTGGGAAAATACGCCTTTTATTGTTCACGCAGCAATTCATTACCGTCGTTTTGTTCCCTTCCATATTTTTAAGAAATTACGTAATGCTTTATCACTTTCTCTTCAGGAAATACTCAGTTATATCAGTAAAGAAAAAAACTGAATGTCCTAACATGTACAGTTTTTGTTCTAAACTGTACGCTTTTGTGATGGTGTATTGTGTGCGTGCATGAATGTGCTTAGCAATAAAATGATGTCATAAGTTATGTCATACACCTACTCTTAAAAATCAGAATATATAATCTATAAAAGTAAAGATCAATCACGGAAATAGAATAACGGTGTGTCAAAAGTCAAAGACAGTTTTATTCATTTTTTACTGAGTTTCAAATTGTTTACTAGTTAGTCATTAATCACAAAGAATGGATTTTTAAAAAATAACCGGAAAAATCTCGAAAGCTGGCTTTTTCAAGTGTATCCTTTCAGTGGGAAGATCACTTAGCGACTCATTCAAATGAAAACTATTTTCCGCGGTGACGTACGCCACCCACACCTCCCTGGAAAGGAGCACGTGACCAAAATTTAACAGAGCCGAAATAGCGCTGATTGATTGGTGGGAGTGAGGCACGTGACAGGCCGTAACCACAAAATCAACTCAATTTATTCATGGCTTCATAACAGAATTATTGTCGAAGTTTTGGTCGTTGCGGGATGATTCTATCGTTGTGTTGTAATATTGTGCTGTTCGCTGAAGGAATTGGGCTGTATTTGACGCTCACAAAATGAAGGTTACTGTGTGTTTTGATACTGTGTGTGTCATCGTACCATGCGGGAAAGGCGAGTTGACTGTGAGCGAACTTATCCAACGCTCCGTTTCAAGATATCGCAAAGCAGCCAACAAGGCAAGTGTGAATTCAGTTAAGCTTGTTTCTTGGCATTCAAATGTTGGTGTTATAAAAGAACTTAGTGCTTTCAAGTATCTTGTAACTAAACTTTCGTTAGTGACCTTGCCTCGCTGATTATTGCATCTTGGATTCATTGAATCATAAGATTTGCCTTAGGGTTTATTTATTTCCCATTTTACTACCGATGTATTTGTAGCTCTACTATGTCAGTTTGAATTCTCAAAGTTTGCTTTATCGTTTACACCGCTGGATTAAGCATTCTGCAGTAAATAGAATTCACGGTTATTCCAACTATTCTATGATAAACGTGCGAGTTCGGTTGTTCGATTTCCGGAAGGCCTACGATGAGTTGTTCGATTCTAAATTCAAATGTTTCCAAGGTTTCTAAGTGGGTATCGAACCGGCGACTACGAAAGATATTCATTAGTCGGTTTCTTAATACTATATTTTCCGTTTTTCTTAGAAACCACGAACGAAATGCGGAATTATCTGCAACTTTTCGCGTGTTCTCCGGAACATTTGTCGCATTTGTCGCCGAAATCATTTGTCGCCGAAATCATTTGTCGCCGAAATCATTTGCAGCATAGAAAGTACGCGTTCTATAAATATAGCAACAATGCGACTTCCCTTTTCCTGCCTTTAATTTTTGCAAAGGTTTAGAAGGTGGCGGTTACCGTTTGTACCTTTCCTTTCTGTGATCTTTGTATTATTTTTGAGCGGCCATTAATTATACTGCGTTGAGTGTACGTGAATAGTTTGCAGTTTGTATATCAACCGCAATTTTCCTACTTTACATTGATTAGTGTTGAGGTTATTATACGCAAAGTATCCAGTATCCATAGCAAGACAAGAAACGTTGAAATTGTTACTGACATTTTCATAATTGTATAGAAGGATCCTTTTAATCAAATCTTTATATTTTGCAGTCTGCCGACGAATTTATTCAAGTTCATTTTCTGGAGACTAGCGACGATCATGGAATACTTGACCCAGACGACTTGCTTTATGATGTGGTCGATGATAAAGACAAGGTATCGATTATTCCTGCCTTAAGTACGCCTATTTCGTGTCTACACTGGTGTTTTTCTTATTTATTACTCTCAGATTAGATTAAATATAACTTATTTAAAATTCCTCATGTATCCTGTTTTTGTTGAAATTTACAACATTTGAAATGAACATTTAATTGGCATGGCGTGATTAACGCTTGAATAAGTCTTCATAGATTTATTGGGAGCTACTTTCTTCGTTACTGCAGTTTCATATCTCATACGCTTGTTTTTTTCTTCGGTGAATTTTAGGAGCATTTCTTTTAAGATGATCAGTTTGTTGTTTGTTCAGTGAATTTGAAGTATGTTGCCCTCTTTCATTGTGGAGACCGTGAGAAAATGTCATGCCTTTTCAAGCAACTTAGCCAGACGTTTTTGCAGAAACTTGTCATGCTATCAGATCGATGCATGGTGACTTAGTGAAATTGCACACCATTTTATTAAAATGATCCCACCCACAAACTTTGTTTCCCCTTTTATTGCATTAATTACCCCAATGTGTAATTATGTATTCCACCCTCAGATGTTGTGAAATTGCATTCATTGCCTTTTGAGGTCTCAGCTTCATAATTTTTCATTTGAAGAATAGGTTGTCAGTTTGAGGGAAATAATCACTGAGTTGGGAAATAAAGCTTGGTTTAAATTTTGGTGTTGTATTGTGAATGTGGTAAAGTTAAGTTTACTGTTAGATGTATTTAATTGAATCTGCTTATCTGGTTAAATTTGCCTTCTCTGTATGTTATACTGGCCCAGTAGCCACACTTCTTCTGTAGCACATATCTACATGTTTGTACGAACTTGTGTGATATTCTTCATGCTCATTCAAATATGTCAAGGTCAGCTGTCTGTGTAAAACAACTGTCACTGCCAGGTTGACCACGAAGTGTCCTGAATGTCAGCGCTTAAAAAACTGAATCTTTTTACTGCACTTTTATTATTATTATTTTTTCAAATATAAGAATTGCTTTATATACTTGCTACTGGAGGTAGTCATCTTGGAAAAAAAAAGGAAAATGCTGATTGGAATAAAGATACATGTAGTTGTTGTAACATCACAGTGTAGTGTGCTCACATACTGGTAATTGCACAAAACTTGTTGATAAAGCAATCAAAGTTTCAACAGTTTTTAGCTTACTTATGTGGTATATTTTGTAGGCAAATTGTAAAACAGTTTAATTGTTTAAAACTCATTGATGCAAGATTATTTTGTCTACTTGTAGGGACGAGAATGTCTTTGCTTATCTTTCTAGACATAAATAATCGGTTGTAAATGATTTATCAAGTCCCTTGTTATTGTTGGTCTTTGAGCTCTAATTAAAAGCTTCCACTGTGACAGCTGACTTCTAAAGATTCCTGTCCTGATGAATTTTTCAAATTTTTCTTCTCTTTGAGACATGTTTATTGATGAATATCAAAAAACATAACACCACAACGTTTTGATAAAGATATATTTTTTTACAAATGTAGCTCACTTGTTTCTTTAGCTAAAATGTTCTAAGTATTGATTTCTTCAACAGTCCTGATTTTTTCACTCCATTAATGACTAATTAAAATGTTTGAAAAAGTGAGACTGTCTAAGTAAAAGCATTACACAAATTTCAATACTTGAGAATCTCACTTTTTCAAACATCCAGTGTAGACCAAAAAATGTTTAAGATTACTGAGGTAGTTGTCAATGTTTTAGAGGTGAATGTAATATTGAGGGCAAGTTTTTTTAAATTTTAGTCTCGGTAGGACCAGGTAAACTGTCTGTAACAATGAGGTGATGTCGTTGCGGAAGTTGCGTTTATATGAATTCTGCTCTCCCTGCTGAGCAAGTGAACAGTCTTAGATAACAATGTTGTGTTTGCACTCTGTTAAATGAAAAATCTCATTATTATTGCAAACCTATTCAAATTTAATGTGGCTTTTGGTGTGTGATGAACCAAGTGAATTATCAAAAATAAAGAGGTGTCTGTATCACTACCAAAACAGATAAACCATGAATTTCAAGATGTATAATGCACGTGTCACATTCCTGAACATCTGTGAAGTATGCAAGCTACGAAACTCAGTGAATGGCAAAGAAAATTGTTTATTTACACAAATGTACTGTGTGTGCCTTTTTTGTGTCTGATTGTTGGGTGCAAGCCTACAATAATTGTTGCAAGACCTAAATTGTTTGAAATTGGTGATAAAGACAACCCTTAGTCATATCTTTGAATTGACAACCTTGTTCAGTATTATAGAGGTGTCTGTAGGAGGGAGAGGGTTATGACCTTCCTGCTTCCTGTTTGGTTTACTCCTGGTTTCTTTTCCCTTTCTAGGTGGCCTTCTTCTCCATGAGCCTACATGTAGTTTACTTTTAGTGTAAAAAATGCAGCACCCCTTCTCTCTTTTGCTCTTCTCCCTTTTTCAAGCTCTCAGTTGCTTATCTCTCACAATTGCCCAATGCGGTTTTGTCTCTCTTTCCCCTTTTCCCTTAGCCCTCTGCAATTTCTATTAACCTCATGTTACTTAAATTTGTTTATAGCCAAGGGAATTTTAATCCGGAAAGTCATGATCAGATGATCATGACTCATAAACTAAAAGGAATTACTGTCTCAGATGCGGTAAATAGTGGTTATTATGAAGTCATGACCTTTTTCCCAAGGCAGCCTTAAATTTTTTATCGTACAATTTTTAGTTTGCTCTTTCCATGACCAGTTTCAAGGTTTTGAACTCTCACTGTTTTCCACTGCTTGCTGTTGAAGGGTTTTATACACAGGCTACCAAATATATACATCTTTACACTTTTCTGAGAGTTAAGATTTCACAGTCATGCCTAAATGCAATGATATTCAAGTGAAGTGAATACAATACGTGTATATATCACTTTAGGATCATATTGTCCACAGGCTGAATAGTCAGAACCACCTTGCATCATACAGCATTGTAAGCAAATTGTGCTTTTAAGACTTACCATATGACTGTGACTTATGACTAAGGCACCAAGCATGCAAGTCTGGAATGTTTTCCGATTATAGTTTTTGATTATGTTTTCAAACTGCCAGTTAGATAAGGGAGACCTTAAGGGAGACCTATTCTGGTAATGTTTACATTTCATAACTAAGCCTGGTTAATGATGTGAAATGATATTGGAAAACTCTATATTACCATGACAACCATTGGAAGGACAAGAGATCCTGTTTGAATTGAAGTGCATCCTTTTAGACCTTGCAAACAGTATTGAAATTAATGCATTGTAATTATACATTCTTGCAGCTACTCTTTATTACAAATTGTGTGTGTGTATGCTGTCAAAACCAATTAGCATTGTGTACATAAACTGAGGTTATTTGTAATTAAAAGTGGCCTTTAGAAAAATCTTCAATCTACAATGTATCTGCCATATTGCTTGAATTTTTGAAGATTTTGACAAAAAAAATTTTGTGGATTTATTTTTCTTCTGGTCAAACAAGAATTAGTCCAGCAAAAAAATTAAGTAATAACCGGCAAAAATATTTTATGCTCAAATTGTATTGCATTACAGAAATTATCAACCATGTGAATTGCACTTTGGAATAACCAATTCCAAATTAAACTGTGGTGATAATTAAAATGAAAACAACTTCATATGGCTGATTACTGGTCTGATATGGACATTGAAGAAAGTTGTTACAGTTTTCTGTTTTTTGAAATCTAATTGATGGTTTTTTAATGACCCAAGTTTTTAATTTTTGGAGTTTCCTTCTTTGTGAGGGATATAGGTCACGATGTGGAATTTTTAGAGTCTCGTTCAAAGTACTTACTTATGTGAGCATTTTTTGTCTTAGTTACTAGCTGTCTTTCAAGAAGGATCTACCATTCACCGGCCATCACAAAATGGGGGATATGGAACAAGCACGTCGTCAGTAGGAACTGCTAGCCCTGATCTTTCTCCTCATGAAGAGGAAACTTCAAAATACATAGAGGAACAACAACCTATAAAGACATATGCATCAATCAACAATAAAGTTGAAAACACAAATGGTGAAATAAAAGCAATATCAAGAGTGACAAAAAGTCCTCCTCCTCCAGTTGCACCAAAACCTGTAAGGGCTGTTAGACAAACTAATGTCAAAAGTAGTAGAACATATGTTGAATCTATACCTTCAGAAGATTCGGGAATATCTACGCATGATGATCGTGACAGATATCGAATTGGTTCAGATTCATCCAAGTCTGAGATAAATGAGAATGTATCAGTAAAACCTACAGTTTACAGGAGCAAAACAGGAGAGACTTCATTCGTAGCAATAGGAACACCAATTAAAACTCCAGTATATAATGGTCTCCCAAATGGAGAAAGAAGACGGTTTTCGTCAACAAGTTCTGACCATGCTGACAATGAACATAGTGAAGGTGAGGATGAAACATTTTCACTGGGACGCAATTCAACGCGGAAATCCATGTTTGTGGACAGCCCTATACTGGACAGATGGGCGGAATTACAAGAGGAAAGAATGTTCGGGGTAAGGAGACAGGAGTTGCATGATGGGATTGCAGAGGTGTTATAATTAGACTTAGAGCACTGAGTAGTTGCGATGGCCAAGTGCTTGGTGCATTTACTGGCCATTCAATCTGAAGAAAACAAAGGTTTAAGTCCATGCTACTCTGTAAACGGTTTCCTCCATTAAGATAGTTTCCTCCACAGTTTCTCTCTCCACTCAGGTGTATGAATGAGAACCAGCAGTGAGTGGGTAAGGGTAAAGACTGTCAGTAGCCAAAACAAGAGAGCTAGCTCATTTTTGATGGCTCTTACATAGAAGACTCGCTGTCCCCCCCCCCATTCCCCCTCACCCACCCCCACAGATGGAATACTACAGTGGAACCCTGATATGGCGACCCTTTCTAATGAACCTCCTGGTATAACAAAGGATATTTTGCTGTACACTAATAGTAAAATGTGTGGAAAAGAACCCTGATATGTAACAAACCCCTGTTATAACAAACACGTTTTCCCAGTCCTTTGCTGGTACCGTGCTGGTTTATACACCTGGTTAGAATAGAAGTGTGAAAGAGGCAAATAATATTGGAGTAACATCATTTGTCAAGGGGAACAACATTCCACCCACCTCAGATGATCCAATGTTCTAATGCGTGATTCCGTGCTAGCTGTTCCAACCCCCCCCCCCCCACCAAGCATCCCCCCTGGGAAAAGCCACCAGCCTAAACATTTTGATCTTCTTGCAGACATGCTATTTATTTCACTTTAAGATACAACAGACATCATTCTGCAAGTCTGTCCCTGTTTGTGTACCAGGGGGTGGGGAATAGAATGCAATTTAAAAAAATCCCCAGGGTGTGCCCAGGGGTGGGGGGGGGGGCATGGTAACAGCTGGAATTGAACCATGTATAAGCACTCCACCACCACACCAGAGTAACCTAATTAAGTCCAGCTAAACAGGCCACGTGGTGCTCAACTGTAACTTTGCCTTTACCTCAGTGAGCAAGGTTGTGGCCTACTGCTTTCAAAGTTACATATCTGCTTCTTCTTCCTCTTCCTCTGGTAACCTACCTCCTTCTTAATGAAGATTCTCGTGAGTTTCAGTGCAGGTGCAATTTATAAAAAGTCAAAACTGTGCTGGCACTTAAAAATTAAAACTTAGGGTATGGTCAGAAGCTATTGGCAAAGTGGCACCACAGGCGGTCCTTAAAGGCTTCCAGGCTAGGCACTAGTACCACGGAGTCTTGGAGGCTATGCCATTGATGAATATTTCTTGGCACAAATAGTTCTTTTTCATAAATAGTTCTTTATATAATCTCAATCCTATTAATTCTTTTTCCAGGGGAATAGTAATAGAGAGGAACCAGTGAGTACTGTTACGTCACCGTCAGAGCCAAGCTTTGATGAACCTGACTATCCTGTGAAATATAATGATGATGATCAGCATTCTCAAGTGTCAGAAAGCAGCGGGTAAGTGGAAATCTGTCACACAATTAAATGTCACACAATTTTTTACAATGTGACATTAATAATTCTTCCATTTAAATGCATGTTAATATGCCACAGAAGAGGGTAGGGTGCAAGTACTAATAAGTCTACGTGCCTTGTTAAACAGTCATAATATGTGGTGTGGCTCTATGCTTGGAACTATGGTTTGGTACATTAAAAATAGAGAAATTCTTAGTTACAAGAAACACCATTTAACTGTTAAAAGTAATATATTGTGCTGTACAATGAAGAGATTTATGATTACATAGCACTTTTTATCTTATCTGGTATTTCAAGGAAGAGGTAGTGTTAAAACTTCTTAGCTTTTCAGAGGTCTTTTTCCCACTTATTTTCTACTTATTTCTTGTGTTTATTTTGTTTGTTTGATATTTTGTTATCTAATATCTTAAGGGAGCCTGACATGCTGATGATAGAGTTAAAGAGGGATGATCCTATGGAAGGATTAGGTTTCACTGTAGCAGGATATCGAACTGCAGATGGCAGGTATGCATTTGATATTTTTAGCCAGACTGGTCTGATCACAAACTCAGCCATTAGAACAATATTCATGTAAAGCTGGAATCAAATCAGAAAGAGACCAGTTAATAAGAGTTGACGAGATCAAACTTTTGATCTTGTTTGACAAGAAGTTCTCCTACTTTGTTGTTAGCTTTCATTTGCATATACCCGGTAATGAATGGTTATGTTTCAGTCTTCTGCAGTCACAGACTCAAAACCTGTTATCGCAGTCTCTGGAAGGGAAAGGGTTAGGGTTTGTTTTGAAGTTTCTGTGTGCAAATGACATTGAAGTTGATGATCTTAACTTCCCTCTGATCAGTAGCACAATCACCATGCCCACTTGGGGTAGTTGGATAAACTTCAGCTTACTTTTTTAGTTCAAGACCTTCAATAAAGTCAGACTTTTGCACACAGCTTTGGTTATCTTTGTTGAT
>Ga0126336_10000316_pt1 | contig 17890 bp, 7 predicted proteins | sample SidCmetagenome_FD_92530 | JGI IMG/M metagenome (GOLD analysis project Ga0126336, IMG submission 92530) | Coral microbial communities from El Islote,Puerto Morelos, Mexico - Siderastrea C C metagenome | ecosystem: Host-associated > Invertebrates > Cnidaria > Coral | place: El Islote,Puerto... | reverse complement strand
ACAGTATCTTCAACTGCGAGGTATCATTTGACAGGAAACATATTGGTCGAAGTAAGAAAGAAAAAAGCACCGTCGCAAAATAATTCCAGGAAACAACAGCCTGATAATTGAAGAATAAATTCCTGCATGTGTTTGGACGATTTTCGACACGATGATTCTGCAGGAAATGGATTTTGAAAGAAAACCCGCTCAGAAACAATTTCATGTTACATGAAATTCATACACAGCAAGCGTGACGCGCATGGCCTTTTGGGTGAAGGTGGGCCTTTTACCCTGGGTTGAACAATTGGGCCCTGATGAAGATGTCAAAACATCATTCCAACACCATTCTAGTGCTTGCTCTATCTAATTATCAAGGATTACATTCTCAATGGAAAAAACTGCCATTATCACAGGGAGTAACTGCAAACCTTGTCAAAAGGTCTGTTGGCAAAGCTTTGACAAGCTGTTGGTAGCTCTCACGCACATCTTTGTTTACATCCATCAAGCGAACAGCATAGTCCTCCACGAATCTATAAACATGGGGACAAATCGAAAACTTTTGCTGCTTAGTAATATTAAATGGAATATGAACCAGACTGGGATGGATCCAAAGAGATAGTTGACAGGGTTGTCTTTCCCCCTCCTCTCCTCGAGAAAATGAAAATCAGGAAAAGCCTTATTACAATTCATAGGTTCCATTTTCAAAATGTTCTGATTGAATAAACAGCATGCTCTATTCAACCTTCCAACCACCCTGTCCCTTCCCCCCCCCCCCAATGGAAGCAATCAGGTCCTCCCTTTCATAAAAATCCGAGGACTGCCCCTTCAATCTAAAGGTATAACTAAAAAAAATTAAAGAATGTATAAGTTATCTTCACACCACTGTAGTATCTTGCTCAAAGAGCACTTTCCCAGGTATTGTAGAGAAAAAAAAGACTTACTTTCTTAAGCATTCTCTAGATAAGACCTTCAGATCAACCAAGATGTTTAGACAAAGAGAAATCTCCAATGATATGCTTGGATTGTGGTTGAATGCTGTTGACAGAATTGAAGATTAGTAAATGCCTCCAGTAGCCTGCTAATACAGCAAGCGATCATGTACTGGTTACACACTAAGAAGTCAAAGAATCAACTCTTTAAGCCCAAATATCAGCATGCAAATTCTCCTCTGTGTTCTCCAGGTATTTCTTATAAAAGTTGTTGGGAGAATTTGCTCAAACATTAATCCAATTTGTCATTTGGTGTTCATTTCTTTTATTCTCATGATCTGCATGTTTAATTTAGCAGAGAAATTATAAGGAGAAATACAGCATGCACTCTGTGTTTATTTGCAGATACATGGGTTCACTTTGGTCAGCAATCTTCACATTATTTGAATGCAACTTTTCACCAAATTGCCACCCAAAGTGTGTTTACTTTTGGCATAGCAAAGGAGAGGAGACTGTATTGAAATGGCTTCTATTGACACTTGTTGTATGTAAACATATTGGTCATCCATCACAACTCTGTATACATTTTAGCATACATATATATCCATTTGTATTGAATTGCATCTCCATCTGGGCAAGACTTAAACATATTAATTTAAATTTTTACAAACAATTGCAAATGCAATATCATCTTAATGGAAACTTTTTAATTTATAACTGTACTTACTGGAAGGCAAGATACTTTGTGCCACAGAGTCCAGGTTGATATGTTTGTTGAGCAGTGTAAGGACACCACTGCTAAGTGTTCTGTCCAAGATTTCAACCAGCCACACTAAACACAACTTCCTGAAAAAATAACAAGAATGGATGTTAAGATTGGAAATAATAACACCATCATCATCAAAAAAAATAATAATAAATAAAAAGGAACAATTTTACAGTAGCACGACAAACCTAGAATCTTCTGGTGTGCTGGAATTTCCTAAAACTTTGGAAAGTAAGCTGAACATTGAAACTATGTCACCATCCTGTGACAGCCTTATTCCTTCTGAGTGGGAATTAGGAAGGAAATGATTATACCTGAAAGAGAAAATAATGTAATTATAACCATGTACCAATCGAAGGAACAATTATATAGCTTTTTTTCCACAGGACTGCCACAAAGCTATGTCTTTCTTCTAAGGGAAGCCAAGCTGTATAGTTTATAGTTGGAACTGTCATGCCTTATCATTACTTTCTTTTTTCTCTAGGAAAAAAAAGCTTCACCACTGATTGTGACACTCAACACAAAAGGTTCATTTCAGAAGACACGGCAACTGGCAAACTTCTGTCTGGGTTTGATGCCATAACACAGCACGAAATTAGTGGTTTCATTCACTTCGCTTTTCACTGGAAGCTCCAAACTTGGAAATGTTAAATTAAATCAGATCTAATTAATTTTTTATGCTATTGCTACTCTCAAAGTTGGTAGCAAAAAAGTGTCCATATTGAAAATAATAGTTCATGGTGTTTCAAAGACCCTGTCATATCAAGAATTTATTTCACAATTTTCAGATTTTTGACTGTCAAAACTGTGAAATTAATAAATATGCAGTTGACAACAAGTGGCTTACCTCTGACAGTAGGTATACAGAGCATGAAGGATGGTGTACTGTACAGATGGATGGCATACAGCAATCCTCCACTCACATGCATCCAGATGCTGAGTTAGCAGTTGATAAGGGCTGGGAGACAGCTTCCACAGCTAAACAACAACACGTCTACTGTTAATAACAAGTATGTGCAATCATGTCGCTGCTGACAAATAATCAAGAACCATACAACTTAACTGACCAATCAGCTCATTTAACAGAGACTTAATACCACCAACAGAGGATACACCATTCTCTTTGACTGTCACAGTGACTTCTGCACAGATTGGCAAAATGTCAATCACTTTTACCAACAGTCCTTTTCAGGATACATGCACACTCACACGGACAATGATATGCAACCTACTCATGTGACAAACAGGAGACTTCAAATTACAGCAGACAAAGCCCACAATGCCAGAGAACAACTACAATGAAAGTGTCAACATTGGCCTTATCACTATCATCACTGGATGCCAGCTGTGCAGGCAGCTGAAACAATCCTCCACTTTTGCTCAGTGACAAAGATGTCGAAAACAGATGGGAGGAAAACTGTGTTGATCCCATCTTGTGAGCCTAATCTTCTTTGGCAACCGAGGTGTCTCTTACCAATTGTGATGGACTAGAAATTTGGAGCACAGAGACCAGTTGATACAAAAAACAACAAGATACTCACGAAATCAATGGGGCAGAGCACAGTGAAACATTTAAAAATGTTAATATTTGAAAGTCAGTTTGGATATATAAATTATAATTACTGTTTCAAGATATCGGGGAGATCAAACTCTTACCCTTAAAATAGCAGACTTGGATGTTGCAATCTCTGACAGTGCACATAAGTTAAAAATAATAATGGTTTCCAGCTCATGGCTGCTATGGCACTGCATCAGGCTAATGTCACGACCAGTATCAGCAGGATTTGATGCTTCACTTTGAATGTCCTTGTCTGGGACAACAGACTCGTCTTTATTACAGGTTATGGATTGGGATTCTAACTTGTTGTCAGTTCCATCGTTGTTTTGCAGTGTCTTTTTTAGAAGGGCAAAACTGTCAGTTAATTCTGTCACAGCAGTCCTATTAAATGGACAAGAGACGACGAGAACAGATGAGATGACAATGTTTTCAGTTGAATCCAAAGTGAACAGTAAATGTAATTATTATCCTTATAACAGTTGTCTTTAGTAAGTGTTATTAAGGCACAATTACTACAATTATTGCTACTAATAATAAATAATAAACCAATAAAATTAAAAAGCTATGGTCCCCAACCAAAACTCAATTTATTTTAATTAGCTAATTAAAGAAAATGTAAATTATTTAATTGAAGAAATTATTATTTTACTTGTATGCAGTTTCCAGAAGAGGAACATCATGGATTCCTAGGAAGCCTTGATAAATCTTCATCACTGATGATAGGACCTGCAAAGATGAACAAATATTCCTGCAGTGAAAAACTCTTCTTTGAAAAGAGGTATTTTATAGTTTTTAAATAGTTGCACATTTTTACTTACTGCTTGGTCAGAGGACAATCGCAACTTCATCACAGGAGAACCAGGCTCCAAAAGCTGTTGAATGAAGGCTGCAGGGGTGGCAGTATTCACATGAGCAATGACCTACAAATTGCAAATAAACAAAATCATCAGTTAAATGCATCTCTTCTCTTAATCCTTGCTCAAATGGATACCATCATTCACTTTGCGGTATGACCTAAGAATGTTCAAAGATCCCACAGTCTCAAATGATTCTCTATTTTCTGTGAGTATTCAAGGTGACAAGACCTACTTGGATATACTGGTTAGCAAAGGGGAGTAAACCCTGTTATATTTGTTGTTGTCGTTTGTTATGCACACTCCCAGTATTACAAAATGATGTGGTGTTTTGCAACAGAGCATTGTGTTTGGTTACATTACCTTCTCTATGAGCTGAAGAGCAGACATGAGGTGAGGATACGTGACGCAGGACCTGCTCTGAAGCTGCTGAATCACAAATGAAGCTGTTATTTCACAGCAGCAGGAGAAATAAGGCTGAAGCCAAGAACACATGGACTCCAAACACTGGTTAGCTGAAATGTAAGCAGAAAAATTACACTTTAGGTGCTTACTTTCATTCAAATACTTGTTAGAATACCAACATGTATGCAGACTTACCCATTATGTTTATGTGTGTATGCATATTTTATGCTACTGCTCAATTGTATCATCTCAAATTTTAAACTTTTTTGTGACCTTTATACAGGCTCAAACTCTGGATTATAATTTCATGATCCTTGTTGGTATTTTTTTCAAAGAATCGAATAAATTGTTATTTCATATCCATCTGAGAAAAAGAAGATTGAAAAAAAACAAGAGGCATTGATTGAGTGCACATTTTTTTAATTCAAACTCAAAAATTAGAGTCTCCCTTATTAGGGACAACATAGGAAACTACTGTTCAATAGCTTTTACTTGAGTTTTTACCAAAATAATGAAAACATACAAAGCACAGATATATGTATTTCATTTTAATTACACTATACATATCAGTCAATGGTTCTTATTGTGACACAACTGTACCTGACACAAACAGTTTTTCGTAGTAGTAGGAGTACCCGGACATGTTGATGCACTGAATAATTCTTTGGATCAACTGAAACAGTAAACAGTAATCATTAATCACACTTGGTATTTTCATTCAACACAAAACCTATTTATGATTAGCTACCACTAACTGAGAAACACTTTGATCATCACTCATACACTCTTAATCAACAAGCGGCTTACGTTAACCTGGGAGATACCCTGGCCATCAATGTACATGCTTCATGTCTTACCTCAGTCAGATAAGGTGGAGTGATGGAAGGACTCCTGTTTGGTGAGAAGCTTGGTCCTATGCCGTTCACAACTGTTGTGAATACTCTATAAGCATACAAATAGTAAAATTAAACAACAATTGGCTGCAAGTCTGACTAGAAGTAAGCAGTGTTGATGAAGTGTAGATGCTCTTGAACAACAACAACTCCATGGCAACTCTCAAGGATTTTTTTGACGTTGTCCAAAAATTGTACTTACAGGGGAGTGAAAGAAGGAACACTAATCAATAAATTGTCCAGCAGTAGGTAATGCAAGCCTACTTGCTCCACGCTCTTTGGAATACCTCTTTCCAAACTCTTTTTCCACTGACTCTTTGCATTTTACCACATTTAAATCAAAAGTTAAAAAGAAAAAGGTGAAAAGTTATTTTTGTACTATTCTGCTTTTATGTTCCCCATTTACTGGAATGTAGAAGAGAGAAGAAATTATCCTGGCTAATTTGTGTTCTAGAATACAATGCAATAATGACCAGCAAGACTCAACCTAGCAACCTTTTGATCACGGGCAGTTTCAATTCCCTTTCATAACAATAATGATAATAAGAATGTCTGGACGGTACCTGACTAGAGCTGTCAACCTTGGAAGAGACACATAAGGTAATGGAATTTCTTCTGAGGTCACAACTTGAGTGGATAACATGCCCAATTCCTGGAAGTACAAATAATAAGTTATTAAGTTATGCCAGCATGAAAATCCTGGTAAGAAGTTCAAACTGGGGGGTGGGGGGTGGGGAGGGGTTGTATAAGAAAAGTGATGAGCAGTCACCTCCCTTTTTTAGTTTCGGCGCCCACAGGATAAGGGTTTGATGTCAGTATGTTTAACACCAAGAGCTTATAACACTGGGCATTTTTCTAAGTTTGTAATGCTTTTGTAGAGACGTCAACTCCTGTTTAGCAGCGTGTTGACATATCAAAATACTAATGTGTTCTGAAGCATGTGGTTGATTTATTTTTATGCATATGCATACAGTTGGGAAACATCAATTGTTTTAGGCATTAAAACAATATGCCCATTGCACAAGCAAATGCAAAAATACATGTGTATAATTCCGCAAGTAAATCTACCCAAAATAACTGCATGATATGCATGGGCATTTTCAAATAAGGTCCTTTTCCTTACCTCAGCATAAGCTTCCATATCTTCTAAAAACTGGCTCAAGAGTGTAAGAGAGAAGGCAATGTCTGATGCCCAGTAGTCATGAAGCTTAACCAGACATTCTGTAAAACCATAAGAATCCTTCAGTTAGTTAACTCATCACTACTTAAAAAAATAACTGTGTTTTAACTGTCGTCAATTGTGATTTTGTAGCCGTCGCTCAATAAGTTGTGAACAATGATGACATGGAAAGTACAAGAAATGACTGTCTTATTTTCAGTGAAACGTGATCTAGATCCCCTGAAGAAGGCACCATTGCCGGAACGTTGGGAAAAGTATTTTGACTACAGCATAGTATTTACCTATTTTGTCATTCATACAGTGATCTAGATCCCCCCTCCCCCCTTCATACCCCCCTCAATCTATCTGATCCCATTTCAAAAATATTGTACCGGTGTAAAAACAAAAATTGAACCAGTGCAAATAGAATTGAAGCAAAGATCGTGACTACAACCAAAACAAATATCTTGGTTAAATAACAAACCTGAAGTGTAGCTAGTGAGGGCAGTCTGCTGTGAAGTGTCAATGTGCCATCCAACAAGGATGTCAACAGTATCCTAACAAGGAGAATAGAACAGGACACAACATAATGATAACTTCCTTCATAAGCTACGACACCAAAGTAACAAGGTGATGTTAATCATGGCTACCCTCATAGATGAACCTCAATGGCCAGTCAGACCACAAAACCAGATACAATAACAACTGTTCTTTTTGAATAGTGAGAGGGGCTCTTAAATGCCCACTAATTTAGAATGAAAAGATATAGGAGTTATGGACAACATCTTAATCCTTTAAGCCCTGAAATAAAAATGCACATTCTCCTTACTGTTCTCCATACATTTCTTATGGAACTAGTAAGGAGAATTGTCTTAATATCAAGACATTAATCTTTGGCAATCACTTTCATTATTTTCATTACTTGCTTGTGTGAACAAGTAGTGATAATGTAAAGAGAAATTTCATATTCATCACTGTTAGCACTTAGAGGTTTTTTTTAACGTTGCTACCCAGTGCTGCACTCATCTGAGCTTAGACAATTTGCTGAGTACAAACAAAATTAATGATCTCACCAGTTACATAATGTAAATTGCAAAGCACAACCAGTTCATATCGTCACTGTCATTAAAACTAAGAGTGCTTTAAATAAGAAAATAAGAAGCCAGAATAGATAACTTACTCTGAAATGCCCTGCAAATGCATGTGGGTAGTCTAAGGCAATGGGCATCATCACATTTAGAGCAGCACGCAGTAAGTCTGTTGATCAACAAAGTATGTATTATGTAAACTGTTTCTGAGACTTTTAAAAGTGCTCATTAACTAACTTGAAGGGCATCTTAAGAAACAAAAAGATAAAAACTAAATTTCACAATACAAAATGTCTAGTCACTAGTACAGGGATTTATTACAATGAGAATAGTTAATGCTTGAAAGAGGTGGGGATTTCAACATGGTGTTTATATATTTATTTAGTTGAAAAGAAGAGCAAGACACAGAAAAGCTGTTTCTGACTTTTTGTCTCATGTTGGGAATGGGTAGAGAATTAATATCTCTTTTCTTGCTAGTCTGTCCAGTGTAACAGTGTTGGCCTCTGCCCAAGATCTTAAAACAATCTGTTTTCATCCCATCTGTACCCCTCTTTGTTTCTCTCAGACTGTCCCTCCTTCTTTTCTTCTGATCACTGCCTATATCACTAACATACCTGGCCGGCAAGGGTTGTCTTTTTTATTCCACCTAAAGTTTGTAGTTTTCAGCTTTTTAATTGTAACAACAAATTTGCTCAGCCCATACCTGGTGTATCCACATTTTCCAGGATATTCTGCAAGCTACTCATGACATTCTGAAAGAAGAAGTTTTCAAGGGTCATGTGCAGTTGCCACAAAACTGAAAATCACAACATGTACTCTTTACCTAAGAAGAAACCACAAAGGTGTTAGAAATTTTATCACATTTACCACTTACCATCATAAAGTCCCTGAAGTACTTGTTTTTTGTGTCCACTTGAATTGCCTTGGAATTGAAAGTGAGAAATTCAAATAACTGTGAACATTTTTTATACCACTGCCAACATCTTGGCTCAGACTTAGATAGTAAAACTATTGCATTCATTTTTTTATAGCTTGCCCTGCTCTTAGCATGTGCTTACAGCACAATTTGCATCATCTAACTCAGACCCTGTGTCAATGTTGTGACAGATACTTGTGACACAAAAAATGCTGAAGGATTTCAAAACATATTTAAAACCCTAAAAACCTTTTCATTACAGAAAGCTAGGAGTAACATGTGGAGGTGACAGGCAGAAGCTATTACCCTCAGAAGTGCATATTTACCTTCTAGAAAGCTATGCATTTTTATAAAAGAAAATTGAGAAGAGGTAAGTAAAATCTACCTTCCTACAGGGAATCTTCATAACAGTTTAATTCAAATTCATGTTACAATATTTTGCCCCAACCAATTTGGAGAATTAATATTTTGTTATTTTATGTCTTCTAATTACAGTGGAACCTCGATTTAACAAAGTGCCAAGGGACTGGGTATTTTGGTTCGTTATATCGAGGGTTCGTTGTATCGAGGTTCTTTTCCATACATTTACTATTACTGGGGTGAAAAATATCGTTCGTTAAACTGAGGTCTTCGTTATATAGAGGTTCGTTAACTCGAGGTTCCACTGTATTAATCATTAGTTGCTTTTTTCTGTTTTTTTTGGGGGGGGGAGAAGGGGGGGGTTCATCCATCAGTGAGCTAATGTATCTGTATCTCTTCGTCTGTTTTTCAGATTCAAAAATGTTTTTAAATGTACACTAGTTACCGCTTTCAGAACTTGAAAGTGACTGCATGTACTGTTACATTTGCTAAGGAGTAGGAGTTAAAGCCGTGAATACAGAATGGTGGACTAAATGACTATTGTTCTATTTCAGACATTTCAACAATACCTTTGACAGAGCTGAGAGGAACAAGATCTTGACCTCATCCGATACTGATGATTCAAGTTTGGTAAAAATCCACTGGAAAAACCTGAGCACAAACAATAATTCAGTGCCATAAATTATACACCACCACTTAAATGAAGCATAAACATTGGCTTGCAATACAGCTTGTCAGGACAAAGGAGTCTCATAATATTGTACCTTCCTGCTTCGTTGCCTAAAATTCCACCAATCAAACCAAAACAGGTTGCTACTTTCTCCTTGAGCTCTGGCTGGCCCCTGTAGAAAAGTTGCAGCAAAAATTGGGGAATTAATGAACATTTCTCAACCATATTGTACCATCAATATAGACTTTGTTTTCCATCTCTCACACAAGTTACACTTGGAACAGTCTTAAACTGGGAGCAAGACCACCCAAGGTGACATCTGGGTCAGTTTTATAACTATAGGAGGTGCAAGGAGGGGGGGGGAGGGGTGGTATAGTGCTTAATGCCTCAGGCAGAGTTCTAATCAAGTTCAACTAGTCAGATGGTCAGTGGTTCAAAGTGGTTTCTTTAGTCCACATTGTCTCTCTTTACCCGGAGTAATCAATAAGTACCAGTAACACGTGGGGAAACTTACATAACAACGGAATGCAGTGGGCGTGGGGGGTGGGGGAGAGAGTTGCAATGCAACATGCTTCATACTAAAATAGATTTATTGTATGCACAGCAACTAATGCACCACCTGACATCTTCAATCTGTTGGATCAATCTAAATCAACCTTCCTTTTACAAGACTTCAGAAAAATTGAAGGGAATAATTGGGTTAAGTCATTAATTGAAATAATGAGAGTCAGTTGGTCTACGGTGGTTAGTCTATTATTTTAAATGTCTGTAAGACCACAAAAAGAAACTTAATATTATAATTATTACCTTTCAAACACCACATCCTCCAACACTGAGAAAAGATTCTCTGCATGCTTGTCTACCACCTAGTGTTCAAAAGTTCACAACATAACAAGATTAAATTCTGGTTAAGGGTCTACTGGCAATTGCATCTTAGTGTAGACATATGGTACAAAAACCTGTGCAGTTATGTCAGATAATAATTAAAGAAAACAATCCAAAAACTACACTTTGTCCCCACTGACTTCAGCCTTGCACTCTAGTAATAATTATTGAAGGGCTGAGAGCATAACCATCTTGTGTTGATTTTTAGGCTGTTTTATTTTTTTGCTCCAAACTACCTTGTACCTGAATTTATATCTTTTGCTCTAAACTGCCAAATTTTTGCATGGGACGTTTAGTTCTTTCAAAGAACATTGCCTCAAGTTTTTTCTCTGATTTGTGCCAAGTGCAGTGAGCAGAAACAAAGCAGAAGGTGGCTGCAAATCCATCACATTGCAAGAGCTCTGCATACAAACAAATTATCAGAGAAAAAAACTTTGGGCAACCTTCTTTGAATGAACTGAAGGTCCCATGCAAATATTTAGACAGTTTAGAGCAAAAAATGAAATGACGTAAAGTTTCATGTAAGTTGTTTATGCTTTCAGCCCTTCAATTAAACTACAGACCCAGTTGTTCAAAGTCCTAAGGATTATCTTAAAACCAGGATCACATCAAATTTTACCTTTGAAGTCTTTCAATTATAGCAATAAACATTTTATTACCTGGTAATTATCAGGATTGTTTAGGAATTCTTCAAGCTGTTGAGCTGCAGTTAAACGACGGTCTCTTTCAGACTCTTTGGTAATCCTCTTTATAAGATGTGATAAACGAGAATCATCACCAAACATATTATTTCGATCTGAAAAATAAGCATTTTGATGAGAATCCCTCACTGAGAAATAAAGCAAACAAGTGTCAACAACTTTGCAGAATAAAACCTGTATCATTATAATGTAGGGTGAGAGATCTGGAAAAAATTTCAGGAAAAATGGCTAACTTCTTTTATCAATAATTTCGCTAAGAAGCAGCAGAACTGAAGGGTTACAAAGAAAAAAAACATTACCGTCATTTGAAAGAAATAGAGTTGCTGATGTCAGTTTGTATAACATGTGATCTAAAATACTACATTTCTCTTTACCATACAAAGAAAGGATTTCACCTTTGCATTTAAAATTTTACTGATATTTTTTACTACTGGGTAATGTCCAGATCCAGGACATTTAAATATGAGAAAAGGAGACTGCAGTTCTTAGAGGCATTTCATTTGGCTGGATTGGTCTGGCAATATTTCACAGTAACTGGTCTACTAGCTATAGGTTGGTCTGCTCAAGTGGTAAAATCTCATTGCAGTTGCTTTTCCAGTTTTGGGGAAAGGTAAAGTAAAAGGATGCCAAATTTAAACAAGTGAAATATATACATCAATAAAAAAAGTCATTTGAGACATATTTAGGATAATTAAGTCCACTAAACGTAGACGGTAAAAATAGAATTTCTACATGAAATGGTTACCCAGTTTCAACAAAGTTATTATTCAGCAGCCGGAAGCAGAAAATATAAGCTTTAAGAATACTAAAATTCATTGTTTGACAGTCGTTCAATAGAAAGTAGCATTAAATAAACCTGAAAAAATTAAAAAGAGTCTGCTGGTATAATTTTTCGAGATGACGTGTGTTTTTCTAAACAAATGAACTTCTTTTGCGCCTTTCAAATTTGAACAACGGAACCTGATGAAAACAATACAATAATTGGCAGCGTTTGTCTACTTCAGCTGAACTTTTATGCACGAATTATTTTAGGAAACACTTATTTTGTCCCAAAAAAGGGTTCAGGATATCTTGTCTTACCATTAGCCGAGCCTTTCGCACCAAAACTTTCTCGGTTTAACTCCCTAGGAACATCTCGGCTGGTTTCTCCTCTACCCCGAGAAGGTTGTTTCTCACTTTCCGAACGCTGTTTCCCTTTGTCCTTTTCAACGACGTTAGTTTTGCCGCTTTCCCTCTCGGGTATATCTCTTCTGGTGTCTTCGTTTCTTCTTCTACCTCGCTCATCCTTCTTTTCAGGACGGCGTCTGGAGTTCCGCCCATTTCGTTGTTCACGGTCTCGATCCCTTTCTCTTTCACTTTGAGTACTTGTAGTGCTGCCGACTGAGTCTGCAGAGTGATCTCGGCCTCTATTTCGCTGAGGACGATCTCTGCGTGTTTGCCTACCACGGCCCTGTGGTCTCCCACTCATTCCATCTCATTCTGCCATGAAAACTTCTCCACTTGAACAAAAAATTCACGCTCAAAGACTCAAACAGCGCCAAGCGCCATCTTGAATACCGTAAGAAGTGCCTCGTTTTCATGCAGTTTTCAGCTGGTGTAGCCTCGGTTTCGTCCTTTTCCAGCTGTTGAGCAAAATTCAAGATGGAGGCGATTTCTTACTTCCTGTTGGAATGATATTGAAATTGTTCTAGTTTAGATGTTGTAGAAAACTCATCAAGAACGTAGCCTTCGTAAACTGGTAATCCTATTCTTCACTTGGGCAATATGGGGTCTCTATTTAGCAGGAAGAAAGAACCAGAAAGGCCAAAAATAACTGAACAAGACAAAGCAGTTTTGGTGAGAACACTGTAATTAGGCACTCTCGTCCTTACCTGCCCTCTTGTTTGCCCGGTTCTTAAAGTATTAGTTAGTAGACTGGGTGGCCATGGGCTCAAATTCCAGCAGGACCTCCAGCCAGAGTCTTAAATCATGCCAGATCATGCAGCTGTTATTAAATCTGCAACAACACCTTGTCAGTGTTCAGATGATTGCATTAGCTATTGGCTAGTAGTGGACATGGTGTTGAGGTCTTATATGTTATGATATGTTTCAAGAATGGTTTCTGATCTGGGTGGCTAAACCTAGGGGGGGGGGAGGTGCTGGATTTGTAATTCAGAGATCCTGTGTTCAACTCCTCCTTCCTCCCATCAGCTGCACTTTTTTTCAGTTGTTCCTGACCCTTTAAGCCCTGATATGAAAACACATATTCTCCTTACTGTTTGCCATACATTTCTTATAGAACCTGCAAGGAGAATTTGTCTAAATATCAAGAAATCTTATCCTTGGTGATCACTTTCTTTATTCTTATTACTTAAATGTTTGAACAAGTATTGATTAAATATAAAATGTAAACAGAAATTTCATTTTCCACACTGTTAGGGCTTAAGGGGTTAAACCAAATCCTTCATACTTTGCAAAGAACCAGCTAGCTAGCCCCCTGTCAGCTGGGATTCTAAATTAAAGTATGTTATCGATGATTGTTTGAAAATCTCCTTTTCATACATTTATATTATCTCCTATTATATTATCGTAGATATCTCTTATTCACTTTTTATCAACGAAAGTTTGTTTTACACATGGGCTGACTCATGGTGGCATGAAATCACCTGGCATCCACATCACTTTTCATTTCAGCTTCATGGCGCAATTTACACAAAAATTTTCAAGAAATTGAAACACAATCAGTAGATGAGCATCCCTTTCAGTTAAATTACAGGAAATATTAAGTGTTTTCATCCATGAAGTTAGAAATCAGCATATAATTGTGCAACAGAATTCAAGTCAAATTTTATGAGCGATACAAATAAGAAAGGAAATTGCTTATCTCAATTAATTAGACTTGGCTTCTGTGTCGGTAAGAAAGAGCACAAAGAGAAAGTAAACCAAAGGTGCGAAAATGAATAACAAAGGTAAAACGCGTTGAAGGAAAATGCATTGGCCAGTGTTTTGAAAAAATGTACCAACATTGACAATGCATTTAATGGTTTGCTTATTTCTCAGCGGTATTGTACATACCCATAAGCTTTTAAGTAAACCATCTGTAAATAGAGTTGCTTAACTTTTTTTTCTCGTTTATTGGGTAAGGGTTTTATGGCAGCCAGTGATATCTCCTTAAATAAGCTACCAATGCAATGAGAATAGCCCCACCCTGTGAGCTCATAACCTAGATTTTACAGATGAGCATGACGTGACAGTGGAATGGACGGTGTAGTACATTGGTATCCAATCAGAAAGACGTGTCATTTCTCTGGTGTAATGCGCCTATCAATTCAAATCTTCAACATCCCCTTCCCACCCCCAGACATACCCCGGGCTTTTGACTGTGCATCGTGCCCGGGGATGGGGAAATTTGATTGTTGCATTGGAAGGGTGGGGAATTTGAATCGGATTTATCTCTTGTTCTGATGTAATAAGCCCGTGAGTTTTTTCGGTTTTTGCACGGTTTGACTGATTTAATTTCGCCTTTGTTAGTGAACAACTCTTTCAAAAGGGTCTTTAAAAGAAGTTTGAAAGTGTCATTACGGTATATCTCTCCGAAAGGCGTGTAAAGTGTTTGATTGAAGACGGAATTTGTCTCTGAGGAGAGGTAGTTCAGTACTTATTGGTGGGGCATTTGAACAGCTTTTTTGCCCCAAGGGGAGGGAATTTGAACTAGCCAATCTTCAAAAGTTCAAATGCCCAGGGGGGATGTTGAACTTTCAAATTGATCGGTGCATAACAGCCTTGCTATCATTTCTTGGTACCTCATTATTTAATATGCCTTTAATGTTGTGATATTCCAGGCATTGAAGCAGCAGAGGGACAAACTAAAGCAATACCAGAAGAAGGTGGAAAATATAAAGTTTTATTAGTTAAACATTCAATAAGGGAATTCACGACAGATGTCTTTAGAAAGGGACAGTATATAAATTATGTACATAGCTAGTGCATTGCTCTGTGTCTAGACATAACTTACTGATGTCATGTTGTTTCAGTTTATTTCATTGCACACTTTTGCCTGTGTCTTCCCTGGACTAATTTCTCTAATGAAAATACTTTTATGTTTTGAGCTATTTGTGTAAACACCACTTCCCACATACTTACAGGAGCACAGAAACTCCTCTAATTTACCGAGCTGGTTATTGTGGAGAACAATTAGGGGCTTCAACAACTTCTCACATGTCAGTGCTAACCAAATTAGGCAGTTTCCTGAGAAATGATTTGTTAATGTTAAGTGAAAATCAAAGTGGATACCAGTGCACTTCCAGTAACTGTTTTCCAGTGAAATCAGTAAGTGCCAAGGAGCTTCAAACAACAGGCTTATCTAAGATGCTCAATTGGTAAGTTATCAAAAAGCAGGAAGATCAGGAAGCCGGTCCTAGTTTTCTATGAAGTGGTACTCATAATGGCTCTTGAATAATAATTATTTATTTCAGATTCAACTCAACCTTGAAAAAGAGAGACAGTTGGCAAAACAGCTCTTACAAGAAGGGAAGAAAAAGTAAGCTAATATTTTCTTGTACTGCTTCATTGCACATGCTTCTTGTCTGGGTGGGTATAACTGTAAGGACTCCAAATTCACTGAACCTCCACTGTGAGCCTGATTTTCAAACCAAATTAGGTGTTCTGTGAGTTGTTTGAAAGTCTCCATAATTTTCAGTTAAGCAAGGCTAATCTGCGTGACACCTTGCATACAAAGAGGAGTTTTTTTGCATCTGTGTCTTGATTTTCCATTGCCTCGGGAAACAATCATTCTGAACATTTTCTGTTGTTAAAACCAGCAAGGCAAAATTACTGCTCAAGAAGAAGAGATACCAGGAACAAACCCTGGAAAGGACGGATAATCAGCTGGAAAACTTAGAAAAAATGGTTTGTATTTTATCTAATGTTTGGTTATTTCATTCTATGATTGCTCCCATTAGACACAAGTAAAAAGATTATATAACTATACTCAGTTTAGGCTACAATGAGTTAGAAGTCAGTGCAGTTTTCACTTAAAAAGTCGTCAGGTTGCCTTTGGTTTTGCTTAACCAAACCCAGCTGTTGTTAGTATTTATTTTCTTGATGGCATTTTCGTAATCGCTTAGTGTGTTCTGCATGTATTTGCTCTGAGTTTTGTTGGTTCATGCATGAAATGTGTTTTTTTGAATCTGTCGTGACTGGCCGAAGTATTCACTTTTGTTTGATTGTACATGACAAACCACCACACTGATCAATATACTGGTACACTAATTGATTGATTAACTTTTAATGTGTTAATTTTGTTTTAATATTATTGTTCTGTAAAACTTCACTAGAAACTTCACTTGGAAAAGAAATTAAACTTGTATGTCATTCCACTTGTCACCAGTGATATGGCCAACATACACATTTTTTAAACAATGCCTCCTGGATACCATTACAGAACTGAAATTACTGTCTGTTTGTTTAACTGTTAACAGGTCCAAGATGTCGAGTTTGCTCAAATACAACTTCAAGTGGCTGATGGACTCAAGCAAGGGAATGAAGCATTGAAAAAAATGCATGAGGTACAAGTGTACATAGAAAAAAATTTTAAAAAATTAAACTACTGCCTGGTTAGTTTTGCCAGGATTTAGGGGCAAGCCTGCAGAATGAAAGGTCAAAAAATGAAGATTTCAAATTCAGGCTTTTTATTCTTCGAGCTTGTGCCACTGCTTTTTTTGACTAAAAATGTTTATTTTTCGTAGATAATGTCAATAGAAGATGTGGAAAGAATAATGGATGAGACAAAGGAGGGCATTGAATATCAGAGGGTAGGTTGACCTTGAATGCTGCTCTAGGTATTATAATTGCCATAGAAACACAGAGTCACACCAACACAATTCTGGCTCAGTCATGGCACAGGGAGTGCATTTAATTTGTGAATGGAAGAATGCTGGTAAAATGTTATGTCCTAAACCTTAGTTTCTCTCTGACCCAAACCAAACTAGCTTAAACCTCTCAGTTAGAACAGTTAACCCACAATAATATGACAAAGTGAGCCAGCTACCCATAAATATCCCACTTGCCAACATAGTAGGCTTTTGCCCATGTGACAAAATATCAGTGACAGCGGAAAACTGATACTTACAATGTTCATAGCTTGATCTCATAAAACAGAAGTGAAATTGATATTAAGTAATTTGAGGTACAGGTAAATGAAAAACCTTCCATTTCACAGGTGAAAAAGAAAAAGTATAACTTTGATTAACAAATGTTGCAAGGCCAATAATTAATCTTGTCTTTATTTTTTAATCATTCCTTTCATAGGAAATTGATGAACTTTTGAGTGGAAGTTTGACCCAGGAGGATGAAGATGCTGTGTTGCAAGAACTGGAAGAAATGACAAAGGTTACATGATATTGCACTTTATATCTTTCTGCCTATAATTTGGTTGAAGTCTTACCCCTAGGTCAATACTGCAAAAGAACTGAAAGCAAGACTATAAACTCCTGGTGACTCTTCTGCACCATTAACTATAAAAGAGGCAGTCATATTATGCCCGGGGGAGGGGGGGGGGGGGGGGGGGGGGGGCATTTACATATTTTTTAGAAAGGGAAGGGGGAAAACCCTTTTTTCCCAGAAAGTCTCTGGCCACCATTTCCAAGCCCAAAAAGGGCCACTCTCCATGCCTTTGCTTACAAATGTGTAAGTACCCCCTCCCTTCCCCCCCCCCCCTCCCCCGGGCATAATATGACTGCCTCTT
>Ga0126336_10000315_pt1 | contig 17897 bp, 12 predicted proteins | sample SidCmetagenome_FD_92530 | JGI IMG/M metagenome (GOLD analysis project Ga0126336, IMG submission 92530) | Coral microbial communities from El Islote,Puerto Morelos, Mexico - Siderastrea C C metagenome | ecosystem: Host-associated > Invertebrates > Cnidaria > Coral | place: El Islote,Puerto... | reverse complement strand
CTCAGCCAGTTTCTCATTATAATACAGCGTGTTTAAAGAAGAAGACGCCAGTTTGAAACAGCTAATCAGAGCAGGATTGGGAACTGTTTTCGCTTGAATTTCTGCTGACATCAAATACTGCTGATTCGTTATGCTTATGCTTATGCTTATGCTTATGTTGTCCCGGTTCACACTTGCGATCACGCGACATAAGCATAAGCATAAGCATAAGAAAAAGGAAAAGTTTCCTTTTAAAGTTTCCGAATTAAATTCGACGATACTGCGACGTATAAACTAGGCCTAAGTCCCAAATTTTCTCAACCAATCAAGATTCATTAATTCCTGTGATGCTGAGTGTAAAAGAAACCATTTGGAAAAACAATTTGTTATTGCAAACAAAGAAGCCTTAAAATAAATATCTTCAGCAAAAAATATGTGTGTAGTTACCTGAAAGTACTGTGCGAGTGGAAGAAAGTAAATTAAGATGGGAACCTGATGCTAAAACGAAGAGTAGTGAGCTTCGTTTTAGTTCGTACTTTTACCGGTAGTCCTCTCGCGAAAAAAGTTATTAATACGTCTTGGGGATTGGCAACATTTTTAGGTGAAAAAACTGTACTGAAATTAAACCTTTTTACGTACACAACATGTTCCTAGAACCCCAAGAGGAAAATATTGTGTTTTTTTTTCAAAGGGAAAGCAAATAATATAGTATAACTAAGTTAATAGGGATTTTCCCAACACTCGATATAAACGCTTAAAAAATTAACAATTTAATACTAAAAATTGGTGACATAGCCCTTTTAGCAGATGCAAACACTGGAATGCACTCTTATTTCATGCTTTTTCGCTTTTTGTAGCCCTTGTCTTTGGGGCTGCTACAGTTGCAGCTACCAGTTTTGCCCTGTACTTGGTGATGAAAGAATGGAAAAACAACAGAGATGTTTCTAACAAATTATGCTCGATCATTCGAAATTACTCAGATACGGTCCATGAAAGCCAGTGCATGTTTAGTCAAAGGTCGAGGTAGTCACAAGAAGTCTTTAAAACTTGAAGGCATAGTAACGTGGGCGAATTGAAGTACGGAGCTGTTTCATTTGCCAAGAATTGTACTGTCGCGATATGTGACTTTTTTTTGCTTCGCTTTGAAATAGAGTAGGTTTTCAATGGCTTTCGAAAAACAAATTATAATTGTTATGTAAACCACAGTGTTGAGCTTCTTTATTAGGTTTTTGCTTGATTAGCCGCAAACTTTCATGCTTGATGAAGCGCAAGGAGCCCCTGTCATAATCCTTTGTGATAATGACAGTGATTGGATAGGAACTCTCAGTAATATTGCTTAACTTCTTCGTAACAAAATATCTTATAGTTACAAAACAAATTGGATAAAGGCAGTTATTTACCGCATAACAGGGCGGGGTTGTCTCCCGTTCAGTAGGAGCAATCCTAGTTATAGGCTCTTGACGGCGACATCCTGCACTGAAATAAGAACAGACTCGTCGAGCCTCGTGTCATTTAGCCCTATGCTGGAATCGAATGGTGTAGTCGGGGGAACAACTGCTGTTCTCGTTCAAAGGCTCACTGCAGATAATTGTTCGTGCCATTCTCAGGTTTGTCCCTGCCAAAAATTATGATTTGACTTGACCGGTAACCAGATTTCAGGCTTAGCAAACGTTCCTGATGTGCCGGTTTCTAACAAATGTTAAAGCTAACTCACCACTGACAAAGAAATCGGAAACTTTTTGCGTTCCTTTCCAATAACTCTCAAAGTAATGGTGATATTTCTGATGGGATATACCATTAAGAGTCAGAAGCTCTTCATATACTTTTGTGATAATGTACGAAGTTCCTGCCAGTTTGAATTCTCAAATTGGAAATAACATGGAAACTCTGAGGGACACAAACCGTGAATTTATAAGTCTCTCTGGACGAGATTATACAAGGAATGGTGTTTGTTTCCCCGACTGGATCAACGTGATATCAAAACTCCAATGCATTTACTTCTCAGTTCTAATTTTGAGTGCTGTTGCCTGCAAAGAGGCTGGCTAGTGCTAGTATGTAGTCCTGTAGCCCATCTAGGAAGTCTATTTACAGGCGACGAGTAGTCTGCCCCTAGGAATGCATGATTGAAATGTCGTGGAGTATATTAAGAAACAATTCTGAATCACCATAAAGTTCCAGATCTATTGAAAGAATCGCTAAGTGTAAGTCGCTTCTTAAAACAAGTTAGGCAACGATAATTTCAAGTTTGATACATCTGTAGGTATCATTGAGTACCATGAAAGTTGTGATTAATATTATTTGAATTATCAACAACTTGGCGAGCACAAGTAACTAATTCCTCTTATTTTATCTTAATTAAGTATAAGTATATTCATGATGTTTTAAAAGCTGGTTACAGTACCCCACCAGCTATGTTGACTGTACTTTTTTCACTTTAGAAATAAAGTTTTGTTTATGTCAGTTCAGTCACTATTCGCTGTTGTTGCTGCGCAGTTTTCTCATTGAGGTTGATCATCAGCCAGGATGGAAGTTTCTGAAGCTGGAAAAAGTTTTTGTGAGATATCTTGAACATTGATAAATTTTTCAATCTTCTTTACTATGTCGTCACGAATCGAAGCAGACAAGATTGAAAATGAAAGATTGATCATACCAGGAGCTCACGTGTACAGTGGTCAAAAGCAAAAAAGCTAACCTCACTTCCTATTTACAGTGTTTTCAAAATTGTAGTTGCTGAAAAAATTACGAGCACAACATAAGCTGAGGCAGACGGAATTTCACGTCAGCAAAACTGGTGATTAACAAATTCTTTTGATTTTTTTAACGAGACTCTCTATGCAGAACGCTTAAAATTTCACAGAGGGCCTTAAGTATTGACTGAGTTCAAGTGGAGGCAGGAACCAATGATGGAGGGCTGTACATTTTGTCTGCATTTTGCATTGGTGGGGACTGAGCACAGGTCGAATGTTTGACTGCTTTGGAAGGAGGGGAGCTTGGTCAAAGATCAGCCTCTTTTGAACAGTCAAACGTCCCACACGAGTCTTAAGCGTTAATCCCACGCGAATCCTGCGCGAGTCGAGTCTTACGCGTTAATCTCGTACGATTCCCACGGGAGTCCCGGTGGAAAGTTCTAGTTGTCTTCTGCGCCTCGGCCTCGCCCAACATGATCTGATTTATGTTTCGAGTAGATGAGAATAAAGGTATTGATCCAAAAGAAAAATAACAGAGGAAAATAGAAAAAATATTTAGGCTGAGTATTAAGCACAGGAGTCACAGACATCATAATCCAGGCAGTCCCTAGATATGAGTAAGAAGGCGCTCTGATTGGCTCCCTACTAACAGGCTATCAGCTCTTATAACCCACCACTTAATGTTCGCGCCCTCATTGGACGAAACACATCACGTGGTACAAAATCGGACTGCGGGTATCAGGCGATACCTGTCGTCTCATTGATATTCGTCGTCCGATTTTATTGACGAGAGAAAAGCAGGAAAGGAAGTATCGTTTGAGGTTTTAACTTTTCAAATCTAATTACGGAGTAATAAAAACGAGTTAACTTCCAGTTTGGATTTGTTTAGCTGCAAATGTGCTGTGGACCCTCACTGAATGTTTTCTCTTTACCACAATAAAACGTGCGCGTTGTAGAAATTAATTGGAGGGTTATAGAATAAACAAACTCCTTCCTGGCTTGTTGGTTTATTGGAGGATAATGTCCTTGGCTGAAAGGTAGTCCTCAAAATTTCACCGTCGCACTCGAAGCGACTGTTCATTTTTCGGACAATCTTTCAGCCTTGGGCATTATCCTCCGATATACCAGCCGCCGGAAGGAGTTTATTTATTAAATATCACGGGAAAAATATTATTTCTAGTTTTTTCATGCACATGAACTCTGAGCCAGCGAGAAGGAGTTTATTCAGCGAGGCGCATAGGGCGAATTGGAGGCTTGCGACGTTCATGAAACTTCATAGAATTCGATAGTTGTCTCTGTATGCCCTATATGCGTACAAGTATATGCGTACATGCATATACTATATACGTTCAAGTTAAAATAGCTTGCAGCTTACTCACAGAGCGCAAGCTACGTTAGTAATTTCATTACTAGTACTAAGCGTGTAGAGGCGCGCTGATGTAGTGCTTAGGGCGTCAAGCGTTTGAACAGCCTGTTCTACGTTATTTCCACCAAATTCCAACGGCGAAGGCAATGAAAACATAACAACCTTTGATAAGCTCAGTGTGACCTTACAGGTCTGTAAAATGTAAGGTATTGCAAGATGCCGTAGGTTGTTCAATACAGAAAAAAATTAAGAATCTGTTTTCTTTTAAAAGAGGAGGCCCCAATGCAGTACTCGGAGTAACAGAGGTTTGGCGTCCCCGGCGTGCCCTTCTGTGGAGCACTGAGTAGGCCTAACGCGACCTACGCGCGGTGAAACTGCGAGTGAGAACCACTGGATAAAGGGCTTTGACTGCAGACGTTAGTGAGCCACAGAAGGCAGCAAAAGTCGAATGTTTCTTTTGTTAGCTTGCTAAAAAACTCTTGTTTTGGTGTCCGTTGGCCTGCCGTTGTGGACATGATGGCGTCAAAATGCACGTAAAGGAAAACATGCAGCTTTAATGGTTGCCGGCTTTCCAAAATATGCGTTATTCGAAAGTAATGGCCGCCTTAGCTTTTATTGTTTATCCCGGTTTGCCGTGTTAATATGTCAAAAAGCGTCACAAAATATGCTTTTATGACCATTTCTAGAAAGTTCGAGTGTTAACTTTGGGTGTAACTCGCTTAACAGTTGAAGATCGTACAAAACATTTTTCACGTAAAATAAGACGTCTCCACCATTTTTGAAGAACATATTAGTCGCTGTTATCTTACCAAATCTTAATGTGGCTATTTAATTCTATGTGCTAACTCTAATAGACACAAATTGTCTTTGGCCCATGTTTGTCAGTCAAACTCGCCCAACTGATAGGCTTTCTAAAATCCCCAGAGGGGGCTCAGCAACTAATTTATAAAATAAAGCAACCATATATATGTCATTTACCGGTCGGGAGGTTAGAATAGGAAAACACTGTACCTGAGGTCTTTAATAAGCTAAATCTCAATATTAAGAATATTAAAAACATAAACTTCATAATATTTCACCCTTATCAAAAAAGACGAACTTGCCAACCTAAACTTAGCATCTCTGATAATAAGAGAAATGATGTTAATCTTGAGCGCAAAGAATACATCATACCTCTGCGTTAAGGTTGATAAATACCATATCAACTCTGTCGCACCAAAAATCAGTAAAACTGTAGGGCTAATTGCAAAGTTCAGCGCCATTTGATACCTCGAAAAATACTCTTAAGAATCTACCAGCCACTAATCTATCCTTACCTAACTAATGGACTAATGTCTGCTGCCTGGGGTAGGTATCCAAGACGTATCTTTACAAAATTTTAATTTTGCAGAAAAGAGCGCTCCGTGGTGTATTTGGTAGACAGACTCGATCATGCAATTCCCTCATTTATTGATGCTAAAATTATGCCGCTAACTTTTTATTTCTGTACTATGAGTCAACATCCAATTTAATGCATGATACCACCATCAATATAATGCCCATCCAAGATCTCAAATTTATGTCAGAGAACCTCCAGCCGCGATTCTACACAGTCATCCACCTCCGGAAATTTTGATGTTAAAAGCTCCAGACTTGAAAAACATATTAAGCTTTCCACTGACTTCTCCCGATTTGGTGTAAAACTGTGGAATGAGATACCAGGCCATATTAGAGACTTGCCTAAGAAAGCATTCAAAACTGAGTACTTCGTCGACAAGTAGAAGAAGAAGAAGAAGAAGAAGAAGAAGAAGAAAAAGAAGAAGAAGAAGAAGAAGAAGAAGAAGAAGAAGAAGAAGAAGAAGCGAATATTTTAACAGGATAACCCTTCAGTGCAATTCAAGAGCACTGTTATTAATGGGGTCCTGTAACATAAAAGCTCCCCCCCCCAAAAAAAAAATGCTAATATTTCAAATCTAAAATCTAAAAACTAGAATCTTAAGTCTAATCTAAGGACTAAAATCTAATTAATATAGAAAAAATTAAGGAAATAAATGAGGGTAAAAAAATTCTTCAAAACATAATTTGTTCGTTAAGCTGTTTTCTGAATAAAAATCTAGAGTTTTGTTTTTAATGTCTAGTGGTATAGAGTTAAAACATAGGGCAGCTATGGCCCTTGATTTTGTAGTACTGTCTCCTATGAAGCTGTTTATATGATTGCTTTTAAGTAAAACATAACAACAAAGGCAACGAAAATATCGCTAAACAGAATTTGCGTTGCGTAACCGAATGGTTTTGTAGATCTCAGGCCTAAGTTACAATCTCTAACTTCATTTACCAATCTTACTGATCTAATCTTATCACTTCATTAATAGGACCCACATGCAAGGCTCTTCACGATGCTTCCATACGATAACCACATATCCTCTACTGTCTTAGAGACTTTCTATTGCTCAGTAGATCTGTATTGAAACTCAAACAGCACCACAAAATATTAAATAAATAATTAAATAAATAAAAAACTGACGATGAGCTTTTATTTTTTCAAGGATTAAAGAGTTACAATTTATAAATTTGTAATAATTTATGAATTAAGTTTTAATCATAACAAGTAAAAAAGTAATGAGGTTAAAACCTGATTACCACACTTGAGAGTTTTCTCTTGAAGTTTAAGGATTAGAAGTTACTTCTTTCCTATCGTTTGCTCAAGCTCAAGTACTCGACAAGCTACAATCGTCGTCACAAGTCTTGGGACAGTTTCACATTTTACCGAATTTGATGATAAGTTTGGTGTTCCGTCAAAACATCATTGATTGAGGGGAATTGGGGTATCGTTCAGGCAATATTGAAGCAAAAAACTTTGATATTTGTAAACTAAAAGAAAAAGAAAAGATTTAACAATCTGTCTAAAGAATGTACGACGAGGATTGTGGTCATTCATTCAGACTTACCAACTGGTTTTTCCACGAGGGCAGTTTTTCCTTTACATCTCGTTTTAAATCTTTTTGAGGTCGCTCCGCTTTTTGCAAATCATCATGTTGGAGCTCTTGGCATTCGGCTGGCAGCTTTCTGTTATTGAACAGCTTCTGAGCTTGGTTCCTGCAGGAGAAAACCACCAGAGTCACAAATAAACAGCCCGTTGCCACAACGTACGTCGTCGGCCTCTTCTCTGTGCCATCATCATCGTCGTTAAAACTGCCGACCTTCTCCAGGACAGCCCAATGATAGAAATCTATAAAATATACAAAGATATAATTCAATAAATGAATAAATAAATAAATAAATGAATAAATAACAAAGAAGCAAAAAAAAAAAGAGAAGAAGAAGAAGAAACACAAGGGCAATTATAATACTAGTTTACACGGGCAGGACAATACAAGCGCATCTAAAACACCCGTGACCAGGCTTTTATACTACATAATTAAGGCCGCCTTTAGTCGCGGGATTATTCCTGCTACAGTAAAAGGCGCTTATGGAGGCCTGCCTTTTTCCACTTTTACCAGAGCAGGTACTTATAAATTTGATGTCTTTTGCGAAATCACGCGTTTTAGGTTCTTGAACAGGTTCTTATTTTTGCAAGGGTACTGCTGCTTTTTGCTGTTTACAAGTTTAAGTTGTTTGTTATGGGTGTGGCCACTTGCCTCTGTGTCACATTCTCGACCCCAGTGCTAAAAGAGATGAGCTCTGGGGTCGAGAATGCTCTGTATTATACCTGTATAAAAACGTAACGAATAGGCCCCAGAATAAGCGGGATCTCAGCTTTCAAAATAACGGAAAATCAGAACGATCAGCGGGCCACAACAGCAGGAATGTCTGGTAAAATGCAGTGCAATCGTTTCTTCCCGTGACAAGATGAGGGGTCAAGGGGCACATAATTGATCGACCAGTATCTTTTCAATAGTGTCTCTAGTGTCTTTTTTGCGGTACAATGGATCCTGTTTCGACTACGTAGTTTGTTGACTGCTTAATACCCATTCTTCTACCTCGTCTCCCTGAAGGCTACACTTCTTGTCCCTCTAAGGGTTCAGAGAGACCAACTTCTAACTGTTGTTAATAACCTAGTCAGTTCTAATAAGCATCTTCCTAGTGGGAAAAATAAATAAAGTAACTTACAGCCTGCAGCTAAGGCAGCCACGAAGATCATTCCAGTGGCGAGTAGATTTTGCACAGATGTGATCTTTTGCTACCAGTTGGAGCTGACTGTCGTCCTCTCTTATGTAACTCATGCCATCTTCACATGAATCCAGATCACATTCTGCATTAACTAGTCCCATCGCCAGTACCTTGTCGTCAGCATTTGATATCTTGTAGTCATCTTCAACAGCGTGTTTGATCTGAATAATGTTCACACACACCGAAGTAATTGCGAACAAGGAAAAGGCTACAGAGGTTTACAGCGGCTTTCCAGCATTAACTTAATATCTCAGACAGTCGGGAACAGCTATCTGCTAGTTCTCGTTTCCACAAGTCATCACATATCCTGCGTGCAGACGTCTCCTATCTCCTTGCTCCACGTCTGCACGCAGGCTAGTCATCACACTGATACCCATGTATCTGCTCAATTACGCCATTTGGATTATTTCGTCAAAGTGCATGACCGTGGTTGTTTACTTTATAATCTACAAAACACTTGAAGCACACTTCGCAACGACCAGACAGATTTTGCAAGATACTAGTATAAGATCAAAGAACTAGTGCCTCTAGCACAACGCACCCGTTGTAAAATTGAATATTCACGAAACGCCTCGCTTTTCAAGTAATAATGCGGGACAGTAGTCTATGTGTTAATTCCTGTCCCAAGCCTACAGATAAAAATAAGCCGAGTTGATTCGCCAATCAAAATGAAGGTTAAAGTAGATTTAACGAAGCTGACCTTGAAACTGTGTAAAAATGAAACCAATCATTTTCTAAGCATGTCGAAATATTTTAACGCTGACAACAAATCAACAACAAAACAACTTAAATGAAAAAGTAAAACGAAAACAACACCAACAAATCAATTCTACCTCTTCTTTCATTTTCCCAACATCTTGTTCCACCTCCTTTAGCTTAACTTCCACTTTTTTAAAGCTTCTTTTTATCCTGTCGTACTCTCCAATCTTTTCCTTGGGAATTTCCGCTTCCATTTTGACGAAATCAGACAAAGTGGTAAACAACAATACAATCAAGAATTTTGCTCCAGAGTAGCTTCCGCAGGCCACCGCTAGTTAAAGGCACTGGCTATCGCCTGAAGTTTGCTCCCCTTCGGCGAATCCGTTTTTTTTTTGCTCGATGATCTTCAGATGCCGTAAACGTACCTATACTTGAGCTAGTATAGCCGCGTTTTCCTTGAAGAGCTGCACAAACTACGTTTCAGCAGCAACTAGTTTTGGGCCTGCATTTCTTGCACTGTGCCGCGAAGTGACTCCAGGAGCGCTTCGGAGCGAAGGATAGAATCTTCATGGCCTCTGTTTGCCATTGTCTTGAGTTAGAAGTAGATATACCCTGCTAACTAAGCACAACACTTTAGATGGTTTGTGTTGTGGGTTCAGTGCAATTCCCGATGATCTCGGTCAACAGCTGTTGCAAGATTTGTCGACCCGCTGATATCAAAACACACAAAAATAGCCGTAATAACTCTCAGCTAAAATGGAATCACATATTTGATGATTTTTCGAGCTAAGAAGACTGTCAACGTAGGCTAAAACCTGCAAGTTTGCCATTTTCTTCTGAAAAATGCCAAATGTAAATGACGTCAGCTGTAAAAATTCACCATCACATTTATATCACGCCAGCTGTAAGTTCGTAAAGTGGTGACTAAGTTGGTAGTTGAAAGATGACAAATTTATTTTTCAGGTGACTATATATATTGCCAGCTAGTGAACTGAGCTAGAAGCATTACCGGATAATTCTGTTCACATAAGTTGATTTAAAATTATCAAAATTTCATTTGAAAACAAAAAGGTGAACTCCTTAGGGCCATTCAATCCCTCACATTTTTACTCGGTTTACCGGCCAGCGGTATGCACAAGGAACACAACTCAGCAATATTCAGACTATCCCTCTTTGAATGTAAGCAAAGACAAGCGCCCTTTAAAGGGACGGAACCCCGGGAACGTATTGCGAAATCGAACTGAGCTTTCAATCTGAAAGGGTATTCAAGGTCTCTGAAAAAGTTTTTTTGTTCCCATCTTCAATAAACACTCTGGGAATGTGGAGAAAGACAACGTCAACAATGAATTTCCCTTACTTTCCATTAGAGCAAATATCATTTATCTCGCTTTGGAAGTGAAAATCGATGAACTACCCCTTAGGGTCATTTATGAAAGCGTTTATCCCCCAGTGTTGGAAATTGTTCAGGGCCCTTGTGCGCAGTTAGCACAAAGAAATTTTAAAACAAGGAACAATTATTTAAAACTAAGTTGTAATTAATAAACCTCTGAGCCGCCTTTGAAAACTAACTTACAAAGAATCTTATTCTCTTATCCAGTTTAGACTGTAGGTTTGATAGTTCTTCGGGCAACTTCTAACCCCCCTCCCCATGCGCGGACAAGATTATTTTGCACAGTTACGCAGGAGGCAACTCAAACCCAAATAGTCCAAAGGAGAATAACTTACACGCTCTTTGATTTAATGTGCATATTATGCAACTGGCCCAATAAAGTTACGTGGTTCTGCACAAAACTGAGCCCTAGGTCAGCCCGGTAGGATATTTAAGGATATTGTTTTATTCGATTCTCTCACATCACGAGAATTCTTCCTTGTGAAGGTTAAAGTTACTCAATGGGTCTTTGTGGTTTAAGGCGAAAAATGCATTTAAAAGCTCGGATCTTATTGATCCTTACCCTCATCTTAATCTGTAAAAGCAAATCTAGGGCGCGGCTGACGTCACTGCATATAATCGACATAGATAACAATTCCACGTAACTTGTTCAAACTGCCCTTCATAATTCCTCCTTAAACAAAAGTTCGGAGCCGTTGTTACTTGCTCTATAACGGGTGGATCATTTGGGATAACCTTTTGAGGTAAGCTGGGTTATGATCGCTAGGTGTGGGTTAGCCTGTTGGGTACGACGGAAATGCAGATGAATAGGCATATATTCTCAGTGCGGAGTTAGTGTGAATGGATTTATTTATTTTCGTTTACCCGTGAAACATTCATGTATGAAATACCCTACAAGCAAGTATATTGTGGCTGTGCAAAAATTTTGCATGTCGCATTGTTGCATCAAACATACCAAGAGGTAATAGAGGAAAAGGTCACTCCAGAAAAGGTGTTTTTTTAACAATTGCCAATAACAAGATAACTCTAAGTTGAGTATTTTCTCAGTGGTTTTAGCTTCTAAAGTCCATCCGATCCCACTGAAATTCCTCTCCAAAGAAGGCCAAAATTCAACATCACGGGCCGCTATTTTGAGTCGTACACAAAATGAAAACGAAACATATCCAGCAGATTTGTAACAGTACCAACCTCGAACAAGCTGTAAGATATAACAGCTGCGTTTAGATTTCCCTGCAGTTTCATGTTGGACGAAATGACGTCACGGACAAGTGGCCAGGCTGCTTAATACGATTCAAAATGGCAGCCCACGATGTTGAATTTTGGCCTTCTTTGGAAACGAATTTCAGTGGGTTCGTGCGCACCTTAGGAGGTGAAAATCACGGTCAATAACTCAACTTATTCTTATCTTTTTATTGGCGATTTCAAATAACACACCGTTTGTGGAGTGACCTTCTCTTTTAAGGTCTCCTCTAGTGGGGTTGTTTAGTTCGTCATGTCCAAGGATTTTCTTCGTTAACTTCGGCTGACTCGGCCTCGTCATTTTCGAAATCACTATTAATAATTTTAACCTTTGAAATACAATTTTTTTCTGATTTGGGCCTCTCAGGATAGGTAATTTCTCTTAGTTGGGAAAACTTGTAATTGAATTCAGACATGGTTATTTGGTTGAACAACGTATCACACTTGTTTTTACACGACCTCTTGATTTTAACTCAAAAAGTTATTTAAAACCACGTAGTAATAGGCTCTGAGCACGCTTTAAAAAGAATTTACAAAGAACTTATTGTTTGATAGTTCTTCGTACAACTTCCAAAGAGTTGGAAGTTATGACTATAATCGTAACCTTCGTAACCAAATACACTTCTTTTCAGTCTTTTTTTGGGCCTTTCAGGGTAGGTAATTTCTCTTCGAAGAAACTTGCACATGGTCTAAAAGTCAAAAGGATCCTTCTCGCGGACAAAATCTGAGTACCTAGGCCTGATCGAGCAAATGTCTCACGCAAAGGGAACAATAAAGTTACTCTGTAAAATGCACCGTTTGACTGAGCAATTATTTCTTATGCTGAAAATCATTTGGTCTCGGGTTTATTACGAAATCCCGATCATGGAAAACGAAAACATTCTGGCGGTTTTCTGTTGAATATTCTCAAAATATTTTAATATTCTGAGACTCACCTCAATGCAACGATAGTTTTCAAGCTTTCTTGAGGTATATATGTTTCTGGTGCTTGGTGCTTCTGTAGCAAATCACGATGTTTTTGGCTCACTGATTGTTTGGAACCTCGAAAACCATGTTGTTGAATGTTTAGGAGTCGGAAATCGCTCGGGATTCTTGTGTTCAAGACGAAGTGCTAATAAACCTCTGAGTCCGCTTTGAAAATTAACTTACAAAAGAGCTTATTCCCATGCAGTATATTCAGTTAGACTAGGTTTAATTGTTCTTCGTACAGTTTTCAAACCGGCCTTTTTTTCTTCATTTCTGTCTGCTACACATGACCCTATGCCTCATGTCATTCAGTAAAAAGTACGTAACTTCCCTGGATCTTAAATCGATTTAAGAATATGGTTGTTCTCTTGCTTCATGTTGCGAAATTTCTTCCTTGTGAAGAATAAAATTTCTCAACGGCTTTTGTGTCGAAAGGTGGCCATTAAGTTTCCTACAAAAAGAGTTCTAATGGCAGATGTTATTTATAGTCCTTACATATATTGTCAAAACAAAACAGGGAAAACTGACCACTTAAAATAAGTTCCCACGATAGAATTAAGCTAGGTTACGGTTGATGTCGCTGCATAAAATCGATATAGATACTTTATCTATATCTGGTGGATCAGCTGGGGTAACCTGTTAAGGTAAGCTGCCTTATGAATAGTGCCCATTAGTACGACTGAAAATAAATGCGGCTGAACAGGGAAATATTTCCAGTGTGGAGTGTGCGAAAGGGACTGGTTATTTATCTTCGTTTATTTTCCCATGAAAACGTGTGTGAAATACGTATAGTCAAAGAAGTAAATTGGCGGTTGTGCAGTTGCATTATATACCTAAATACACGAAATTTTCGCGACACGTTAATTTCGCGAATTTCGTGTTTTAAAAAAAATAGCGAAATTAAGGTGACGCAAACAGTAAGTGTCGCGAACATAACATGACGCGAAAATTACGTGACTCACATTATGTCAACAATCAAGAAAGAACGCAAGAAATTTTGCAAGAACAAGTTCGCAACGTGGCATTCGGCAGAAGTTCAAAAGCAAGTGGTTAGTAGAGTTAACTTTGGAGATGTGAATGCCGAACGTAAACTATCGGTTTTAAAACCAACTTATGCAATTTGGTTGGTGGAAATGTATAACCTTTTCACAGGCGTACAGGGAAGGGTTGACGTCTTGAAAGGATGGGAGAAAGCGGGAATAAAGGGTGTAGTAGAAGTATTACCGCCTGTTGATCCATATCAAGACATTTTACACAAATGACTCGTTCAACTGCATTATGTTGCTGAGCGGCATCATATATCATTTTTATTCGGAGTCCGTAGGAAGGAATTTTCAATGTAAATGGATATTGTAGTCAATTGACTCAAGACCAATAATTTACGCACAAGCATGAACGGCTCTTGGACATTGTAAGAACTGCAATTTTGTCACTGTTGACATACAGTCCCTCCGTTGCGTTTTTGTTAATTTTGACGTTTTGTTTAATTCAAGGACATGTTAAATAACAGTGCCAGGGGAAAAAGTTGTGTCTTGCTCAAAAACGCGAAATTAAAGCGAGTCAAAACACAAAATTTTCTCAAAATCGCGAAATTAAAATGTCGCGAAATATGCCCACCTTATAAAAATCGCGAAATAAACGTGTCGCGAAAATTTCATGTAACAAGGTATTCCGAATTCAAAGTCTCTTGGAGCCATATTAAATTCGTGATGTCCAAGGATCGTCTTCGATGGTCTCGGCTGACTCGGCGTTGTTTTTCGATATCTCTAGAATAGCAATCTTCCAAATACCCCCATTTCGTTTTAGACCTCTCAGGATGCAAAATTTCTCTCCGAGGAACTTTTGACATCTGGTTTGATTAAAAGGCAAAAAGTTTCGGTTTCTCTCGGTTAAAATGTAAGTGCCTAAATAAACGTCCCACGTAGGGCAATAATGAAATTTGAAATATGTGCATGCTTTTCGGCAGTTTCATTTGAAGAGTAAATTTCAAAGGGTGCATTTCCAATGGCATTCCTGGAAAGAGAAATTTAACACACCTTTTCCCATTGATCGAACTCTGTGATTTTTCTTTGGCCGAAACAAAAGATTCTAAAAACAGTTATAGTGTTTGTACTCTGTAAAATGCATCGTTTGAGAGCAATAATTTATTGGAAATCGCTTTGTTCACACAACTCAAGTGTTAATACTTCCCGGTGAGGAAGACCGAAAACGTTCGGGCGGTTTTCCGTAGAATATTCTCAGAATCCTTGTATTCGAGATTTCACAAAGAGACTGCGAAATCAAATCAAACCACTCCCTAAGGAGCCTCGCAGATATCTTGTCCAAACCTGTGGCCTTTGATTTACATAATTTGGACAGGAGTGAACGTACTTTATTTTGTCGGTAGGTTGTATTTCAAAGCTTTTAAATTTTATCTGTGCTAGTAAGGTAAGCAGAATCACTTGACGATTTCCTTTATAAACTTAATTCCTGTCTAAACACGGCTTTCATGTAAAGCAGTTTTTTTTCTTTCTTTCTTTTTGTTTATACTGTATATATTTATTTTGTTGTAATTAAGAGACTTTTTTACTGATGAATTTTTACCGTATAAATAAGGTTGTCATTCTTAAACTCACCTCAGTCCTCAAACAGTACTCCAGCGTTCTTTAGGCGTTTCTGGTCCTTTAGCTTAACATCATACTTTTTGTAGCAAATGATGATGTTTGTGTTTCACTAAATGTTAAAAATATATTGTCATAGTTTGAAAAACAAATTGAATTCAGAAACAATAATTTGCTTGAAAAGCAATAAATCACACTTTCGTTTTCACTTGACTGACTTTCTTTTTCACGAAAAAGAACAAAGGCCTCTGTACGAGACTCCGAGTAGCCATATGAAAGCATTACTTTCTGAGGATGTTGGAAATCGTTCAGAGTAAGTGTTCTTGCCCGCAATTTATAGTACAAAGAAATTAAACGGGGAATCATTATTCAACACCAAGTAGCAGTGAACCTCTGAGCTGCCTTCAGTTTAAACTAACTTACAAAGAACCGTATTCTCCTTATACAATTTAGACAAGGTTTGATAGTTGTTGCGACAGCTTCCAAACAGGCCCCTCTTTTCTACACTTTTGCTGGCTAAACCTGAGTCCCGTGCATGGACTAGGTTTAATTTTTCACCATAGAGCGCGACGCGAATCAAACGGAACCCCCCCGGCAGAGTTGTTTTGCCCTGGCGTTTGTAGGTCAAATTCTGATGGTTGGTTATGTTGTCCAAAGGTAAGTAACCTACACGCTCTCTGATTTTGTGTGCATATTATATAACCCTGTTCTTTCTTGGTGCCATAAAGTCACATAACGCTGTAACTTATTTCGGTGAAATATCTGAAATATTCCTCAAGTCACAGAACTCTGCAGTGACTCCGACACCAACCGGGGTAGCGAATCAGTGAAATATTACTTCCCCATTCAAAATCGTTTTCAAGATATTTTTATATGTGCGGATTGTGTCATGTCAAAAAATTTCTTGCTTGTGAAAATTAAAAATTGCTCAGCGAGTGTTACGCCTTAAGGTGAAATTAAGTTTCTTAGGAAAACGCATTATAAGGATGGATCTTAGTGATCCTTACCTAACTGTAAAAAGAGACAATGAAAACCAGTTTTCCACGATGTGAGCTAGCGCGCAGCTGATCATTAACTGCAAGGATAATCAACATAAATAGCAACAACTCCAAGTAATAGTTTTAAATCATACCCTTCATCATTCTTCTTAGACGAGCACTCTGGGCCGTTGTTATTTGCTCTATATGTGGTGGATCATTTGAGAAAACCTGTTGAGGTAAGCTGGTTTATGAGTAGGACGCTAATATTGACTGGAATATGGATGAATAAAGGCAAGTATTCTTAGTGTGAAGTTGTTGAGTAGTATATGATCATTGGAAAAATACCCCGTTCCTGTCTAGGCAAGTGGTCGAGGCAAGTGTCGAGGTAAAGAAACCTCGACATTTTTCACAAAAGAATACTAATGAGCGTCTTTCTTCCACAATGATAACAATATGCTTGCCAAACTAGCCCGCTGGATTCCCTTACCGTAAATTGGATTCCCTTATACATCGGTGAACCAGTTGAGTTTTAGACTATTCTTGCCCTCGAATTCGATAAAAAGCCAAGCGCCGCTAAACAACATTTGCAAATTATGAAACCTACTGAAGCGAATTATTTTAATAAAGTTTTAAAAGCACTTATTGTTCTCATACAAAAGACTGCTCTCTTAATGCGCTCGAGTGAACTTAAATGTAAACATAATGAAACATCAAACACGCAGATATTTACTAACAAATCAACTTTTATTTCAATCGCTCAACTAATACAAAGAAAACTCCTAACTAACTTAACTAGTCTTCCTCTTCTTGAGAATACTTGTAAGAATGACTCTTGCGAAGACGCCGGGACCTTCTCGAAGGACGATCATCTTCCTCTAAGTAATTGACAAACCGAATTCGAGGACGTTTTTGCTTTCTCTGCGAAGGTGCTTCCACTTTGGGAAGGGGTGTTAACATGGATGAGGGAGGCAAGACTTTCGCAGGAGTCGTTTGTACAGTCAACGGTGTTTGAACTGGATTCGCTGTGACTGTTAGCGGTTCTTGAATGGGCTCGGATACATTATCTGCTAGACGACTGCTTGAAATTTCTCTTTGCCCTTCAGAGTAAGGTTGACTAGACTCTGTGCCTCTCGAATCAACTGTTATTTTAATGTCAAATACTTGTTTTGCAGCTGTATGTACTGCCTTGTTCTTTCATATTCTCCAAGGTCTTTGCAAGAGAGGAGACCATCCATAGAATCTTCCAATTTCTGCATCGCTGGAAGAACTGGAACTGTCGCTAGGTTCTGTTGCTTGAGATACTTCAGTAGTTCTTGCGAGATACTGCCTGGCACCTTACGTTATCAAATCGTTCTTCACCAGGTAGAACGTTCGTCCGTAACCTACAGCTATCTTGAGCGGTTGTTTTTAGATCAACGGGGAGATACCCAAAGGGTCTTCGCACGGCCTCCTCACTGTTTCCGAGATACATTTGCTTAGCTAGTGTCAGAATTTGCAGTTTATCCCGCGGATTTTTGAAGAAAACCAAATAATGACTGTTAAGACTGATACTTTGACTATTTTTTCTTTGACCAGAACAAGTTCCCTACGATGTAAATGACGCTAAGGTTGCGATTATGAGAACACCTAGTAAACAGGTTGACGATTCTCTTGTCTCCACCCGCATTTTCCATCTGGTCGTCGATCACCATTAAGTTGCGTTTGTTGATGTCAAAAAGGAGTCGTTTTCTAGCTGAGAAGGAATACCCTTGACAAATTCTATGTTTGGTACCGTTACCATCAACTCCATGTAAGCGGGCTGCCACTTTGAATAGCTCCAAACTATCCTCTCCAGGGGTGAGT
>Ga0126336_10000314_pt1 | contig 17900 bp, 4 predicted proteins | sample SidCmetagenome_FD_92530 | JGI IMG/M metagenome (GOLD analysis project Ga0126336, IMG submission 92530) | Coral microbial communities from El Islote,Puerto Morelos, Mexico - Siderastrea C C metagenome | ecosystem: Host-associated > Invertebrates > Cnidaria > Coral | place: El Islote,Puerto... | reverse complement strand
CACTTTGGAGGCGTTTGGGAACGCCTCGTTCAGTCTGCCAAAAGAGCGCTAAAGGCGGTGGCAGGAAAGCAGTGTGTCAATGATGAAACGTTACTCACGTTTATGGCTAAAGTGGAGTCGTTACTGAATGGTCGCCCCCTTACTCATGTTAGTACTGATTATCGCGACGAAGAAGCTTTGACGCCGAATCACTTTCTGCTCGGTCGAGGACACCCTAACGTCCCGCCAGATGTCGTCAATGATAAGGACTTGTGTAGTCGTAAGAGGTGGAAGCACGCGCAAGTAATGACCCAGCACTTCTGGAAACGCTTGCTCCGAGAATATCTTCCAGCGCTGACGGAACGCCGAAAGTGGACAAATGACGCCCGCAATGTTCGTGAAGGACACCTCGTCCTCGTCGTCGATGAGAATTCCCCTCGCGGGTGTTGGCCATTAGCTCGTGTACTGAGAGTGCTTCCAGGAGACGACGGAAGAGTCAGAGCAGCCGAAGTCCGTAGCAAGAGTGGGACCTACATCCGACCTGTTGTTAAACTGTGTTTACTAGATGGTGCGAAGTAGTGTTCGTCGCCTCGCCCAGCCGTCGAACACGGGGGGGAGGATGTTCGCGCCAAAACTGAACACGTGATCACATGTCACGCAACGAGTTTAATCGACCTTTGTAATCGCCTTCGACTCGTGTTACGTTGATGTTTGTAATTGAGGAGCAGCTGATTAAATTTAGTTCTAGTTCAAGATAACCGTTTCGTCGTCCGTTTAATCACGTTTGAATTCATCCCGAACATCCGTCTGAACATGTATTGTCTGGATGCCTCAACGTTAGTGGCTGTTTAAGAAATTACTTTGCTATCTTTTGTTCTCAATCAGCGTTGTGATTGGTCAATTTTCTTCCAAGTGGCCCGGTCCGAGTAGTCGCTCTGTAATTATTTTTTATATTTTTTTTGTTTATTTTATGTGTGTGCCTATGTGAGGCCTTTGCAGTGTTGCTGAATGGGCTTTTGCGAAGTACATTAATAGATGTAGATGTAGAATTTTAGAATTCGTTTGGCTACTTCCACCAACATCGAACAACAAAGTTGCATATAACAATGTTGAACGACGTCGTGCCTATTTGGCTTCGTTCGTCCAAGGTGACATGGGCACAAGAATAAAAGCGACAGTAATGATGTCAGGTTTTTTAGTATTAGAGGGACCGCGAATTATTGTTGGGCAAGCTTGCATGTGATGAATTAATTACCACACAGTTGTTCTGAATTTGTTAGCCTTCGTTGAAATCAGTAACTGTCCTCTTGTTCAACTCTCGTTTCACACAATTGGCAAAAGACAATATTAACAAACGCATGTTCAAAAATAACTGTCTCACGGTCGAATCTCGTAGTTGTGGTTCCCTATCTCAGAATATGTGTAAGAAATTGTCTCCCGTATGCCCCACTAGTATACATACATTAAGCGCGTTATTTTGTACCTTTCTGGCTCAAAATGAATAAATCAGTCAATAAATTAATCAATCAAACATTGCAAATATTACTTCGACTTACCATTGGTTCATTTTGTGCTTTCACCCTGTTGTGATTGGTTAGAGTAATTACTTCGGTTTTGGTTGTGCGACACTTGTTCAAAACCGCTCTAATGTCACCAGTGGGTAATCAAAAAGCTAGATTTTTTAGTAATTATTGATTGATCGATCAGCTAATTACTCATTGATTACCCATTTAATCAATACATGTGCATACACCTGATATACGGTTTTTCATAAACACACGTCTTTTTATGTGTTTTTTTTTCTCCCGAGCACTGTCGTGCATGATGACAAAATTCTAGTCAGAGGGCGCAATTAATTTATCGATTACAAAGAAACTTGTTGTGTCATCTTTACTACCCCACATATTCAAAAATTGCGTAGGAATTATAGGACTGATCAGGAAAGTCTGATCTCGATCTGTCGCTTCTGACTAAGATTTTATCATTTTTATCATTTATCATTCATCATTTTTATTTCGGCCTTCACGAGGTCTTTTCTGTGATGTAGTCACAAATAAAGGTAATTAGCGTTAACGTTTTTTGAATGTTAGCTCTTCCCATAAAGGAAGATTTTCTTGTTGGTGCAAGCAAGTCTCTTGTCAGCGCTAGCTGCAAGAAACTGTTACTTAAAATTGGCGGAGAATGAATTTAGCCTTTCAAATGCTTAATCTTCAGTATTGAGTAGGTCATCGGCCGAACCAGGGGAAATGAGCCCCTTGCGAATAAAACCGAGGACTCTGATGTTTGGGATAATCTGTACTTTCAGAAATGTTGTATATGACCTTTGATGGTAAAATCTAATAATATGGCAATTTAAGTATTCATTTTAAAACTATTAGTACAAGTCCACCAGTGAAGGAAAACTGACCAATTCAAGATATTCCCGAGGGTTTATTTTATTATTATTTTATTATGTATATTTCATATTTTCTGTTCATTAATTAATTAATTTATTTATTTATTCATTTATTTATTTATCTATTTATTCATTTTTCCTGAGTTTCGTTCAGGCGTGCTTGGCTTGCGGCTTGCCTTGCGACTCCTTCTTTTTGTATCTGTGATTTAACAAAACTTTATAACTTTCTTAGGATCGCCTTGATTCCCCACCATGGCATCCAATTTAGAGGAACCTGAAAAACATGGCGGACCTCACCATTCATCAAGCAAGCTACGAGTCCTAATGCTAGCATCTGAATGGGGTTCAAGCAAAGGAGGACTATCCACTATAAACAGAGAGCTAGCCATCAACTTAGCAAGGTTCGATGAAGTTCATGTCACTTTCTTTGTTCCACGATGTAATGACGAAGACGAGAGAGCAGCCTCTAATCACAGAATAAATCTTCTTAGGGCAACAAAACGACCGGGTTTTGATGAGCTTGATTGGCTAAACTATCCACCACTTGATTTAAACTTTGACATAGTTGTTGGCCATGGGGTAAAGCTCGGCCGTCAAGCACAAATTGTAAGAGAATCCCACAAATGTAAATGGGTTCAGGTTGCACATACAGCCCCAGAGGAACTTGCCATGTATAAGAAATACCCAGATCCAATCTCAAGCGGTGAGAGAAAGCATGAAACGGAGGTAGAACTTTGCAAACTTGCCGACTTTGTTGTGACTGTTGGACCCAAGTTGTACGAGACTTTTTTTTCCTATCTTAGCTCATGTAAGAAGGATCAAATGATCTTCAGTTTTACGCCTGGAATTTTTAGAGAGTTTTCTGGAGTTTCACAGGTTTCCGATAGAAAAGGGAAATTCCGGGTACTTCTTTGTGGCCGTGGAGACGCTGAAGATTTTTCATTAAAAGGATATGACACTGCAGCTAAAGCTGTCGCGAAATTACGAGACACTCATCTTACTTTTGTTGGTGCACCGGAAGGAAAGCTAGATGAGTTAAAAAATCTTTTTTTCAATTGTGGCATCTCTGATGACAACCTAATTCTCAGGAGTTTCACGCCAAACCGAGAACGTTTGAAAGATGTGCTTTGTGAAACAGATCTTGCTGTCATGCCTTCAAAAACAGAGGGTTTTGGACTTACAGGACTTGAAGCGTTATCGGCTGGTTTACCCATCCTTGTAAGTCAAAACTCGGGGTTTGGAGAAGCTCTAAATGAAGTACTTTTTGGTCAATTTTTTGTGATTGATTCAAAAAGTCCCGAGGAATGGGCTAAGGCAATTGAGAAACTCAGGAACCAAAATCGGAGAAAGAGACTTAAGGAGTGTGAAGCATTGCGTGCATCGTACGAAGAGGAGTACAGTTGGGAGAAACAAAGTAAAGAGCTTATTGGAAAGTTGATACACATGGTTCACGGTATGAACTTTCGTTTTCAATGGCAATTTATATCCAACGGTGGCAACGTATTCATTTTTGCTAGCCGGCAGTTGCCAATTTGGCGACGGCCGGTTCTAGTGATACCCTTTTTTATCGTTCTCTCGTCTTCTCTTTTTAGCCAATGACGTCACGAAAGTGACGTCATGGCTAATGTCAACAAAGCCTAAAAGAACGGCGCTGTCCGATGGTATTTGTCTTCGTCTGTGAGGCCGGGGGGGGGTTATCCTGTGAGATGTTGGGTGCCGGTGTGCCACCGGGACACTGAAACCCTTCTTATCAACGGCATATGCCCACACAGCTTATATGAGCGTATGAAACCCGGGCTTTGAAGTGTTTGCATTTGCGAGACGCGATCAGCAGGAACTGTTTAATGTTACTTCGAATGCACTGTTTTGTGTACTTCAGGTATGGCAGGATTTTATTCGCTTTGTAGTCCAGCGTTTTCTTAGCCGGGGCGCAAATTAAACACCAGAAATTATACACAAGACGGACTCGCCAATTTGAGATTTGGTATGAATAGAATGTCGCGACTGCAGCAAACCAACTTGATCGACTTACTGTATTTCGTGAGTTTTGTGTTCTGCTGCGAAGCAGAAACACTTTGTAAACCGAAAAGGTGTGAACTACGAAGGTGTGAATTGCTTCAAATGTGCTGTTTTGTGACTTCAGGTTTGATTTGAGTTTATTTACGTTTACTATGCCGCGATACAAAATTCCCGAAAAAGCAGATCTGCTCAGAAATTATGCATAAAACGGACTCACAATATTTTGATTTCCAACCAGCTTATATGAGTGAATTCGAATACGAGACAAATATTACTAAGACTGGGAAGCGAGCAGGTTTTGTTAGAGCGAGTTGAATTTGAACATTTATATACTGTTCGAAAGCAAAGCAAACGAAATTTATTAGGCTGTAGGTTGAGACCCAAAATAAACCCGTAAGCTAAAAATAACTTTGTACCGTGGGAAATTTGCAAATGTAAACTCGCTTTGGTCGATTTGCATGGCAAAAAGACGAAAATTACTATAGCCAATTTGACTACAAAGCAAGCAACTTCAGTCTGCAGGAGAAATAAATATAGTTATAAAACTATTTCAATCGTGTTTACAAACGCTAGTTTTAACCGATTTCGAAAGAAAATTCTGTGGATACGGGAAAGGTACATTTGATGGCAGACTCCTGTTTTGACAATACGTAGAACGTAGGTGGTTGTCTGAAACGTCTCAAAGCTAACAAATTAAACAAAGTGAAGCAAGTTGCGTGTCATGCAAATCACGCAGAACGTCAAAAAAACGAAAGTTGACCATCCATGAGCTCTGAAAACGTATTGGATATTCACCGGTAGAAGTAGGAAAATAAATGATTCAACTCAACTTACATTTTATTTCTGAAGTAAAATTGTTAACTTTCCACTAATTTTTGCCTAAATTATGCATGCGATGTTTTCGACGGTGAGCTTAAGTTTACTTGCTTTTGCTTATGTTGTCTTTGAAGAGCAGTGAAACAGAGAGCTTTCTTTGCATCACGTGCAATTTAATGTCACGCTATAATTAACTGTCAAGTAGTCAGGATGCTCGATCGTTACCAGGTTTTATTGTGGATAACTGCAAGTCTTTCTTGGTGGGGGGAGGTGGGGGGGGGTGCAGGATTGAGGGGTTAGCGTGGGACTTACCAGGGGTGTAAAAGCCCATAGGTTGTCAGGATAAATGTCACCATATTGTGAAACAAAACGTCATTGGCTCTGCGCACATTGCGTGCCTATGTTTTACCCCTTCGTCGCCAATATGGCGACGACGGATCTAGTAATACCCATTTTTTCTTCCTTTTTTTGTCGATCACTTGCCTCAGACTTCCAGTTTCCGCTCGGCCAAATAAATGCTGGTCGCAAACGTCCGCTAAATATAAGCATTATCTTCGGTCGTCTACCGTCAATTCACCAAACTTTTCATGAAACTCGGAGTAGAAAATTACTAGGGATGCAATGGCATAAAACTCCCTTCGACGAGAGGACGAAGACGCTAGCAAGCTTTGAATCTTGTTATTTCCATAGGTACTCGAGCCGTGAGTGCTTCCGGTTTTCGCTCTGCCAAACAAACAAGGGTAAATATTAAGCAGTGAAATGCAAGCATTTTTTGGCAGTTTTGCTTTGCTTCGCCAAAATCTTTAGCAAAATTTGTGTAAACAAGTTCAAGGAATTCAAGGGAGTTAAAATTTCTTCAACGAGAGCAAGGACGAAGGAGCTCGCAAGCTTTGAAAAGCAACGATTCAAGCTGGCATGAATTCGCCTCTTGATGGCGCAATAACGTGGTACGTAAACATTACGTCACTCAAGGTCAGAAGCGGGAATCCGGGGAAGTTCCTAGTTTGCGCTAATTCACTCATCGAATTATGGCCTGAAAATAGGCTTTTTTTAAGTGGTTTGGTGTGGCTTAAAAATAGACTTTTTTTTCAGTAGATACCCGTTTCTTTTGGATTTTAGGATAATTTTGTCTTATCTATAAATTTCTTTAAACTTCCGTGCCTATTGTTGTTCAGAAATACATTGAGAAATAAGTTCGTTTAAGAAAAAACGTTGCGTAACTGAATCATGCTAGGGACCAAATATTTTGTCATGTTCTTCGTCGCGAAGGCTAGAACAGGTGGTTGAACAAAGAATGAGGGATGGGAAAGGTTTCATACTATCAGGGATTCATATTATCACAGGGAGAAGGGTGCGGAGAAGACGTAGAGGGGAATGGAAGCAAACAAGTCAAAGGTACGGTAAATCACCAACTTCAAAAATTACGAGCCACTTGGGCTTGTATCTTGAGTGACCGTAATACATTTTACACCCTGAGGGGAGGGAGAACAACGGTGGGGTGTAATGCTCCTGGGGCTTTTCTTGTTCTTTCTTTCGTGTTTGTTTGTTTGTTTGTTTTTCTTTTTTTTTTTACCCCGACGTCACCAATATTGTGACGACTGGGTCTAGTAACACCCGTTTTTTTTCGTTTTTTTGTTGGTCACTTTCACCAGACTTCCGGTTTTTGCTCGGCTAAACAAATACTCGTCACAAACTTTCGGTAAACATAGACATTACTTTCAGTCGTTTAGCGTCGATTCAACAAAAGTTTCATAAACGTTGGTATAAAAAATTACTAGGGAAGCAATGGCATAAAAATCTCTTCGACGATGGCAAGGACGAAGATGCTAGCGAGCTTTAAAAGTCACCGATTCGATCTTGTTATTTTCGTGGGTTACTCGACCCGAGCTAGCCTGCGTGGCAGTCGCCGAAAGGGAAGGGAAAGGGGTAATTATTCGCAAGTGCGAAGCGCGAGAGGGAGGAAGAGGAGGCGCCTGCTACCACGCTCTTGTTTTCTTCATTGCCACTTCTAATTAGCACTCAAAAGCAAGTTGTCTGCAGAACGTCTAGCTGCCAAAATTATCCACATTGCCAAGGCTCGAGGAGGAAAAGGAAGTTCCTGCTGATTTTCTCGCCAGCGTGGGGGAGAAATAGCAAAAAAAACGACTGTTCACATTCTCAGAACTCCATAGCTAGACTGAAAAGAAGGGAAAGATCTCAAGGTATAAAATCTCTCCATCTAGCCGAGTTGAACGCGCGTCGTCGTCTGCACACCTTAAGTAACGGCCGGATTGAAAAAGAATTCATGTCTTCCCCATTTCTGGCTGATATAACATGATATTCAAATTTTCCTCCTTCTTTTTCTTTGTCCATTTAGTTCCATAAAGATAAATTCGTTGCCTCTACTTCTACAATTTTTACCCAATGTATCAGTATTAAATCGTCAAGGCAATGTTGTCTTGATGATTCGCTAAAGACGGTTTAAATCGGAAACGTAGCGAGAGGAAATTCAGTTTCTGTTTCAAATTACGTAAACGGTTAAATACTTGAATTACACTCAATTAATTCTAACCATTCAGAACAATTATTCAAGTAATTGGTTGACACAAAATTATTTTTGACCAATCACAATTTATGCAATCGCCTGGCGAAAGGAAAAAACGGCGGAAACAATGGTATGCGGAAACAATGGTATGCGTTCCGCGTTTGCGAATGATGTTTTTTCCCTTCCCTCCCCTTTCTGCGCCTGCCAAGCAGGCTAGTCCCGAGCTTCTGGTTTTCGCTCTGCCAAACAAACAACGTTAAATATTCAACAGTAAAATGCAAGTATTTTTTGGCAGTATTGCTTTGCTTCGCCAAATTCTTCAGCAAAATGTGTGCAAAAAAGTACAAGTAATTCAATGGAGTTAACTTCTCTTAGACGAGAGAAAAGACGAAGGCGCTAGCGAGCTTTGAAAACCAACGATTCAAGCTGGCATGAATTTGCCTTTTGGCGGCGCGATAACGTAGCACGTAAACATTGCGTCATTCAAACTCAGAAGACGATCCCTGGGAAAGTCCCTAGCTGGCTTCAAATCACTCATCGAATCATGGCTTGGAAATAGACTTTGAGATACCCGTTTCTTTAGGATATTTTTGTCTTTGTCAATAGATCTATTTAAACTTCCGTGCCCTTGTTGTTCAGAATTCCCTCGAGATGTTAGTTCGTTTTAAAAAAAGTGAGGTAACTAAGTCATGCTATGGTCAAAATATTTCGTAACGCTGTTCTTCGCGAAGGCTAGAACAGGTGGTTGACCAAGGAATGATGGGTGGGAAAGGGGTTCATACCAGGGATTCATATTATCAGAGGCATAAGGGTGCCAAAAAGACGTAAAGGGGAATGGCAACAGACAAGTCGAAGGTACGATAAATACCATCTTCAAAAATTTACACCACTTAGGCTCGTATCTTGAATGATCGTAATATATTTTGCACCCTGAGTAGAAGGAGAACAGCGGCGGCGTCTAATGCCCCTGGGACTTTTCTTGCTAGCCTGCCGTTGCCAATATGGCAACGACGGAGTCTAGTAATACCCATATTTTTTTCTTTCGTCGTCTTTCTTATTTTTGCCGGTCACTTATCCCAGACTTCCGGTTTTCGCTCGTCGGTAAACATAGGGATTATCTTCGGTCGTTTCGCGTCGATTCGCCAAAATTTTCAGGAAAGTCAGTGTAGAAAACAACTGGAGATTCAGTGGCATAAAAATCCCTTCCACGGGAGCAAGGACGAAGAAGCTAGCGAGCTTTGAAGATCACCGATTCAATCTTGTTATTTTCGTGGTTTACCCGACCGGAGCTTCCGGTTTTCGCTTTGCCAAACAAAAAATGTTAAATATTCAAAAGTGAAATGCAAGCATTTTTCGACAGTTTTGGTTTACTTCGCCAAAATCTTTAAGGAAATCGGTGTAGAAAGGTACAAGGAATTTAATGGAGTTAACTTCTGTTCGATGAGAGCAAGGACGAATGTGCTGGCCAGCTTTGAAAGCCAATGAATCGAGCTAACATTCATTCGCATTTTGATGGGGCAATAACATGGCACGTAAACATTACGTCATTAAAACTCAAAAGCCGACCCTGGGAAGTATCTTGCTCGCGTCAAATCACTCATCAAATCATGGCCTGAAAATAGATTTCATATTATCACAGGGAGAAGGGTGCGGAGAAGACGTAGAGGGAATGGCAGCAAACTCGTCAAAGGTACGATAAATCACCAACTTCAAAAATTTACACCGCTTGGGCTCGTATCTTGAGTGACCGTAATAAATTTTGCAACCTTCAGGGAGGGAGAACAACGGCGGGGTTAATGCCCCTATGGCTTGTGCGTTACTCGCCCTGAGTTTCTTGTTTTTGCTCTGCAAAACAAACAAGAAAAGCCCTAGGGGCAATAGACCCCGCCACTGTTTTCCCTCCCCTCAGGGTGCAAAATATATTACGGTCACTCAAGATACGAGTCCAAGTGGTGTAGCGAAAGTTGGCGACGAATATTTGTTCGGCCGAGCGAAAACTGGGAGACGGGGACTAGTGACCAGAAAAACATGAAAGAAAAAAACGCAGTCGAAGACACCATTTGGATACTGGTACTGAATTCATTGATATAATTGATAGCAAAACCTACTTCGAACACCATACACTGGAGAGAGAATGAGAACGGGCAGATCATGGGGCTGTGGTAGGCTGTAAAGTGTTGATCATGTGTCAGGCTGATTTATACGCAGTAAAAAGGTAATGGTTAAATTACAAACCAGCTCTATTGTGTAGACTGTGGCGGGTGTGTGCTAAATGCGTTTGAAATAACAACCTGCGTGGCCGGCATTCAAAGGGGCGGGAGAAAGTCAGTTCCGACCGCGATGCCATCGCGCTTTGCGGTCGAACTCTCCTTTCTCTGCCCCTTTGAACGCGAGTCACGCAGGCTATAAACGTAATGCAGACGATTTGATTTTCTTACTTGAAAAGCTAAGTGATTCGTTGTTTTCTACTTATTTCATGGTAAAAAGAAGACTACTTGCCAACCAACTAACAACAGCGTTGACGTTGAAAACATTTTCATTCACAAATGAACTCAAATGTACTTAAAAGTACACTTTATGCTATTTTGAGCCCTGTCTCTGGTTGTACTAAGAGTGACTAGGTATTCTATGCATGAAAGCTGGTGGTACAATGCAATATACTTATCCACTGGATAGCAGTATCCACTCCTCTTGCAACCAGGTCCTGAATACTTAAGATTTTGACACAATTGTTTAGTGTTGACACTTGTTTTTGCAAAACTACAACATCATAAAAGCTCTTTTGAGACAAGTTCGTATAATTTTTAAGCCAAAACTTACAGAAACGCAACAATTACTTAACCCATTCAATGACTCGCGTGTTTATGCGTGTTTCGCATAAGATAAATTTCGTCTGCTCAAGTTAAATTAATATATTCTGATGTAGAAAACTATGGTTACGTATCAAGTATTCACGGAGTATTAGCCAGAAAACAACCTTGAAAAATCCTACACGCTGATGAGAGCCGCTCGTATATCAAATTTCAAGTCGCTTATGCAAATTAGTCCGTGTTTGCAAAACATAGCTTCTTAAACCCCACTATGACTTAAAACAGACAGAATGATCGACAAAAAGCTTTTCCAGCCAAAAATTTTATTCAAATAAACAATACATTTGCTTTTAGAAGCAAAAAACTTTCGATTTTCTTGCGTGCGTGCACACACACGCGCGAATTTATTTTTTGCAGACACTTCACATGACTTCATGGCCACCGGTTGTTCAAAATTGGAGCCGCTTTGCTATTTAAATTGCATAAATCATAGAAATCTGGATCAAACGATCAGTTAAACAATTCTTAAAAAGCAAATGAACAGTTAAAAACAACATTTGCGATACTGTAGCGTTTACCTCCGCGGTTCGGTTGAAATCTTTGGAGCAAGCTTTTAATAGCTTGCCATTTGCAAATCGAAAGAAGCTAGACGCGAAACGTGAATGACAAAATGTTCCAAACGTTTCCGACTTTTGTTACGTTACAGCATGATGGCAATATGGCTACGGCTCTCTTGAGAGCCAGCATCCACAAAAATTGGTATTACTAGGCCCCGATCTTACGGCGGGGTATATAACATGTTTTTAACCTAAAATATTCAACAGTGAAAAGCAAGTTTTTTTTTTTTGGTTCTTTAGCTTTACTTCGCCAAAATCTTTTTAAAAAATCTGCGCAGGAAAGTGCAAGGAATTCAGTGGAGTTAACTTCTTTTCCACGAGAGCAAGGACGATGTGCTACCGAACTTTGAAGCCAACAACTCAAGCATTAACTCCCCTTTTGATGGCGCAATAATGTTGCACGTAAACATTACCTTATTCAAACTCAGAAGCCGACCCGGGAAGTTCCTTCATTCGCCAAATCAGGACAAAAAGATGAAAAATCTCTGCCCGCAGGGTAATCGACTCATAGCCTGAAAAAAAATATTAGGTTTTTTTCGGTAGATACCCGTTTCTTTTAGATTTATGATAATTTTGTCTTTATCGAAAAATCTATTCTTGAGATGTCAGTTGTTTTAAAAAACTTGACGTAACTGAGTCACGCTGTTGTCAAAATATTTCGCCATGTTCTTCTACGCATGCGCAAAGGGTAGAGAACAGATGGTTGACCAAGGAATGAGGGATGGGAAAGGAGTTCATACTATAAGGGATTCATATTATCACAGGGATAAGGGTGCAGAGAAGATGTAGGGGAGGGGAGGGGGAATGGCAGCAAACCGTACTGCGTAAAGATGCGTGGTAGGTTCCTTAATTAACTAAGTTATCGTTCTTGTATTGCAAATGTTCTTCAATTGCAAACAGTGGTTTCAAATATATTTGATGTATAAGAAATCGCTGAAGTCATAGACGTGCATTAAGTACATACGAGAGTTTAAGAGGCGTTTAGCTTAAGTTATTTCTGAATGCTTTTTATCAATGAAACCTCTTATTTATTTCAAAGTTCGATCTAGGGAGCACGCATTCTTCCGCATCTCAACTTTACGGGTATAACGAACAGAGTCGATGCTTGCAAATTTCAAAACTTAGTTCCCAAGATTTCAGGAGACTTGCAAACCGACGCCGCCAGTCTTGAGTATGCTCAGTAAAATGCACTTAAGACTAAAGAAGATTTAATGCCCTATACTTTGGTCATTCACCACACATTTCCAGTTCCCATACATGCTTTAAAATATTTAGCCTGGACAATCCTTTACTGGCGCGATACTTAAATTGCTGAAAGCTTTCTGATCTATTCTCGAATGGTTCTTTTCTTGGACTGTTCCAAGGAGCTTTTGGGTGTAAGGAGGTCTCTGAAGGGTTAAAACAAATGCGTCCATCACATTCCTTTCGATACTTACTTTACAGGGCATTAAATTTGGCGTTTTTTAATCGCGAACGTCGCCAAAATTAATGTTTATGAATGGTACTAAATGAGAACTTTCAAAAGTAAAAATTTACATGTTAAGGGTAGAATAACCGCGAGAAAACTAGCTTGGCTTGCCATTCCTCGTACGTTCATTACACTGTTTCCTCTGTTCAGCTAAACAGCTAAAATGACTAATGTTTGGGAGGGGACAAGTGGAGTCCTACATTGGCCTGGAATTGTGCACCATTACTGTTCTTTTAAAAAACAGAATTTTATTGTCATTTCCTCTTAACTTAGATCAAACCTCTAGAGCTCAAACCTTGTGACCTTATAGATTAAAGAACATAGTACCCCGAAAAAAAACAATTCAGGATTAGATTAAATGATTTTAACTTTTAAATGCTTTTCCTAAATCCGAACACATGGAAATTTCTCGAAATGCACGAGAGTTTACCTTACGACCAGAAAAATGGTGGGAAAACACGTGCGGCCACGTCGGTTTTCGCGCCAAAAATGCGCTATATTCTAGCGAACTTCTATTATATACATTTAGCCAAGCCTAAAAGCGGAGCCCCTCCTTTTTTATTGCTGGAACCTATTCATTTTTTCAAGTAATTACTACAAAAAAGAGAAAAACTCCCCCCCCCCCCTCCGTGAGACTCGAACCACTGGAATGAAAAGGGAGCGCGCTAACCACTGGATAACTTCTGCTATGTCTTCAAATCTGGATTTCATTTTAATACTTAAACGGCTGTTTATTGATCGCAGCTCGATTGACATATTTACGGGTGTTTTTCTTGGGAAAATGTGTTCAGACCGCTGCAAAAACCGTGGTTGTAGACAGAAAATACCGGAAGGCACTAGGTCTACTATATTTGACGTCCGAACCATTGCTAAATGCTGCGAATTCAAGCGATGTACTTCGACTCGATTCATGTTACGCGAGTTACGCTAGTTACTCTGTTACCACCTCTGGCGTCAGAACCGCTACCACATGCTGTAAACCGACAACAACGATGAAGTCCTCGAAGTCAAATTCGTAACTTAAACTTTTCGCCTTCCACATAAAAGACAACTGAGTATTCTTTTGTACTTTTTCTTTCCAATAATAAAATTGGTTTTGACTCTTGTTGTCTTTGCTAAAAGGCGGGTCACCATGCGATTTCGGGCCAAAACCGTGGGATACAGCACAGGGTTATCTCAAGTGTGTGTCACCTCATATTGGTGAACCTGTGGTGCGGACAAACGGACGGACGGTCGGACGGTCAGGTGACTATTACGTCACAACCAAAATTTCTTGGTTTGATGGGTTACCATATTTGCTTAGCAATGGTGCTCCGCTGGGGCGCTACGTGCGTTGGCTCCGCTACAGAGTCCTTCAGTTTGCTGTACTGCAAAATTTATTTGTTTAAAGCATGTAATGAACATCTTTCTTGATATTTTTGAAAGTACTGGCAATAGAAATTCCTTGAACTAATTTCTACACGTACATCCGTTTGGCAAGCAAAAAATGTGTCGCTGGCGTGATTCTTTCTCTTCGAGACGCTCCACTAATTTAGCTCCTACGATGAGTTTTGCTGTGGCTTTTCTTTACGCCCCATCCCCTCCCGCGACACGCTTTTCAAAGGGCTCACACATTACATTTTGTTCAAAAGTATTTTCCACCTTTTTGCAGTATGTTTTAACCTGCTATTAAAATTTATCCTCTGCAAGACTACTGCCTAACGCTACACCTGCTTTGATACGTTCAAGAACTTCTATGTGGTTGAGGAGAACATTTTTCTGTTCTTTCTACTCTACTTATGGGAATCTTTTGAAATTATGTTTTTGTTTATATTAAAAATTGGTCAATTTTACCTTTTGAAAGCGAGAATTTGGTAAATTAGGTATGCATTGTTTTCTTCGTAAGTTAATGACTCGGTCTGTGAAAAATGAAGAATATAAACATTGTCAAGCAGAGCGAATTTTTGGTGGGAAAGCTTAAAACGCGAAGCGTACTTTCCTGCCTTTTTCACTGTCTTTAACACTGTCTTTATGTCAACATTGAGGTATTTAAAATATTTTCCATGTGTGAAATTTCCTTTTAAATTTGTTACTCTGTTTTTATGGAATTTACATAAAGCATTTAAAAGTTACAAGAACTTAACGTGATCCTGATCCAGGGTACTATATTGATAGGTTGTTTATTAAAACAAATCTCCCTTGAATGGACTCCAATTTACAGGAAATAAATAGATCTTTATTCGAATTATTAGGGTGGTTTCATTGTTGAGTTCAGACGCTGAGCTGACAAAATTCTCATATTGCTTTCGCAGGTTCTTCTAAGGAACGTCAGAGCGCACCACAGGACATAACTCTTCAGCAAACTGGCGTCTCAAATGAGCCAGGTCCAGGTACTTTCTTATTCACGTCCATTTTTAGCTAAATATCTTAAGAGGCAGGAAAAAGATTATCGATTTTAGATTCAGGTCCCAAGAAGGGGAGAGAAATAGCAATCTGGTCCATGGAGCCCTGGAGCCCTTAATCCCTCAGGGACTCTGCACAAGTGCGATAATTGTGGCAAATGACGAAAACATTTTCCTTTCCAGATCCCTTCTTTTTTATGTGAGAGAGAGCTAACGTGTGAAAACATATTGCAATAATCACTGGCTAGTTCTTGTCTTGTGGTAACCGGCTTTACATGAAAGAGATCCCATGAATATTTGATGTGCATGTCTATTGCTTAATACCTCCGTTCTTGGTATTTAGCTCCCAAAATATTCATGCTTGGGTTAGGTAGAACAGTTCTGTGTTGCCCCTGACGGCTCGAGGGATCGATATTCCACTGTATACATAAGAAAAGTAGTACATACCGCCCGATGTTGGTGTGGGTAACAGATTATGATAAATACAGCAATGATAATACAAACTGCGTTACTGGCTTAAAATGTTGCAGTATGAAGTCGAACCTCCCCGTGCAACCACCTCCCGCCAACAAACACTTTTCCATTTTTCCGACTGCGACCACTTTTTGGGTTGACAGTTTGAAATTTTCCATTGTTTATGGCCTCTGATAAGTGACCACTTCTCTAGTGATATATGATCCCGTCTCACCGAGTGCAAATCGTATAGAGCGGCACCGTACGACACTAATATGACTTACTTGAACGGTCAATTTGTGAATACTAAAACGACAGTACCTTCATTTTGGGTTGTATGTCGGTTTGTGTTTGGTTCAAAGAAAATAAAACTCTCAGGCCACTTAAAGCATGGTTAGAGCCTAATTTGAATAAAATCTACTCAACTTATCATAACTTTGGGAACATTTGCCGAAAAGCTCCCAAACTTGGCACCCATTAAGAACTTCATGGCCTTAACTCAGTGTTTAGTCTTATGTGCCTAACGCTTGTGTCACGTGACCAATGAAGGATGATTAACGGTTAAAATCTTTAGAGTAAAATGGGGAATTTAAAATGAAACAAAATCAAATCTTTTTGGGTGTCATTCTTTTACATCCTATGAGTTTATAATGAATTCGCCTTGTGAGGTGGAGGTGGTCTCCTTTGTTTATATTAGAAATTATTAAAGCATTAATTAAGTCACTTGACCTAGTTTCATCATTTTCAGGATTCCTACTTAGTGTGGGCACGTTTAAAAGGCTACTTTATGATTACCCCTTAGCATGTAAAAGAACGACACCCGAAAAGATTTAATTCTATTTCATTTCATGCTCCCCATTTCATTTTGAAAATTTAAACCGTTATTAAGCGTTTACTGGTCACGTGATCCGAATTATTGACTTTTGAAGTGGAAACTGAGTTAAGATCATCAGGTTTTCCACAGTTGCTAAGTTCGAGAGTTTTTTGGCAAATTCCCGAAGAGTTATGACATTGGGGTGGATTTTATGCAAATTAGGCCCAAACCATGCCTTAAGTGGCCTGAGCTCTGAAACTAGCTAAACTAAAAGTATACTCTCCTACCTCTCCAAGTATTCTAGCTCATAACCTTCTTTAAATTATTCTCACCACATATTTTGTCTAAAGGAAATGAGCCAGACACTGTTTTTTTTTTTCGGGTAAAATTAGCAGTATGGGTCTTCATTGAAAGCAGCATGAGCAGATTATTTCCTACTCATTACGCACTTGAGACTATGTTTTGAGGATTATTGAGAAAACCGATACATGAGAGAAGCCATTTATCTCTTCAATTGGAAAGAGGAAGCAGAGAAAGAAAAAGAAAGATGCTTTGAATAGAAAACATCGAGACTGTACTGTTCGACTGGGCAATGATAGTATATGACATGGCTAAAAAAGGTTTTGAATATAAAGTGGGGAGAATCGGTTGGCGAGCGCCATTCCGTTGTTATTAAATACAGTATCCGTTTCATTCTCTCGGCAACTTAGAGCCCTTCTCAGTATCCCTAAGGGAACCGCAGAGCGGGCCATTTATCGAGTGATTTTTCTTCTCCGATGCCAAGTTCTCTCGGACCTTTTGCGAAACTGGCGCAGTCACATACAATGGAACGGAATTCTTCACTGTTTTCTTTTTTTACGTCCACAATGATCTATAATAATACCCGGCCTGACCAGTCGATGAAAGCCAAAACAACGTCTGCGTGGAAGGCTTTTGGACCAATTTTGGTGGTTTTCAGAGGTTTTTTGAAGAAAGCAAGAAATGTAAGATAGTGGATCCAAGATTGCTGTGTTTTAGGAAATCATGACGTAATTTCCACGTCATGTGGGGCCATCATGTGCATCATCATGTGGGGGCATCATCATGTGCGGACCTCAACAGAAACATTTTTGGACGTACCATCTACCCTCGAAGTTTCGTTGTCATCGCTTAATACTCTCGGAGTTTTCTCCTCCCCCAAGTTTAGAAATAAAAAAAAACAAAAGCCAGGCTAAATAGGGTCACGCGACACCAAAATCTTTGCAAGCAGTCGCAAAGTAGGCTTGGAAAAAAAATTCAGAGGCTCAAACGGGATTCGAACTCATCATCTTTGTGATGCCAGGGGAGGAGAAAAAACAGTTAAGTTACAAACTACCGGAAACTGGGCCAGAACGTCATGCTAGCCTACATATAGGGCAAGAACGTCATGCTAGCCCACATATAAGGCACTAATGTGAAGGTAAGTGAGTACAAGTGAAGGGAAGTGAGTACAAATGAAGGAAAATGAGTACAAATGAAGGATAGTGAGTACAAGTGAAGGAAAGTGTGTGTTAGTGGAGGTAGGTGCGTTAATCAGTTGGTGTATATATTCATATAGGATTGTAATGTTATTAGTGCCTTATATGTGGGCTAGCATGACGTTCTT
>Ga0126336_10000313_pt1 | contig 17903 bp, 9 predicted proteins | sample SidCmetagenome_FD_92530 | JGI IMG/M metagenome (GOLD analysis project Ga0126336, IMG submission 92530) | Coral microbial communities from El Islote,Puerto Morelos, Mexico - Siderastrea C C metagenome | ecosystem: Host-associated > Invertebrates > Cnidaria > Coral | place: El Islote,Puerto... | reverse complement strand
GTCGAGAACTAAACACTTAGCTTATCTTTCCGGAAATCATGCGCAACTTGAATTTCGCAAGGTGAGTCCCATGACTATTTAGGGGAGGTCCGACATGAAAAGTTATTAAACAGCAATAACTCATCACAAGGGAAAGGTTGAATTTGAAGACATCAAGGGGATTACCCACTAGTGAGTAGAACACAACGAAAAATTTTTCAAGGTAAGCTTTGACTAACTTTTCGATTGGTTTGACTTTAGCGCTAGTTACTGCCTAGGCAAAAATAAAACAACGACAGCAAATTTGCTGGTTTCTCTCAAAGTCGGGTTAATTTCCTAAATTTAACGATGACCATTAAATTTTTTTCTGTTGCCGAAAAGCCGGCCACGTACTAACATATTCAATCGCGTTTTTCCAAGGTTGAATCAACTGGTTATCAAATGTAGGTTCTCGTATGTAGAATTTTATTGTTCATAAATTGAAGTGGGCGCCAAATGTGTTCTTGAAGTGCATGTTAGGCAAACAGGCTCGTCAGAGAGAAAGGATTCAGTTTTACCTAATGCTTTAACTAATGTCTTTGGCAACAAAAAATCCTTAAGCATCTTTTATCGAAAAATGTTCCTCTCTAGAAGTGATAAAACATGAAGTTTTATTTTCTATTCCCTAATTGGCCTATTTATCAGTTGATAGAAAACGATATTTGCGATTGCTCAGGTGGTGTTTTTGTGTGGGCGAGTTCTTGGGTAGTTTCTTTTTTGAAATTTCCAATTTGGTTCTGTGGAATTTTAACAGTTGGGCTTTCAAAAAAAATCTTCCAAAATGTCACAAAAGAGAAACCATTCGACATAACAACAACAAAAACACAGTATGATCGTTGTACACTCTTGAATTTCGTTACAGCCGCCTTTGAGAACAATGCCCCATGCCAGACAAATTCTCTATATGACAAGCTGTCCTGACAGAAACATAAAAATAACTTTCTTAGATCTCAGTGGGACAGAATATATGTAAAACCAGGCTACAAGTAGGAGTATAAAACTAAGCGAGAAAAACGCATAATTTTGAAAGGAATTTTACTACCACTGCGTAAGAAACTATTGACGCGAAATTTAAATCCATAGTTTACATTTCTCCACGAGTGTTGCTTTTTAAACCGATGAAATAGAGCAAGGGTCGGGATTATGCAACAGAGACGCAAACACGTGGCGTACTTTGCTCTGTAGGCTAAAACGTGCAATTTGCCACTGCAAGCCAAAAACAACTGTGACGTGTCGCGAAGCGTTCATGTCGACACGTAAAGTTGAGAGTTTCTTTGACATAGTCCTTATTGTTGTTGTCCAGCCTGCGCGCGGAGGAAGAAAAGACGCATGACGTCATTTTTTAATCCTTTATGGACTTTATACTCTACGCTTCGTTTTCAGCTAAATAGTCTAAATATCTTATGGCCGGAGATACCGTATTTCCTATATTTCCTCAGGTACCTCCTAAATTTCCCCCCTCACCACCCAAGAGTATTAAACTACGAACACAACATTTCTTCACTTGCCATTTATTGAAAATCGGACATCTTTGATTGGAAGATACTGTTCAGTTTGTTAAAGTTATCACACTTTGGGCCTTTGCCGAGAAATACTAGTAGTTTCCTAAAAACATTCTTGAAGTTAGAACTACATCTTACATGACCAAGGCAAATTTTTAAAGTGCCTTCTCTCAAATACACCCCCTAGATTGCCTATAATTATCTTAAAATTTTATAAACACGAAGTTTGCACTCAACCCTATAAGAAAGGCTATATAACTCAGGAAAAGGTGGGTATGAACATTGTCACGAATGGGTTTTTCTCGTGATCGATTGTGGAGAGCCTTTAATTAACCTTTTTGGGTAAACCGTGTTGATTCTGGCGACTTTTCATGCGGCGCACTCTTGCGACCCAACTTGAAAGGAAGCGAATTGACACTCGAGGTACAAGTGTCATAACAGTGTACCAAAACTGTGTCTGGGAATTAAATCCTTCTGTGTGGTCGTTCAAATTGACCTGAAGTTTCTGAGTGTACTAAGACCTCTACAAAGGGTTTTTTATTTGTTGAATCTGCGGATGAAACTCTACAATGCTTTCCTGTGGTACCCTTTGTTATCCTGTGTAAAGTGGCTGAAACTTTTGAGTCCGTGGACGAAATCCTAAAGGAAGGCCATTCAGATTAAAGCTATTAGGCAGTTCTTTTCTCTGGTGCTGTTTATTGCAACGTACATTTTTTTTTCAATTTGGTGAAGGTTTTGTCAAGCTGTACCTTGGCTTGAAAGTCAACTTTAAGGGAAAATATTTTCTTCCGCCGTCTATTTCAAGCAATTTCTCTACTCATACAATATGAGCTGATAGCGCATAGCAGGGACCAATCAGAGAAAGCGCTTGCTCAAATCCAACATGACTTGTCTATGTAAAGAAAGGGACATCTCCCAACTGAGCTACTGGTACGTGATTTGCTTCTTGATCGCTTGGCGTTCCACATGTTACAAAAGGAAAAGAGGAATCACATCTCGTGTGCTTTTTCCTGTTTTCCAATACAGCTGATGCTACAGCTGTAACAATCTTAGGTATTCTTACGAGAGTCGAAGATTATTAAATACATTTGTAGTCCCTAATGTTTTCTTTATTATGTTTTGCCTTGGTTGTAGTTATAACATAATGATGGTATAAAAAACGTCCATCTTTCGGAGACGAAAAGAAATGAAAAGAAATCAAACGAAAGTAAATAAATTTTTGTGTCGAACAATACAATATTACGGCCCCTTTTTTTCATAGCAGAATGACAAATAAGCAGTGCTCTTGTCGAAGTGGATATGAGCTTTCTCAATACCTTTTCAAAACGAAAAGAGATTTCATTCTAGAAAAAGTACAATAGTAGTAACTATTAAAACTAGAATTAATAAGTAGTTCGATTTGGACTGACACGGCTAGTTAGCTTAATGTTGGTTCCTCATCGCCCACTTTAACTTCGACGAATTGATAAGGTAAATTGGTCACGCAAAAGCTGACATTTCGAGCGTCAGCCCTTCGTCAGAGCTCTGCCGAAGGACTAGCCCTCCAATAGTCAGGTATTAAATTTCTTTGCGGTAGCCCCTTAACTTATCAACGTAGTTGATAAATCGAAATCCTTGAGTTTCACTTCCCAATCGACGAAGCACCACAGAAGCTTCGTAATTAAAAGTTGAAAACATTTCTTAGGATCCAGGGGGTATCTATACGATGAACCATACGCGCCTAATACGACTCAATTAAATGAGGATAACTCAATTCAATTTCGCAGAATAATGTGTTGATTATAACACGGTTTGAAGTAAATCAGATTAAAAATTGAATTAAATGAAATAAATTTCTATAGTGTATTTTTTTTATATAAACTCTGGTAAAGAGACGAAAGCCAGAATGTTCAGTGATTGTTTTAATTGTTCTGAAGTGGGGTTATCGCCTTGAGCGCTGTGACCTTCCCTTATCAGCCCAAACTTCAGGGGCCCGTTTCTCGAAACTCCCGATAACTTTCCGGGCCCTAAAACTATTTTAGGTGTACAATATTCTCCAATAGCTATACAATTTTAATTGATTTTGAAAGCTAAATTTTATTCTTTATAAGTTCGTGATGCATATCGCTACGTTTGCACCAATAATTACCATTACCTGATAAAAAAATGAGCTCGACAAAATACTTACCGGGCCCGGAAAGTCATCGGGAGTTTCGAGAAACGGGCCCCTACAGAAGAGCAATCCCCAGCCCCACCCGCTCTGAGCTCTGAACATTCCCTTTCCCTCCGCTCTTGGACCGACAAGGGACTGAAAAGCAAAACACGTGCGAGTGTCCCTTTGTCACTTAAAGGTTTCTTGCGAGTTGATCAGTTCCCTCTTTCGCTTACTTTTATCATGCTTTCTGTCAAAGATGCCAGAGATGGAGGTAGAAAACGGGGACACTGTTGGTATAATGGACTAATAACAAATGAGTTTGCTAATCTTTCCTTTCCTTTTGACACACAGATGAACAAGTTATACGTGGCCAGAATTGTCCTTTTTGTGATACTTGGTGTTAACCTAACCAATAGCAGTCCGTTAGAGAGACTCAAACGTTCCCTACAAAGCCAAAGTGCCTGCCCTCCCGGAGTATGGACATGCCTCACAGAGAAACGTAACAAGATGCTTAGTCAACCCCAGAGAAGCATACCACAACCAGCCAAACTCAACAGCGAAGCGTCTGCGGCCGCAGCTTGTCCCCCCGGTGTATGGACCTGCTTGGTATCCAACGCACCCGCAGCAGAAAAGATGGCTGTGGAACCGCAAAGGGATAGCTCGGCCGCAGGGCTGGGTCAAGGGGTGAAAGAACAGAGAGATCAGGTGAAAGAACAGGGAGACCAGGTGAAAGAACAGAGAGACCAGGTGAAAGAACAGAGAGATCAGCCAATTACGAATGACAATGATGAGGAACATGAATTAGAAGAAGACCCTGGAAAGTGTCCCCCCGGAATCTGGGTTTGTAAAAAAAAGCGTATGCTGAAGAGAATGCTGAAGCAAGGGGCGAGACGAGTGCAAAGATCGACCCAGAAATGTCCCCCCGGAATCTGGGTCTGTTAAAGCCAACGATGAGACATTGAACTTTCATCTTAAGATTCATTTTGACGACTTGACACCAAACACGAGCATGCAATCGCATTCTAGTTTAGGTAGATAGCATATTGTTGTAGTTCCCCGTTTAACTTATTCAGTAGTAGTAGCTTTTCAATTTATTTCGTTTAGGAAGTCGAGTGTATTTAAGCTTATTACGGTGCCTCTGTAAAAGGGTTTAAGGAACTGAGTCCGATTATTTATAGCATTTAATATTTGTCTCTATATTTACCCTTTGGGGTGAAATATCGAATTAAAGACGTTGCATTAACTTGGTTTCTTGTTGTATTATATTTTTTTGCTAGAAAAGGAAGAGTAAGTGAAACTCGTATTCGGTTTACTATGAGAGTGTGAACGCCTCCCTAATAAAAGTTGGGGCCACCTTGTACAGCACAATGAATTTCGCCACCGTAGTACAGAAATAACGTTTATTTTAATAGTCCACTTAATGATTTTAACCTTAAACGTAAAAGTTAGAACCACCTTGTACAGTGCAATATAACGCAATGCTCGATAACTTTTATTTGAAAGATCATAATTTAAGGTTTCATCCAACCACCTAGTCCTGAATCCAATAATGAACACAGCTCGTTTTATTGAAATTTTTTTTTTATTTCGCCCATCATCCTATTTCATTCTTCAGACATTCACTTGCAGGAGAATCTTAGCAAGCTCTGCTGAGCTTTTCAAAAAAAATCCCCAACGCTACGTAGAAGCGCTGATCAGAACCTTTCATTAGAGTGATCGCCGCACTCTAGGCCATGATCATCCTGACACGCCCAAAAGCTGAAACTGTTTCTTCCAATTTTTCCATGTGCTCGTGTCAAGTTGTTGTCAAGTTCAAAATGAAATCAAATTGAAATCGGAAAGAAACATTCTACTTAAGATACTCTGCTAGACCCGAAAATAGGTCCTTGACTGATTGACTGTTTGTTTTTGTTGTGATGGCGGTATCGATTTGGATTAGGGCTACGAGAGTGAGTACTAGTCGGAATTTTGAATTTCAAACCAGAGACCTCACTTCTTTGTGTTGTTTATCAGTATATCAGTAAAGAAGAACGCTTCAGGGATGAGGTTAGCCTGCATAGCTGGCGGTTTTGTTGGGGAGCGCTCGCAAGCGAACGGTGAAGCCGCGAAAACGGGCGGCGAAGCTGCGAGGGGAATGAGGTTTTTCTCGCGGCTTCGCTGCTTGCTCGCTCGCGCGCGCTCCCCACCAAAACCGCCAGCTACGAAGGCTAGAATGAGATTGGTATGTGATGTGACAATGTAAAGCCTGCAAACTGAAACTGAAATCTCGTACTCGTACTCCATCATGTACTCGTACTCAAAATTAAAGCTCCCTAATAATATAAACTCAGTTCAGTGGAAAACGACTGTCTTGACTGTTTTGACTGTTTCCCCTCATACCTCCTTTTGCTCAACCAAAAAAAAAAAAACATGAATAACCAAGACTTGGTCCTAAACCATCACTTCCAGGTTTATCACAAAGCCTTACAACAGAATACACTCGCGCTTTTTATGGAAATTGTTTATAGGTAGAGATTTCTTAGGCGTGCTGCGTTTGATAATTATGCCGCGATGTCGGCAGCGAGCGCGAGTCGAGGGACGTGAGTGTCTCGATGCACCCGCAATTCTCGGCACCTTCACGGCTGGGCGCACGGGTTTGGTTATTGTTTAGACTGACCAGTCTGGGACAAGCCCCCTGAAATTTGCGGGACAGAATGCAGGCATAATTTAGCGGGATTTGGCGCTATTTTTGATAATTATCCAATATGGTCAATATGGTGGACGCTGCGAGGGTTGACCGTAATTTTCAGAATGCTTGCTCATACGCTCTTCATGAATTTTGTCTAGTTGAACATTTCAAGGAAAAACAGCGTCTTTTTATGTTCAAATTTGTAATGATGTCACGGACATGCCACCAAAGCCGTGAATGTGGTGAGAATCGCAGGCGCATCGAGACACTCACGGCTGGAAACTGAGCCTAAGGTTCCCCTTTTCCCTCACGTGAGTCTCGTGAGTTGGCTTATGCCTGGGCTTTTGATAAGGTTTCCTATCGGTAACTGGCTTAGAGGTAGTGGATGGTGTAGTTGGGCTCCTGGTGTTATGTAATGCTGACTGGGACTTTGTTTTTGGGGGGGGGGGTGGAAAGGAGATGGCGAAAACGTTTTCGTCAAAAAGAGGAACTAAAGATAATACCATGCTCCTGATAGGGCCAATACGGGGACGTATCGCTGGACAGGTTATGGTTTTAGGCCTCTCCCAGTCATGCTAGTCTGTCCTAAACAGGGTCTGATCGAAGTTGTCCTAAATAGGGTATGGTTCCACGATTGCCTTCGTTTAATGTGGCTTATACAGCAATCCTAGATCGGAGACGTTGGACGGTCTCTAAAGCACTTGTGTAAAACAAGAGAGTGTCATTTGTCCTAAACAGGGACCTAAACAGTAGAGGGTGTTGTTGTCCTTAGGGCACCCCTACACCCAAACATGGGTGAAGTCCCTCCGGGGTGGGGGGGGGGTAATACCGCGCACATAGAACTTTTGCCGAACTCAACTGAAACCGGGACTGAAACATCAAATCCGCCAAAGGGCTTCATTAACACATCAAATTTATCCACGCAAAATCTATCATTGTATTGTTAATTCATATGCAGTTACCCAATCTGCAGGATCTTTATCCATTATTCTCTGAATCAGCTAGACTCGGACGATTACCTGCCTCTGCATGGACCGATTGATTCTTCTAAATTTTTAAAACGGAAGAAGGTATTCACCCGAACATCCATGCTTTTTACTGCCAAACTTAGCGGAAGGTCGAGTCTTTCAGTTCTCAGTCCCATATCGGGTTGTAAAGCCTATTCTTGTGAAATATGAACTCAACCATTAACAAAAAATCATCTGAATCTGCGCGAAAACAATGCCCATTGTACTTCAAATTAGCATTGTTTCAAGATTTCCTTTGTCTCCTATGCAGCCGTTTTTAGTGGCGTCACGCAACGCTCCCCCCACTAAGATTTCCTGGAACCATAAGAAGTATTTCGACGGAATGGAGTGCCTGTTACCTCCAACCGTTTGATCACCCTCTACAACTCCATAGGAATTCACTACTTGATAGCGGGACATGGGTTTTCCTTTGTTCTTTCCCACTTTAAAAAATTATTGAACTACGGAGTCAGATCATGAGTTATGAAATGTGAAAGTCGCGTCTCTGGATGATGTCACTATTCAAATGAGGAGTGCTTCCATGAGGAGCTAGTTGTTACGCTGTAAATGAAATCCTATAAAGTGTGACTTGAAATGAAAGCTCAGAAAGCTATTGTTCTGTGCAGTACTTCTTTCCTGTGGTTTTGTTTATTATTCTGAATCAGATGGTTGTATCTATTGAGTCTACGGAGAGTGTGGTCGTTCAAATAGAATCCGGCTATTGAGCAGTATTTTCTAGAAGTGTTGTTCTTTTTACAATATAGTTATATCAAACTTGTGAGCTTTTAACAATTCTTGTCCATGACAGCTGGATGTCCGTAAAATAACGGAATGCCCGGGACGGCATGGGCGAAAGGTGTGGTATTCTACCGCCGTTTCCTGCTGCAAAATGAGGAATATCAGGCACTATTACACGGGCACACACGTTCACGCGAGCTTGCGTATCTTGCGTCATAAATGACCCCCAACCGAGTTACCTCGTTTATCGAAACTGCTAGAAAAGCCTGGACTATATACACTGACTGATGTAGGAGTTTCTTGTGTGCGCATTCACGCGGAATGCAATGTATTATGTTTCCTTATGTTTGCGTCGCGAGTTTATTTTTCATCTCCCTGCTCCGCCGTTCGTTGATTTGCCTTGGGCCGACCTCCCGTCGAAAGCGCCGAGAAAAAAGTCACCACAGGATCAATTTATCCTGTCATTTCAATTATTTTGTTTCTCCACAGCCGACAGGAGCCGGCAGTCAGATTGTGGGAATTGAATTGAAGGACGGTGGCCGATAACGGTAACACTATTGCTGAGTATGCTTGGGCCGTAAAAATACGATCGCATTAATTTTTACTTTAGACAATGACTACATAAGCTTTCCTTCAGGCCAAGAAGAAAATGACAAGGCGGTTGTATTGATGGTGTAGTCGTAAGGTAGGGCTCAACCCTCCGGGGGGGGGGGCGGGGAGAAGTTGATCTATAGGACAAAAAAGCACCAAAATACTAACCCTTTGTTGGACCACACCCTCCATTTTAGGTACCTGTTTAAGACAAATGACAAAACACGCACTCTCTTGTTTTACCAGGAGCCCATGTTTTACATAATTTTAAAGTGTTTTAAAGGCCAGCAAACGTATCCGATTTGGAAAATTGCTTAAATTGTTAAAGGCATATTTAACGACGACAATCGTACCGACCATTCCCTGTTTAGGACAGACTCACATAAAATTATGTACCCTGTTTAGGACAGAAAGGCCAAAAACCATACTTTGTCCATCGGCACGTCCCCGTATAAGCCCCATAAGGGAGCCCCTCCCCCCCCCCGAGGGTTCCACTCTGTCGAGTTTTTCAACACCACACGGGACCACTGAAACGGGTCAAAAATTATTCTTTGCGCTCGTAAAAGTTAGGCCTAATACGCAGGCTAGTCTCTTTGTAATCATAGCTCTTGCCAATGATTTTAGACTCAGCTAGCGGTCGTTATGATCCCTGAAGAAAAAGTAACGACTGCTCGAAGTCTACAGAGAATTTGACTAAATTGCCAAAATTTTGCAAAAGTTCGGCGGAAGCTTGTTTTCAGCTTGTTTTGGGCTGACCTACTTAAGTTTTGGTGCCTTCTGCTCTCTAAAGTCTGGACTCTACCATGGGCGATGGCGTTACAATACGAGCCTTAGTTTTGACGTCACGACATCTATTTCATATCAATATCGGGATAAATTTCTAGTATCGTGCATGTATCATATCGACTTTAGAAAAGGAGTATTGGTCTATCCTTACAACGAAGACGGACTGTGAGCTTCGCAGAAGGGAGTCGATACGAGACAGCTGTCTCTCCTTAGTCCTCTCATCTTTTTACAAGACGGAGTATTCTCTTTTTAGGGGTGGGGGGAAGGGGGGCAGCCTCTCCGTCACTTCCCACAATATGAGTCGAGAAGAGGCTATGATACGAACAGAAGTGAAGCATTTCACCGCACGACCTTGAGGGATATTTAGGGCCCCGTTCAACCTCGTTCCCAGGGTCTCTCTTCTTGTGACAAACATAACAGCAAGGCTGATCTCACCACGTAGAAAGATTTGACTCTGCAAGACATCAACACGACACTGATAGAACTTCAACAGAGCAGGGTAGCAGCCGTAGACAGCTGTTTCACTCTTCTTAGAGCTCATCAGTACGGCATAGCAAGATGGCGAAAATGCCGTAAAAATACCCGTGCACTCTGTTACTCATGATATTGTTCTACTGTATGTCTCTCTTCTTCCCGCCCTGGGAACGAGGTTAGGCCCGGTTGTTCGAAAGCCGATTAGCGCCAACCCTTGGCGGTTAAACGTTGTCCAAGCTTTCTGATTCTCTTGTTTAGAAGCGTTACCGCTGCTAATTTTACGTGGCAATTTGAAAGCAGCCAAAGTCAAATTATTATGTGAAATAATTTACTGAAAAGCATGTCGTTATGGATTAAAAGTGAATTCAAAACTGGCCTGTTTTAGCTTTATAACCCTGCTTTGAACAACCCGGCCATAGCCCATACATTCCCGAATTTATGTACCGGTCAACTTGAAGCTTCAACATCCTCCCCCCGGGCATTTGACTGTGCATCGTGCCCGGAGAGGGGGGAATTTGGACGTTGCCTTGGAAGGGTGGGGAATTTGAACCCGATTTATCTTTTGATCTAGCGTAATATGCCCGTGAGTTTTTTCCTTTTTTGCAGGGTTTGACGGATTTCCAAAATAGAATTTCGCCTTTGCTAGTGGTTAACTCTCTCAAAAGGGTCTTAAAAAGAAGTTTGAAGGTGTCATTACGGCATCTCCCTCTGAAAAGCATGAACAGTGTTTAATTGAAGACGAAATTTGTCTTTGAGGAGAGGTATTTCCACTACTCGGCGGGGCATTTGAATGGCTTTTTTGCCCCGAGGGAAGGGAATTTGAACAAGCCAGTCTTCAAAACTTCAAATACCAGGGGATTTGCCCGGGGGGGAAGTTGAAGCTTCAATTTGACTGGTTCATTAGTTTTAAACGGTTGCTATCCGCCTGCGTTGCGTTGCGTATGATTTATGCCTTATTCGTTTTAAACGTGACAGTAAACTGAGAAAAGGGCAAGCAAAGGTGCATACATAAAATTGCATTAAAGGTGTTGTGCTTAGAATAACAATTTTTTTGAGAATATACTCTCACCAGCTGAGTAGGAGAGCCATGCCTTGATTAGAGGTCAAAATGTTAGGTCAGGGAGAGACTATTTTGGTTCTTTTTTGGGTGCCTGTTGTGGAGCCAATTTACATCACGAAAGCTATAGCCTACTCTGGACTGAAGCAACTAAACTTTTCGTTGCCCTAGCCATAAGTGCTCTTGTTCATGCGAATAGGTGATGTAATCTGTCAGTGAGTATTTGCGTTTTTCGCCCGCCTTTTGAAACGGTTTGTCACGAACAGTATTTGTCATGAGCCATTTCATCCCGTAATGAGTTTCTTCCTAGGAACACAGGAACGAAAATTAATCCTGAGAGGAAAAATCCATGTAAAGGTCTCAGGTAAATGGAAGACCTTTCTGAGCAACCATATGTCAACAAAAAAAAGCAAAAACAAAACAAAAATGTGTCCGCTGAGCTATCTCGGTTTTTATGCAAGGGTAACAGTAGTATAAACGTAAAATAAACCAACAGTTCCTATAACAACGTATCAGTTTTCAAAACTGTAGTCATCTCTCTTGGTAAAGAGTCGAGGAAAACTCACCAAAACGGAACGTTCAACTTTCAGTTGGTGTCTTTCACTCATGAACGGCTCCGAATGCTGCGTGGTACCGCAAACTTCCTGCTATTAGCTTTGTGTGGCCAGTATCACTTTCTAGGGGCCTTCGGGAGGGCTTATATCCGGAGATCTGATACCGGGGGGGGGGGGGCAATTATTACCGAAAATTAAAAACATACCGGAATGCATTTATAACAGGAAAGCTACTTCTCAGTCTCAGCAGAATTTCAGTGCTTAGTTTTGGTTTTCACCACGGAAACGCAAGCACAAGTAGGATAAGCGTGAAAAGTGTCTATACTAAGTCTGAGGAATGCACGTTCACTAGGAACAAAATAATTGTCCCTTGTGCTTGCAGTTACGTTTCGAAGAGCCCAACGTATGCGTGGAATTTTGGTTTTGTTCCTGTGGTCAAAACCATGCGAAAGCAAGTGGTCGGTAAATACATGCTTGTTCCCCAGCTTTCAAGCTCAGAAATCTGTGACGTTAAAGCCCTCTTTTAGCCCATTCCGCATGACTTTATGAGGAAAGGTTAGGGGAGGGATTTTGCTTATATCCAGGAGCACTTATTATACAACTGGAATATCTATTTTCTCTTGACTGTTGGGTATATAACCAGGGTGATTAAAACGTGCTAGGGGAGGTAGACCGCGTAGTTAAATTTCAGCTCAGTAAGCATAAGCTAAACATAAACTTATTTTGCTGATGTTCTTTATTACGGCACGCGACAATGTTTACAGTTACAATTGCAGAAATGGCCGGTTCTTTGGAGGGTTTTCACTCCTCGTTAAACCCGGATGTTAAGTCATGTTAAATCTAATCAGGAAACAACGTTGTGGCAATGATACACTGTTAAAAGAATCTGGGCCGTCACTATTTAAACACGCTTACCGACCAGGGACCAGCTTCCCTGTGTTTAGCGTTTCAGCTTGAGGGGAAATATCACAATTTAAGACAATTTCCTCATTTGTGTCATTTTGCCAAAACAAAATATTTGCGGTTTCTTTGTCAGTAGATGGTCTCCAAGATCTGACAGATAACGACACCGCTCACTAAATTAAAAGAAGACAGGCCAACACGCATGCGTAAGGTGCTCATTTCTCGGAATTGACAGGAATATTGAACAAGCAGCTCTGTGTTTATTTACTTAACAAGAATGAGTGAAATAATTGCTGTATAATGCACCCAGACTCGGAAAACTATATATGTGAATAACCTGTGAGAAGAATAAAAGAGACATACTGAAACAGAAAAAAGTACAAGTCTTGAGCTTTCCAATTAAAGTAGTGGTGGCATTTGTGTGTGCTTAGTAAAAAAACACATGTTTTAGCCCCGAGGAAAGCTATTCAGTCTTGTGAGCGTTTGGTTCAAATTAGCGAGAAAGATATGTGAAAGAGATGTCAACCAGCCTCGAAGTTATCGAGATTTTATCTGTAGTCCATTAATCTCATAATGGGAGAGTTGCGTTTATTAGAGGTTTAAATTCAAGATTTAATAAACGCACGTAGACTAAGGTAAAACGAAATGTTTTTTTTTCTTAAATCTCACCAGCTGGGTGGCAACTTGAGCACCCATCTTATCTCTAAACGTGAGGTACAATTTGGCAATAAAGATGCTTTTTGCAAACTGAGCCAATGTCGATCAAAAAAACTCTTCAGCAAAGGAAAGTTCTTGTTATCAAGCCTAAAATACACTCACTCGACAAGCCTTATCGGTCAACAAACCCAGCAATATTTAATGTTATGTTGATGTTTGCGCTCATCGATGCTACCAGAAGGAATGCAAAATGTTTCCAGTATGACGCCCCCTCCCCGCCCCCTTAAAACATCTTACGTGTGCGTTTTCCGCAACGCTTCGCTAAAACGTGCTGTTACTAAGAAATAGGCCTTCCAGCACGTGATTGCTTAACCTAATACAATCACCGGTTTGAGTTTGAGACAACTAGACAGTTTAAGTAGAGTTTGTGCTTACTTAGAGGAAAATCAAACCTCATTTTTTTAAGCAAAGCGGCCATTTCATATTTCTGTTATACTGAAAGAGCAACATGTTTCGTAATGTCACATTCGTGTTACATAAAGGAAATAGAAAACGTTTACCCCGTTTTGCCAATGAAGTTTATAGTGACACATGTGGAAGCTTGAAACAAAGACAAAAACCAGTTGCAAACTGGAACTGATGGCGAGAGCTTGCGTTTCCATAGCCGGCTGTTTCGAGTTCGTTAATCCTTTAAGCCCTAACATCATTATACAAATTCTCCTTACTTGTTTCCATAAATTTTATTGATCACTAGTTGGGAAAACCTGTTTAAACATCGAGACAATTCATGTTTGGTGATCATTTGCCAAATTCTCATGACCTGTATGTGTTATAATATACTGATACAATGAGGAGAATTTGATGCTGATCAGTATTGGGGCACAGGTGTTACAGTAACTAAAAGTAGATACAAGGAAGGTATAGTTTTTTGTTTCTTGCACGAAAGAAACGTTCAAACAACTTTCTTTCTATCTGGCCATGGATTTATGGCCTTAACCAATAACAGCGCAATTAGCATCTTCTCCACGACCCAACCCCCCCCCCCACCCTTGGTTCTTCTTATATCTTATAACATATCTGATCTAAACTATCTAAAACCAATAGGACTGTGCGTTATATAATCTAATTTTTGAGCGCTTTTCGTTTTCCACGTGTGCATGTGTGATAAATGAAATCTGTTGTCCCTGACATCTACAATATGAGCTAACAAAAAGGCCCCAAAGTGCCGTTTAACGAAGCAGTCTGACAATATTGAACACGGAACTTTCAACCTTCGTTTACGGAATTTTTCCTCTTTCAGACCATAATTTTCAGACCGCGTACGTGCTCTCTAAAATAGTCCCTTGAGAAACATGTCTGCACTGCCAGACATCCCTGCCAAACAATGCTGACCTTTATCTAGTGAGAATCAATGTTATCTTCACTGCAATATCCATTTCCAGACAATATAACAAAGAACAAGTGAAAGAAGTGAAAGTGATCTTTGCAGAAGCATGCATGTCTCACTGTGAGTTTCATTATACCGCTCAGTGAGGTGTTAAAAGTAACAAGTTTAGGATATCATTCACACAGCAGAAGTTTTTTCCTTCCTAGTCAGAGACAACGCGGCGCTCAGTATATAAAGGAGTTCCCAGGAACAAATTTCAGCTGCTGTTATACACTTTCAAGGAATTAACGGATCTTGGCTGATTTTCAAAGAACGGGTACGTACTTGCAATCGCGTGCAAACTAGTTTCTTTTTCCAAAATAATTTTCTTTGATTCCATTAATTTGTCAGATATACTATGTCGTGATCAGTTAGTAAGGCAGTTGATTGTAGCTTTCGAAAAGAATGGTGAGGGAATCAACGGCACACTTAAAGCTATATCTTACGGATCACCCTTTCTGGGCAACACTGAAACGTAATTTTCTTTCAGTTTAGAGTATCTTTCACCGAGACCTAAATTCCCTTTTTCTAAAGAATATAATTGCATCTTCAATCAACCTAGCAAACTATAAACTGAAGTATTATTATGCTTGTTCCAAAACTGAAAGGAATATGCCAATAGAATACCAACTTAACTGTTTATTCCTTCCATTCTAACTGCTGAGTATCTCCTAAAAAAACTCGCCCTACAAAGCACGCAAACTCGAAAAATACGTGAGCCTACTGCAGGTGGTGTAAACTCTGAGCGCTTGAACTGGAACGGGCTAAAAATTTGTAGATTATCTAAACGACTACGTAAAATTCAGAGTTTGAGTAACGATTAATCGTTGAATTTAGCAGCCAATACACTCAAAATGTGTTTTAGACCGGACACGATGTGACATGTATGGGTTCCTACTGGGTCGAGCAGGCTAAGTCGATTTTTTCCACTCACGAAGTTCTTTGTGCAGTGAGAATGACAACGCTTAGATTATATTTGTCTTAGGTAATAGTTATATTTAGGTACGACGCTTGCAACTTCATGTTGCATTTATTCAGGTCTTTTAGCTGAATTATTACCAATCTAATAAAGGTGTGAGCTATAAAACCGTCCAGGCGACCCTTTCTGACTTAAGTCAGTGAAAAGCGACCGTAAAGACGCGCACCTTTTTCGGATAAGAGCATTGAAAAGAATACAGAATATCCGTTTTTTGGTCCAAAATGTAATTACGTAACTTAACATAACTCTGAGTGGAAGTTTACATTCCAAAATTGATATTACACTAACAAAATATAATTTCACCTTACGCAAGTCCTATTAACGCTGTTGAAACGATGGAATTGTACGTTGTATTATAAACGCAAACAGATCGGTTAAGAAATTTCACCACAACGTTTTTCTTCTTTCAAGCTGTAATTTATCTTTTAGCTTAATAACGTTGACGGACTATGGCACTTCTACATATTTTGCAATATTTTTGGAAATGAAATTACAAGCATCTGCAATCTAAACTGCCTGTTTTTGTTTGTCTGGAAGTTGCTGTAATGGCCCTAAAGACACAAGTGGTAATCATTGATAACTTCAGTTGCACGATGAAGAGTTCTTTGCCTTCATTTTTGTTGTTATAGTGGATCGACCAAGGAGACACTTTTGCAACAGGTTGTAGTTACAAAGAAAAAGAATGAATTTCCTCCAGTACACTTGTCCACATATCAATGTTTCATTACGTTGATGACTCATCTAGTCAAGAGAAAATTATTCAAATGACAATGAAATTCCAATTTCATGAAAAATATATCCGCATTGTGTTTGCAGCTTTTTAAACTGAAACTTTAGCCCACCAAACGTTGTTGTTGTTGTTGTATTATTAAGAGCCAATAGTGTCAATTTTCTTCATTTAAATTAGATTAACAATTAATTTTACAAAATCGAGTCGCACACGAGATCATATCCAACAAGAAGCTGCTTCTCTCATTGACTGTTAGGCTCATGCACGATCAGACAAGGTCTTATGAAGTTACCGAAACAATTTTTTCTGTATAAAAAGCCTTTCTTTGAGGGTTTTTTTGTGAGAATTCTCTACTCCAAAAATATCGCTGACGCCCATTGGCAGAAAGCCGCAATTAAGACGCTTGTTTGATCATATCTGGGGGCCATCTGTATAATAAGTAAGGTTAGTCTTTTTACGTCAATTTATGTCATCAAAGATTATTGAAAAGATTAAGAGATTGCGGCATTATGAAAATATACCAGACTGAGTATTGGCAGTTTGGCGTGCTTTGCAATTTTGCCACCGAAAACGTTGTTATTGTTGTTGCATTAAAAGACATGAAAATGTATCTTCTCGTGGATGCTAAATGATAAGTTGACAGTTGCGGCAAATTTTGACGCACTTTGAGAACTTTTGCACTGGACCAGTTATGCGGATATCTTTGTGACCAGAAGTCGATGCATGATTCTTTAATTATCATTCCGAGACAAATGCGTCATCTTTCTACTTTATCGATCTGTCGTCAAAGGTTAGTCACAAGACTAAGAAACGTGACTTATGCTATAAGCAAAAACGTAAAAATGCTGAAACATTCATTCAACAATCAATTTTCAGCCGTTGTAACAGGAAATGTTGCTGGCGTCCTTTAACCAAACTAGAATACTGCAAATCTCCAAAAGTCTTTGATTTTCATCCCTCTAAGGAAGGAAAAAATTGACGTCTCCGTTTGCCAGGGTATAGTAGCCCAAATAAAAGGCAGGTGTTTTAGTTTTTGGAAATAAAAGTTGTTGTTGCCGAGTGCTGGACCACGTTGTTCTTCTCACAATATTATCTATTTGAACCAGTTTGGTCATCTAGTATTTGAATTGTTTGACGTTTCTTCAGCCTTTGTTTCTCTGTGAAAGCGACAATTAAGACTAAAATCGTACAGCATTTCCTCTAGTCAGTCCCCCTTCTGATAAGCCCCACCTCCCGCCCCTGTTCTCGAGTAGAAAAAAGATTCCTTCACGTCGGCTAATGGCTAAGGTCTGAAAAATCTTTACTTACTTGTCACTATTAATATTATTCACTGAAGAATATCTGCTAGGCATGCCCCTCACATATTCACAAGAATTAGTCTTTAAAAAAGTTGTTAAAAAAGAAACTTTTTTTAGATGATATTCGGGAGTTTGCAAAGGCGTAGCCAAAATCAGTGCGACTGGATATGGAGACAGACTTGGACCTGGGAATCAGTATATCTATTCTCAGAACCTCAATGTTTCATTTTGTATCTTTAATGTAGGGAGAAATTACAATTTGGTATCACTCTAAGTCTTCCCCTTCCACGTACAAGAACTGGAAAACTGAAATGAAATCTCGTTTTCATAAATAACAACCTTGTCACCACAGAATGATTAATGCTCAGTAGCTTTCGGGCT
>Ga0126336_10000312_pt1 | contig 17935 bp, 19 predicted proteins | sample SidCmetagenome_FD_92530 | JGI IMG/M metagenome (GOLD analysis project Ga0126336, IMG submission 92530) | Coral microbial communities from El Islote,Puerto Morelos, Mexico - Siderastrea C C metagenome | ecosystem: Host-associated > Invertebrates > Cnidaria > Coral | place: El Islote,Puerto... | reverse complement strand
GACGGATGTCGTGCGTGGCGGTGTCCAAGGCCTTAAAAGGACCCGTAATCCTTTAAAGCTACCTAGTAACACCTTGAGTGGATTGAAAACGTGGTTAACACGTGGTGTCAAACGAAAAGCCGAACAAGTCATCAGACAGGAAATTACCAAACGAGCCAAGAAAGCCTTGGGCGATAAGAACGTGAAACAAGCCGTGCGCGTGGCTAGTGCGTTGTTTCCCAAGCAAGTCAAAAGAGCCCATGATATTTTTGGTGTCTAATGGATCCAGTGCATTCACGACCTCGACGTATTCGTAGTGATCGGGGTTTACCTCAACGTGGAGGATTCTTTCCTTTTTGGAAACTCATGAGACGACGACCACAACGACGACAACGTGGAGGATGGTTGAGTCCAAGTGTCATGAGAATGCCTGGGTTCGATTTGGCGCAACGGTTGGCACGGCGACGACGGTATAAAAACCCCTCACGACGGGGTGGTTCGACCACTAGACCAAGAAGAAGACGACGACGACGTTAAAAAAATGCCGAATGTGATGTCACGAGTGGCTGGCCCTGTGGCCGTCCCTACCTACTCCGAAGGGGCTGCGCCAGCTCACCCGCGTTCCGAAGGGACCATCAACCCGGCTTTGCGCGTGTTCAAGGTGCCTCCCACAGACATTAGCATCAATGCCTATCGCATGGTCACCATTCAACCCACCACCACGGGCATCAATCCCATGGAATTCATTATTCCGGCGTTGGACGATTATGTGGATTTGGGACGCAGTTACTTTACCATGGAACTGAGGTTGAAAAAGAGTACGAACGATGACCTGGTGGCCAATGAAAAATTGTGGCCCGTCAACAATTTGGCGCATTCCATCATCAAACAAATTGACTTGCAATTGAATGGGACGTTGATCAGTCCTCAATCCGACACCTATCATTACAAAGCCTATCTAGAAAAGTTGCTGAATTTTGACCGAGAAGATGGCAAGACGGTCTCGGGACCTCAAGGGTGGTTTAATCAAGTGGATTTCCCACCCCAATGGACAGCCAACAATACCAACAGTACAACACCGCATCAACATTGGCGTGATCTCAGTGCCAATCACAAAGCGGCCTTGGCCAAGTCCGTAGCAGAAGTCCGCAAGTATGCTGGAGGCGTCACCCACAGTCTAGTGTTTACCCCTCACTTGGAAGTGTTTCACACGGGCAAAGTGTTAGTGCCTGGGGTAGAAATCAAGATGAAATTTCATTTCAACAGCCCTTACCTGTTTTTGAATGGAGTGGCTCTGACCGGACGATTAGTGGAAGGCGATGTGAAGCTGCCTTTTCATCTGTGTCAACTGCGTTTGAATGAAACCGTGTACAGGAATTTGTCTGCCCAAAGACACAATGACAAACAAATGGCCACCTACCCGACCGTCTGCAGTGAAATCCGCACCTTCAGCATGCAAGGCAACCTGACCCGCTTTGACATCCCCAACCTGGTTCAAAACAGAGTGCCTGACCGTTTGATTGTAGCCCTGGTGGACAGCCGCAACTTCAATGGAGATGTGACCCGAGATCCCTTCTGCTTCCAGAAATTTGGACTGAGTTCCATTCGACAGATTGTGAGAGGAGAAGAATACCCTTATGAAACCCTGCGCTTGGTGCACAATAATGCCACCCGAGATAATCTGGGGTACTTCCGTTTTCTGCAAGCCAGTGGAGCTTGGTGTAAAAAGAAAGGCAATATGGTGGAACTGGGAGATTGGGGAGAGGATAAAAATTGTACCTTGTTCATGTTTGACAATGTGGCCAATGGATGTGCTGACAGTCAAAGACTCAACCCCAAGCAAACAGGCGACTTACAACTCGCTCTGGAATATGGAGCTACTCCCAATACCAATATAACCGTGCTCGTGTATGGAGAATTTGAGAACTTGCTGGAGATTGACTCGAACGGAGCCGTGTTGTACGACATTTACCAGCATTAAAACATGGAACAAGTCGCTTTGAATAATGTGCAGTTGGATTATTTAGCAGGAGACGATCCTCAATTGAAACCTGTTTTTTACGGGACGGTGGCCTGTGATCGCTTACCCAAGACACCCACCAAGAAAACACCGCAAGGTTACATTGTGAACACGGACCCTCACGATCAACCCGGTCAACATTGGTTAGCGGTGTGGACCGATCGAAACGTGTGCGAAGTCCTGGACAGTTATGCGTTGCCGTTGGAAAGGTACGAGCAAGCCACCCCCTTGCGAGAGTGGATCGTGAGACATTGGAAGTACGTGGTGACCAATAGCAAGTCCCTGCAAGCCATCCATAGCAAGAGTTGTGGCGATTACGCCTTGTTGTACTTGAAAGCCAAAGCTCGTGGACGCACCTTGCAAGATTTTTTAAATGACTTTTCCGATTATGATTATGTAAGCAATGACCATAAAGTGGGTCAACGCATCAAACAACTCACTGTAGGCCAAGAGACGAGGTGGCACCAAGTGTGTTGTAACCCCTATCATCAACGTTGTTGTTAATAAAAAGGTTGAAAAGGTGGAATGTGTGTGTCATTGTGTGTCGGACGGTCATGCAAACGGGCCGACCGTTTCGATTTCATACCCCTTCCAGTATTTTGGTGGTGGGTCCATCGGAATGTGGCAAAACAGTGTTTACGGAAAAACTCTTGTTAGACATCAAAAACTTGTTTGACACCCCACCGACCCAAGTGCATTATTGTTATGGCGCGTGGCAAGATCGATTTCAATCGATGCAAGATCATGGCGTCGTGTTTCACGAAGGGATTCCCGATCATCAAACCTTGGTGCAATGGTTTCCCCCAGGGGGTAAAGGGGTGATGGTGTTGGATGATTTGATGGACGAAGGGAGACACGATAAACGCGTGTTGGATTTATTCACCAAACTTTCGCATCATCAAAACGTGACGGTGATTTACTTGTGCCAAGACATGTTTCCCGTGGGCAAATATGCCAAAAGCATTTCCCGCAATGCGCATTACATTGTGGCGTTCAAGAACCCGCGGGATCAATTGGGGGTGCGCAACGTGTTGCTTCAATCGTTTCCTACCACCTGGAAAGACAGTTTGGAGACCTTTCATCAGGCCACCATGCGTCCTTTTGGGTATTTGGTGCTGGATTTGCACCCCGCCTCCTCCGATCAACAACGGTTGTTGAGTCACCTGTTAAAAGACGAAGGATGGACGCGCACCTATCAAAAACGTCCTCAAGATGCCAAGTAAAAGGTTACAGGGTTTGCCTCCCTCCTTGTTTTGGAGATGTTGGGAAAAAGTGGTTGGGGATTATGTGCACAGCATGCGTTGGGACGACATGGATGACCAAGCCATGCGAGAGGTATATAATTTGATTCGAACCCGACAAGGTCCAGCCATTGATCGTTTGATCGCTCGTTACAACGAAACGTATTTTCGTGTACTGGTGTGGACCTTAGAAGAGCGAGCATGGCAGCTGATGATGGATCCCGACGTCCTCCGCAAGCTTACGATACCGTGTCACCGGCCGGGGTAGGCACGACCACCACCAATCAAGTCTCGCCAGGGACCGTGCAAGAAATTTTGGACACGGGGGACCAAGACTTGATCGACCAAGCCATGGAGCAAATGGGCATCGATGATCTCACCGCGTATTTGGAAGCTCTCCCATCCCCAGCGCTTTGGGGGCTGTGTTCCCTGCCGGGGTAGGGAGTCAAGCGTCCCGAACCCCTTCCACAGGAGCACGCACACCTCACAGGGGCAGCCCCTTTTTGTCGTCAGGAGCACGCACGCCGCACAGGGGGAGTCCCAGATTAGCAGCCGCCGGAGCTGGTGGAGGGGTGGAAGTGGTGGTAGTGATGGTAGTCGTGGCCGTCGGAGTACCCCCCTTGGCCGACCCGGACGAAGACGAGGACGACGCCCTCAACCCTCGCCCTCGTTGCCTTGGACGCCCCCCAGACCCTCACAACAAGGCACACCCCGAGGAACACCCCCTCCTAGAACCTTGAACCAAGCGGATTTACAACGACGCTTACGCATGTTGTTACAAGATCAAGAACAATTGGCGCAAGGACGGGAAATTGCCAATGTCACCATGACCAATAGCATCGTGACCAGCTATAAACAGGGAGGACGTCCCAGTGTGCAAAGCACTTCGTCCCGCTATTCCTCGTGAGGAGATGGCTCCAAAAGAAAAAACCGTGGTGTCTTTATTGAATGGACCGGTTTCCAAAAACCATGGGGTCAAATTCAAACCGGAACTGTTACAACGCATGGATTCGTTGTATGCCTATTACAACAAGCAGTGGTGGTGTTATCGAAAAATGTTGAATCATTTCAAGTTTTGCAACGCCTTGTTCAATGGCCTGGCTTTACTCCTGGTGGCGGCGGGCATGATTGCAGGCCCCATTTTACAAAACAGCACGTTGGTGGCTTGTTTGGCGGCCGTGGGGACGGTGGTCAAAGGATGGAACGATTTTAAAAAATACAGTTTCAAAGTGACCATGAGTCGGTTTGCGTTTACCACGTATGCCAAAGCCTTGACCGAATTGAAAACAGATGTGCGGGGTCTTCCCTTGGAGTGATTGGAAGGGTTTTTGATCAAGATGCAAACGTTGGATGATACCATCGTGGATTTCACCCCTCCGTTACCCAAAAGGTGCGTGCAAGACTACCACCGTCACTTTGTGTACCGACCCGTGGAGGCGCAATGCTACGTGGACGGATGTCATCGTCCTTTGATGTCGAAAGGGTATTGGACGGAAAAGGATAAAAAGCCGACCACTCCCAGCCCCACGCTCTTGTCTTCAGAACCATGGCCGTCAGAAGAAGAAGAAAAAGAGGAACGAAACGACGACGACAACAAAAAGGAAGTGGCTGGTGACAAGATTTGAAACGCAGTACCCGTCAAGGCTATAAAGAGAGTCGTGACCTCATCAAGCAAAACAAAGCCCTTCAGCGTGTGTTGTCACACCAATGGTATCCTTGAGGAGAAGGACACGACGACGACGGCGTGCTCGTCAACAAGGGGGTTTTTTGAACCTGTTGGTCCCGGCCATGGTGGGGTTGGGGAAAGCCATGGCTCTAGAAACGTACAAACGTATAAAAAGCACGATCCAAAAAGCCAAACAACGTCATGGTCGTCGTCGGTAAGATGCAACGTCTTCGACGTCAATTGCCGTTTTTACGCTCGGTGTTACAAGAAGCCAATCGCTTCAAACGTCAAGACCTTTTACAACATGCCAATGCGGATCAAATCAATGCCGTGAGTGAACTGGTCTTGAACCTGCTAAAAACAACATTCCCGTCACACCTCCCATCATGGCCCAGCTTCGACCCTATAAAAAGGTGCTACGCGATCTGGGTCGTCGTCAACATTCAGTGAAAAAACGTCGTGAGTGGTTGGTCTCGCAAAAAGGTCGAGGGTTGTTTCAAGGTCTTCACAACGTGTTATGTCAATGGGCTCGACCGACCCGCTAACGCTTCCCACGTGGGTGCGTCTTTTACAAGACGCCCATCGGGAAACAGACAAGTGGAAAGACGACTGTCATTATTGGAAGCAAAAATATCACCTGTTGTATCGGGAGTATATGCATATCTTGAAGTCCACTCTTTGTGAGAGCTGTCGTCAGCTGGAAGACGGTGAACTTTGTCCCGACTGTAACCACTCACCAGCATGGAAGAGGTGTACATGATTCCACAAAAGGACTTGGATCAACTCAATCAATATTACAAAGGGGAATTAACGGAAAATACCTTCTTGAACAAAGTGGCCACGTTAGCGTCGAAAAAACATCTGTTGTTAGCCAACCCCCAACTCCGTCCGGCCCTGGTCAATGCCCAAACCAAACCGTTGAGTCAAGAATTAACCAAGTTAACTAAACGCATCCGTCAATTTCCTGGAGGGGCGGGTGTGGGTGCACCTGGTGGACCGCCAGGCGAGGAAGAAGACGAAGGAGATTTGGTGACGGGGCCCGTGGAACAATGGTTGAAGCGCATGATAAAAGGCAGTCCGTCCACCCCCAAACCCCACATCACGCCTTCCGTGAAGAAAGGCAAAACCACCAGCCAAATTACCATCAAGAAAGGGAGTCCATCCACCAGTCGAGGCGATATCCGTTCGCGTTTAGAAGCCGTTCGAGAACGTCGCAAGACCTGGGAAAAACATTTAGCGGAAAGTGCTTTGGGTAAAGGCAAAGGCAAAGGCATAGGCAAAGGACCCGCTCGTGAAGTGGAACAATTGAAACCCTTGCCCGGGTGGGAAGATTGGGCACGAGGCAAAAAGTTGAGACGACGTTTGGATTACGACAGTGACTAGATGAAGACCCAAAAAAGAAAAAAACCCACCCCAAGAGGAGAACCAAAAGGAAACGACCCCAACAAGGAGGGGCTGTGGATCTTAAAAAATGGTTGGCGAAAACCGGCAAAGACTTTCATTGACCTGGCTATCAGTACATGGGACCCTGCACGCATTTGGCCAAACGTCTGAAACGGGGCGATCCCGGCATCAATCGGTTGGACAAGATTGCCAAACAACACGACATCGATTACAGTCATGCTAAGAGTTTGCAAGACAAATGGAAAGCCGATACCAAGATGATTCAAGCCATCGATCGCTTACCCGGCAAGAAAACCAAGAGGGAACGGGTGGTGAAAAAATTCATGCAAGCCAAGAAACGTTTGAAATTGTAATTTTTTAATGGCACACATTCTTCTTACAGTTGTTGTTCGAAAAATAAAAAAAAAGAAAGAAAAATGTCTGGTACTGTCTTTCATGAAACAAACGCATCCAAATCAAACGGATCTGTCACATCCTCCATCAATTGTACCCACTCCTCGACGGACATGTCCTCCAATAAACCGACATCCAAGTTGTCCTCGATCACCTCCATCACATCATCGAGCCATTGGTCGACCTCTTTGTCCCATACATGTTGATCCAGGGCACAAATGTCCCCCGAATCCAGATCCGTCAGATGCGTCAAGGCATCCATGTTCTGTTCATCCGACCGTGACACGTCGTCTTTTTCTACAGCGAGGGTTTGGCAAAATGTGTCCAAGTAGGTGATCACCGGGGTGTCCACACAAGGCGATAATTCAAATAATCGGTGAGCGTGACCGTCAGTTTAAGAGGTCCTAACGCTTTCCATTTCTCCACTGTTCTCTTTTTCTCTTTTTCTGCCTTTCTTTTTTTCGCACGATATTGTCTTCGATACGCTCGGTATTGTTCGGTTTTGTACATTTGTCTTTGTTTCTCATTGTGTTGTTCTCGATGGTTCGCCCGATATTGTCTTTGCCTGGCTCGGATTTGTTCCCGATGGGTTTCCTGGTATCGTTTCTTGGCCTCCGCAATTTTGGCCCGGTTCTCTTCCCGATATCGTTTGTTCGCGGCCGCTATTTTCTCCCGGTACTTGGCCCGGTACCTGGCTTTCTGTCTGGCGTCCCGACCCCGTCGGTTGTCAAGGCTTTGTATCTTTCGTTCTAGTTCCATGGTCTGGGGATGGTGGTGGTGCTGGTGGTGGCGTGAGGGGTCTCTTGAATTGATAGCGCCAGTAGTCGCAACAGTAATCGAGCCCTTCGATGAACCACTCGCAGGTGAGCTGTGGATAATGACCCGGTGACCACTGCTGTTGCACCTGCACCTCTCGTTCCGCCTGGGCCGTCCGTTTCTGGTGCTCTCGTTGTTGTAACTCTTCGGCACATTGGGTCACACTCTGGTCGGGCACACGGTCGGCCTTCACTTTCTTCAAGATGGCCTCCACTTCAAGATGGAGTTCAAACGCTTCAAAAACACTTAATAAATTTTCCTGCTCGGGATTCATGATGGGATGACCCAGCCCGAGGCTCGATCTGTTTTATAGTCTCTCGTCTTCTTTCCCCACGAGGACTGGTGGGAAACTAGGGAGGGGGGAGGGGGGTCCCCCATCCCTTCCCTACCCCTCCCAGGGGCCCTCCTTGCTCTGTTTGGTCATTGGTCCATTCCCTCCTCCCACGTGACCTTTTGGTCTCTATAAAAACAAGGACCGACCTCCAGGTGCTTCATCCATCATGTCTTTTCACCAAGACGATCCAGAAGCGGGGCCTAGAGAGAGATCTTCGCTTTGCTAGGCCTGGAAAAGTCCGACTCTGAGAAAGAAGAAGACGACACGTCAACCCCTGAGCCGCCAGAAGTCTTGGGAGAGAGTGATGAAACGTTGGTATGTCACGAACTCCTGGACGATAGTGACGACGACGACGCCTGCCTTGCCGCCTTGGATCGATTCGAACGCCAACGTACATTTCAAACCCGCCTTCTTCAACAAAGTGGAGATGGATTGGATTCCTCTGTGGGAACCTTTGACTTTGAGCCCACCAACTTTGTGGATCGACAGAGTGCTCGCATGGGAGTCCGCGAACGTCATTTCAATACCCGTTTACGTCAAAGGGGGAACTTTATAACTGAAGACAACATTGCCCGTGCCCTTGAAGACGGGTTACGACGGACCGTGGATCAAGTGTTAACCACCACACCCAACCTGCACGATCAAGACCGACTCTATTTCACCCTCAGTTCCAATCGTCTGACCAACAATTTTCAAGGATGGGGATTACGGGCGGGAGAATGGCGAGAAGGAGGTGCTCGATTGGATGCTCTTTTCGATCGGTTGGCCCAAGCCCTCAACAGCAACGAACAATTTGAAATGGACGATTCGTTTCAACTGTCCATCACCCAAGTCCATCATGCCCCTCAGGGAACCGGTAAACCTCGGCGGACCAAACCGGGTCATCCCACCCTGCAAACCTTAACAGCCCAGAAACGATCGGTCATTCGCATTCAAAGCAACGATGCCCTCTGTTGTGCCAGGGCCCTCGTCACCACCAAAGCCAGAGTGGACCAACACCCAAAATGGGCATCCATCCAACGAGGCACCAACCTGCAACGAGAACTCGCTTTGCGACTCCATGACGAAGCTCACGTCCCTCCAGGTCCTTGCGGCTACGACGCCTTGACAGCCTTCAGTGCCGCGCCTTCCCTCGTCGGCTACCAGATCATCTTGGTGGATGCCCACCGTTCCTTCCACATCACCACGTTCGGAGACACCCAACCTAAACAATTGATCCTGCTCCACGAGAAAGGCCATTACGATGTCATTACCCGTTTGCCGTGGTTTTTCGGGTCCAGTTACGTGTGTGCCCACTGTTGGAAACCCTATGACCATGCAGGACGTCATCGCTGTTCGAAACAAAAAGACCATTGCCGTGCCTTTTGCCAAAAGGGGTGCCCCGATTTCCTTCAGGCTTACCCGCGGGGTCTCAAAGCCACGCGACGTTGTGGTGATTGCCATCGTGACTTTTTTGGAGACACTTGTTACGAAGCCCATAGCGTCAAAGACCATACGGGCAAACCGGCGACCAGCCATGAACAGACCATCTGTTGTCGTCGACGTCGATGTCATAGCTGTCTCAAACAGCAAGTGGGTGCCCAAGCCATTCAACGTCATCAGTGCGGGTACCTGGACTGTCCTTCCTGCCACGAGTACGTGGACGCCCAAACCCACCGTTGTTTCATTCAGAGAGCGTTCACCCCTCAAGAACTCCGAGAGCGGAAAAAGATACGCAAACGTCGAGGTGGTGGAGGTCCTCGCGTCAAACGAGGGGCCGCCGCGGGTCTTCAAACCTTACAAACCAACGAGATGGAGGGGGACGACGTGGACGACGACGTGGAGGACATGCCACCCCTCCACGTGTTTTTTGACATTGAGGCCATGCAACTCCACGAACAGCATGTAGCCAATCTCGTTGTGGCCGAAACGGAAGACGACGACCGCCCCGTTCGTTTCCTAGGCGAGCATTGTATTCGAGATTTTCTCGAATGGTTGGATACCCTCACGCAGAACGACAGCGTCAAGTCAATGTGCTCGCCCATAATTTCCAAGGGTACGATGGGTACTTTGTCGTCCACCAATACCACAGCGACAACCGCATCGTCAAACAGCTCCGTAATGGGTGCAAACTCTTAGAAGTCAAACACGACCGCCTTCGTTTCATCGATTCACTCAGCTTCTTCCAGATGCCCCTCTCCGCCTTTCCCAAAACCTTTGGGTTGACGGAACTGAAAAAAGGGTACTTCCCCCACAAGTTCAACATCCCCGACCACCAAACGTACGTGGGACCCGTCCCGGCCCTCGACTACTACATGCCCGAAACCATGTCTCCCAAAGCCAAGCAAGCCTTAGAAACCTGGCATCAAGAGCAACGCGACCAAAACGTGGTGTTTGATTTCCAAAAAGAATTGGTGGCCTACTGCGAATCGGACGTGCGCCTCTTGAAAGAAGGATGTCTGACATTCAAGCGTTTGTTTGAAGCCCAAGCGGGGTTCAATCCCTTTGAACATATCACCATCGCCTCGGCCTGCAACCGGGACCTGCGCATGAAACGTATGATCCCCAACAGTATGGCCAGTGAACCCGTCAACGAATGGCGGAACCACATCAAGCAGTCAGGGGTGGCCATCGAGTGGTTAACCTGGTGCGATCACCAACAGCGCCAGCAAGCCCTGGAGCAACTCAGCCCCGAAGACTTGGAAGATCACGACCTCATGGCTGACGCCTACGCAGACCATCCGCATCCCAGTCACCGCCCTTACATTCAACACGTAGGCAATGCCGGCGAGTATCACATCCCCACCGTGGGGTTCGTGGATGGGTACTGTCAAGACACCCACACCGTGTACGAATTCCATGGCTGTTTCTGGCACGGGTGCCCCCAGTGCCGTCCCAACCGTCACGAAAAACATGCGCGTCTCTGTGATCGGACCATGCGGGATGTGTACGAGAAAACCCAACAAAAAATGAAACAGCTTCAAACCCTAGGGTACAGCGTGGTGGAAATGTGGGGATGCGAATGGAAACGCCTCAAAGAAACCTCTCCTGAAATCCAAACGTTCGTGAAGTCCTTGCAATTCATCGACCCTCTCGAGCCGCGTGACGCCTTCTGCGGGGGTCGCACCAATGCCGTCAAACTGTACCATCGCGTGACCCCCGGTCAAAAGATCCACTACATCGACTACACCTCCTTGTACCCTTGGGTCAACAAAACCTGCGTGTACCCCAAAGAGCATCCTCGCTTCATCTCGCAACCGGGTCACACCGACATCAGCATCTACTTTGGACTCATCCAATGCCGAGTCCTCCCCCCGCGTGCATTGTACCACCCCGTGCTACCTTACCGTCATGCCGGTAAACTTACCTTTCCACTCTGTGCGACTTGTGTGAAAGAAGAAATGACCAAACGTCCTTTGGAGAGATCGGCCCAGTGCACCCACTCCAACGAGCAACGCGTCCTGACCGGCACGTGGTGCAGCCCCGAATTGCAAAAAGCCGCGGCGTTGGGGTACGAGATCCAGTACCTGTACGAGGTGTGGCATTTTGACGAGACCTGTGAGGGGCTCTTCCAAGACTACGTCAACACCTGGTTGAAAATCAAGCAAGAAGCCAGCGGGTGGCCTTCGTGGGTGGGGGACGACGAAACCAAACGCCAACAGTACATCCGCGAGTACTACGAGCACGAGGGCATCCAGTTGGAGTACGACAAGATCGAACACAATGCAGGTTTGCGGACCCTTGCCAAAATGAGGCTCAATTCCATGTGGGGCAAATTTGGACAGCGTCTCAACAAGACCCAAGTCCAACAATTTGATGATCCCCAAGCCTTTCACCGTTTCCTGGATACCGACACCTTGGACGTGCGTCACGTGTCCGTCATCAACGACGCCATGGTGGAAGTGCACTACCAGTATCAAGAGGATGACATCCCCGTGTCACCCAACCTCAACATTTTTGTGGCCGCTTTCACTACGTGTTGGGCCCGTCTCCTTCTCTACGAAGCTTTAGAACTGTTGGGGGAGCGCGTCTTGTACTATGACACCGACTCAGTCGTTTACCTAGAAGACGAGGGTCAACCCTGCCCTGTCTTGGGCGATTACCTCGGCGAGTTCACGAGCGAATTGGACGACGACGATTACATCGAAGAATTCGTATCGGGCGGTCCCAAGAATTATGGGTACACCACCAAGAATGGCAAAGTCGAATGCAAAGTGCAGGGGTTCCTATTGAACAGCGAAGGCAAAACCCAACTGAATTATGACGTCATGCGTCAGAACGTGCTGGACGAACTCCAAAAGCCTCAAAAGGGACCGCGTCAAACCCAAGTCGTCAAAAGCCACCAGATTGTCAGAGACCCCAAAAACTACAAGCTCTTCACCTTTCCCGATTACAAGCGTTACCAGTTGGTGTACGACAAGAGAGTCATCGATCCCACGACCTTTCAAACCTATCCTTACGGATACCAAGCTGCCTAGGACCTTCAAACGGAATGGGACACTCACAGTCCCCCGTTTGGACTTTGAACTCTTAAGAATGGGATGCACCATTCCCGCTTGTAACACGAAAGTTCTGAATTAATTAAAAACATTTTTCATTTCACTTCGAGTGTTTTTTTTTGTCTGAGCCCTCGGTTTCCCCACCGGTCTGCGGTTTCCCCACCCCAAACCACGTGACCTCTGTCCGCCATATTGGATGACGTCACTTCCGGTTCCTCTTCACTTCCGGTTGAGCCCACCCTCCTTTGTCCCTACCGGTCCGCGGTTTCCCCACTCCAAACCACGCAACCTCCGTCCGCCATATTGGATGATGTCACTTCCGGTTCCTCTTCACTTCCGTTGAACTTTGACCTCTCGAGAGTCATGTGACCCTCTCTCGACCAATCGGAACCCAGAAAATTCAAGGGGGTGTGTATGCAAATTAATCAGGCCCATTTTACCATATGGGCGTATATTACTACTTGTGTGTGTGTGTACTCGTATATTGATAAAATGTAACCTGTAGTCTAATAAATGTCATAGTTTTGCTTTTTGATGAAAGTATATTTTGCAGTGATTTGTCTTCAAATGTCATTACTTTTTTACCTGACGGAGTTTTTGATACTCTGGAAAGTCTTTTTTCATTGTAAGTAAAAAAAGTCGTAGCACTTTGTTCTGTTTTTTTTTCTAGTCAAACCTGCCGAATGCATTCCTGACAACACGTTTACATATTAAGCAAGTTCTGGGTTGTTTAGGACAAACATATTGCAACCGACACACTACAGCTATTCCACACTTAAACACACTACTTGTATCCCCGTTGCCAATTAAGAGGACGGGTAGTAGTCGACAAAATATGGCTACAGCTACCAATATATCACGATACTTCTTAATTATTTTCAAAGATTGTCAGCAAGTGACGATTCAACTATTCACCGGCAATCATTTGAAATCGTCGTTATCTGATGCACATTTCATGAAAATGAAAAGAACGTGTGAACAGTAAAAGAGATAAATTGATTTGTTTGTGTCAAAGCAATCACAGACAGGGCTTAGGTGATCTTTTTCACATAAAAGATGTCCATTTTTTCAGAAAGTCGTGGACATCAGGCATTAACAAATATAATTGGATTAAAACCCTTGCTGGTTTTTGTTAGCCTTTTTGCTAGTCTTTCAGGTTTTCTACATGCATGCATTTAAAAAAGTTAGTTGACTTCACGTACTTATCATATGTACTATATCTAGGAAAACAATTATCCTTTTCGCACTAATTTTTTTAAAGGACGGACAGACAAACAAACTAATCTTAATTTAAAAAAAGCCTTGTTACTGATGGAACAAAAATGGTTAAGAGGGAGGAGCAGTTACTCTTCCCCTTCGCCCCTTGCAGGTCAGAGATTAGTGAATCAAGATTTGTCTAATTATTCTTTTTGGCAGGAAACTGAGGTCAAATAATATTAGAAACCTTTCATGGCATGTCCTTCCCATTACACTAAGAGATATGTATGTATAATACAGTTGCTTAAATTGCTTTCATTAATTATCACCGGTTCTGTCGTTGTTTTAACGACATTTTTGTACAATGTTTGCTTTAGGAGAGTATAAAACGCATCCAAAAGGACTTCTTTGTTTGAGACAATTGAGAATCATCCGTACAAGAAGACATTTCTGGTTCTCAAAAAGGGTTCAATGTCCAGTCCAAGTGATACGTATAGACCCAGAATTCAACACTCTCCTTCCCCTGTTGATTGATATCATCAATCAATGTCGAAGTTTCAAAGACTCTCACAAATAAAACTCATTGCAGAATAGAGTTTGCTTAAGAAATGTGTCTTAGAGTACATCGGCCGAAAACAGAGACATCCTTATCGCTCACTACTCTCACAGTGTTTGCCCTCTTGGGAACAGGGTTGACTGGTTCAGTGTCCATTTTCATCGTAATGGTTAGAACCTCTGCAGTGGACGTCTCCATTCTGCACTAGGTAAGTTGCCAGATTTTAATCTCACTACCGCACTTCTAGTTTGGCCATCTCGACAAACAAGTAAAAGTTGGATCCTTCCAAAGAGCCACAGCTGTCCTGGGTTCTTGTTGTCACTCATGCACACGATATCTCCCACTTGTACTTTACCGATCGAGTTATTGTCTTATAAAGCGATAATGTTCCCTACGTTTGGCCAGCGAATCGCATCCTTATCGGTTCCAGAAGTGATCTGAGATTCGCTGTAAGAACCTTGCTCTCATTGTGCGTGGTGTCCTTGGTTTAGCCAACTTTACTGGAAGAGTTCCTTCGTAGCACTGATAGCATTTTACTGCCAACAACCAGGTAAGAAGGTGTCAGTAGTTCTTCAATTTACACTTCGCATTTTTATCTCTCCCTTTTTCGAGAATACATCCTCAAAATACCACTTAACCAAAATTCAGGAAGAGGATCGGAGAGGAAGGAGGAACAGCGTAGCTTCTGCCTTTTATCTGCTTGCATAGTTTCCTATCGCAGTCCTCACAGCTTCTCTCGCTTTCGTCACCCTGAATCTTGAAACTGTATCTTTTAAGCTGATGTGAAGAGCCTTGAGATGACATTCATGAATGACCAAGCCTGTGAAGCTTGTCAATCTTGGTAGAAATATCGGAAAGCGATCGTCAAATGGGATTGGCGAGTCTTCAAGGCAGCCTCCACACCGCAAAGTTCCCTTGTCGTCTCTAAACAGAGACAGTGGGAACTTGACCTGGTCTTCGAAAATAGATTTTTGCACCTCCTTGATCCAAAGTTCTCTTGGTGATCTCTTCTCGTTTTACTTCTTCAACAACCAAGTCCTTTTTTGCTTTACTTTGCTTGGAACCGCAAACCAATGCGGTAACTGGTATTAGCTCTTTGTAGACTACTGACCCTTTCTAATGAAATGATTCATTCAAGTTTTAACAGCCTTCCTGGCATCACCCTTTCTTGCATCTGTTAGAGTTATCCTTCTTCACCTCAAGGCAAGGATCTGAATCATCGCATGTGACCTCAATGGACCTCACTGGAGGACTAGGCCGGAACTTTTTGTTCTTCATAGGAAACTCAGGGCCAGGGAATTTGTGGTCTGCAACAACACTGACCCTCATGCATACTGGTAGAGGCAAACAAAATATCACCCTGGCGTAGAACAGCAAAACATGGACAATACAAAAAATAACAGTACAGCAGTACATGCAGGTGAAGAAGTAACGGTAATAATATTAAGCCCACAGCGAGTGCAAAAAATTGACGCTGAACGATCCCCAGCCTAAAATTAATAATTGCAAGAAAACAGGCTTCAAAATGGTATGTTAAAGATTATTCTTAAAGCTGCCAAGAAGAAAGGACAGGCCCATCTCAGAGAGAAAACTGTTCCACATATATATAACTGATATAATACATTCCCAACCACTTTAATCTTCACCATCTTCACCACCATAATAGACGCCATCAGTATCACCGAAAACACCTCAATGTCTAATCGTCAAGCACTATCACGTCATAGTCCACTCTTTTTGCGTCCAAAGGAAGCATGCTTGCTTTTTTTGTTAGATCATATCATGAGGGTGAAGGTTTCTCGTTGCCAATACTAATAACGAGTGCTCCTAAACAACTCCGAACGAGACCAATCCGCTCCTTTTCGGATTACTTCCGAGAAGTATTGGGAGCCCACGTAAGGTCACGTGGATTCGTCTTCGCGAACTGCGACGTTGAGACAGAACACTTCGTGGGTAGAATTTTGCTGCATACCTCACAGCCTACGGATTGGATACATTATCTGTGCTTACTTGAAATAAAAACAGTACGCGGCAGGTGTGACATTCGTATCAACGTTCTAACCAGCACCTACAGACAGCGTTTCAGAAAGTTATACAGTTTGCATAAATCAAAGTACGACAGGTTGTATCACGAGCATAGTACATTACTATTCCCCTCTTACCAAATTCGATAGTTTTCAGAGACAGGAATCTGCAGATGAGAACATTGCCATTTGTTTTTATTAAAAGATAAAAGGTAAAAAAACTATGTGTTCCAATGGATAATAAATACCTATTTCATGCCACTTGAGCAAAAAAAGACTGCAGACTTACTTTTCGTCCTGCAGAGATCTTTCTCACAACAACATTCAGCACCTACCTGGGGGCTGCTGTACAAAGAAAATGAGATTTTTGTGAGTATCCGGGGACGACATTTACGAAGGTCATTATTGCATTGACTGAAACAAATTGTAAACAGCTAAGGTCTGCTAAGTTCTGGTTGTTACTCAGGGTAAATGTGGGGTCTGTAAAATTATGGAAAAGGTGCCTGACCATAAAGAAGTCCAACGAGAACTGAAATTACAATGGAAAGTAAAAAATTGTGAACTCAGAATGGTATTTCAATCTGTAAATCCCATTTGTTTAGACCTTGTTTTCTATGACATTACCGGGGTAATGACGCATTCCTCAAATAAACTGGTGTTTACAAGCACCAATTATAGGACTTGATGGTGAACCAATTAAATTTAGATGAAGGTTTAGCGAAAAATAAAATAAATTTGAATTTCTGCTTTTGTTTAAAGTTGGTCGCAGTTATTTCTGTCGTCTTAGTTTCGTTTCGAAAATGATTTTCTATCAAATGCTTAAAGAAAAGAATTTTTAGGTTATTTTCTAAGTTATTAAATTAGCATATAATTAGCATATAATTAGCATATAATTTGTGTTCGTAGAGTTTTTAACATAGATTTTTATATAAGATAGACAGGGGCGAAATGTGTATTGGGGGCTTTTAATATTATTGTTGTAATACTATGATAACTATTTATGTAAAGTGCATTAGATCATATATGCATGGATTTTTGCGCTATAGAAATAATAATAAAGTTAAGTTAAAGTTAAGTTATTCATAGTGGTAGGTAAAAGCCGAAAATTTATTTTTGTGGCATTTTTAGTTATTCAGGGTGGTTTTTGCTTATTCCTTCACCAAGACCTCTACCCCCGGAAAATTTTATTTCAGTCCTTCACCCTCAGCAAAGCACCCTCGCTGTAACCGCCTTGGCCAGGGGTTTCTCCGATCCACCATGTTGAACGAGGAAAAGGTCCTGGGGACGAGGTTGAAGTTGATCAAGAAGTGGAAGATAAAGAAGCCCCCCCTCCCCCCCACCAGGTCCAGAGTCCAGGTTAAATAGGATTAAATACAATCCTTTTATCACTTGCAGAAACAGAATACATCGAAAAGCAATCCCCAGTGACACTGCTTTCTTTGTACGTTATCAATTTACTGTACACGTGTACCATACTCTTTAAAGCGTGCGTTTAAGCGTTTTTATCCTTTTCTAGATTTCTGCAGAATAACATGATAAACTTCATATCCAACGATACGTTTACAACCCATCTTCAATATCTGTACGTAATAAAATGCAATAAATTGCTTGTAATGTAACGTAATAAATGGTCTCTACTTTTAGTCGATGGTTGTAGTTCATGACGCTCTCTTGTCAATATCATCTTGTAAATATTTGATAACTAAAATATACTCTTGTAAATATTCAAAATTTTGACTTTTACCGAGTTAAACATCAGAATGGCAGAGAGATTAACAGAACCAGGCACATTTCTGAAATCCCGAAATAAGAAAAGGGTACCATTTT
>Ga0126336_10000311_pt1 | contig 17945 bp, 12 predicted proteins | sample SidCmetagenome_FD_92530 | JGI IMG/M metagenome (GOLD analysis project Ga0126336, IMG submission 92530) | Coral microbial communities from El Islote,Puerto Morelos, Mexico - Siderastrea C C metagenome | ecosystem: Host-associated > Invertebrates > Cnidaria > Coral | place: El Islote,Puerto... | reverse complement strand
TTGGTTGCAAAAAAAGTTTGGCCTTTTAACTAAATATAAAATCCTGCTATTTAATAACACCGAATAACCAAGGGACTAAAATCTGGCCAGACGAAAAAAAGCCCCCCCCCCCCCCCCCCGCCAAAAAAAAACGAACTAACTAATCAGACAAACGGGCTTTCCCGCGTGAGCATGTCGAGGAAGTACCGATTTTGGCAATTGACGACTTCCATATCTCCCATAATACACTTAGTTTGCCCCCCAAATTTTGCCTCAACTATTGTTTTCAGTTTCTCTTGGGAACGTGCATGTTCCCAAAAGAAATTGAAAACAATAGTTTACCTAAAATTTGGGGGGGGGGGAAACAAAGTGTATTATGGGAGATGTGGAAGTAAACAATTTGCTTCCGGATTGGTTGCAAAAAAAGCGGCTTTTCTGATTGGCTGTTTTACATGGCACAAGTTTGTCTTACCGCAATATGGAAATAAACCAAGGTAATTATTCAATCACCAGTCACTTAATTTATTAAAGAAAAGTGAGCATAACCTTACAAAATTTGCACATTGCAGTTTTTGCTTTCTTATAGTAGTGGTTTTAGTTCCACTACGAACAACGTACAGGAAATGTTCGCGACAATTGCAACTTAATTTCACGATTTTGAAGGGGTGATATTTTTTTAAATACAACTTAAAAGTTATTTCAGTCATGCAATATTTCTTGAAACTTCCTACATAAAAATAAACGACTTACTGGCGTCTGAACGTTTTCATGTTTAAATGCTTCATTTCGATAATTTTTTTCTTTTTGTTTTCCGAACTTTGAGTTTGTCCGAAATGTTAACGTCCAAAAATTGTTATTTAAAGTTACATTTATACTATCCAAGATTGCATAGAATTAAATTAAATCAAATTAAATTCTATCCAAGATCAGACTCACTGCTAACGCTAACATTCCTACGGACCCACTTTTACTGACATTCCTACTTTGCTTACTGACAATAAAATTTTCAGTCGGCAGTGCATGATCGGAGACGATAATATATATTCTTCAGTGAGGGAGTTCAAATGAACTTTCTAAATTTTTTTTGGCAAATGTCGATAATATGTACACTCAGTATGCTATACTGACAGAGCTCAGGTGCTCGAAAGGCTATTATCGCTAACCCTTTCTTAAACGTTGAACAAGGATTCTGATTCTCTTACTTAAAAACATTTCGGCTGCTAATTTCATTCACATTTTAAAGGAAGACAGAATTAAATTCAGTTTGCATGAAAGAAAATACAGAAAACCACCCATGATAGTTGAGTTTTAAAACTGAGTTGACACTAATCCTGGGTTAGCTTAACTTTGCTTTGAACATTTGCGCTTAGATCTCGTATTATAATCATGATGTTTGATTTGGTATATTTAAACAAGCTTAGAACATTATGATGTAATTTACAAAAGCGAGTTACAATCTAAGGGCAACACTGGACAAGCACCACAGTGTCTGTAGTGTAAACTTTTCATCACCTACACCTGGCCATAACATTTGAGCTTTCCTAATGTGTGATAACCTTCCTCTCGCGAGGCCCCCAAGTCTCCCAGTCTGATCTGTGACACAGGAAGAGCAGACTTGTGTCAGTAGACCGCTGTCCTCGTGCCAACCGCTGCTACTAGTTAACCAGCCATGACAGTTACAGTTGTAACCATTTGAACAAGTGTTTGTTACTCCGCATGCGCACATCTTGTTGTGGCCTGTAGCCCCTCCCCAGTAGTTCATCCGTGTTCCATCACGTGACACCCACACTCTACACCTGGCCGTAACATTTGAGTTTTCCTAAAGTGTGATAACCTTCCTCAATCGAGTCCCCCATGTCTCCCAGTCTGATCTCTGACACAGGAAGAGCAGACTTGTCTGTCAGCAGACCACTGTCCTCTCGCCAACCGCTGTCAGAGCGTCCATCATAACAATTGCACTTCTTACCATTTGAGCAAGAATTTGTTACTCCACATGCACACATTTTGTCATGGCCTGTAGCTCCTCCCCAGTAGTTCATCCGTGTTCCATCACGTGACACCCACCAAGCATTACCACTGGCAATAAACGCTACGTCATTATTACACTCAAACCTGATAAACTGTTCACAGTTCTGTGAGACTCGAGTGAGTGCTGCTAGCTGAGCGGTGCTGACTCCAGTGTATCTCACATCTTTACTGTAACATCCTGCAGACTCACATCCAGTAACATGGGTTCTACTCTCGCTATCGTGACTTATGACTGTCACGCCAATTCCACCCTTGTCACGCATGTCACAATACACACTGAATGGAGACTCGCCTCCTTCGCCATCAGGGTCAATCATATAATTACCTGAGACACTTCCGCTGCTGCCTAATTTTATACTGCTGCAGGACACGGAATTGAACACTACAACAACAGATCTTGCCTCAATAGAACGCTGAGAGTTTTTCGCTACACATATGTAAGGCCCGGCATCACTTGTGGCCACGTTCCTTAGGAGCAAAGTTCCGTTTGGATAAAGAACATGGTTTTGAGGAAGATTTTTGCCGGCTCTTTTCCAAACAATCTGTATTGAACCTTGAGCTGCACAATTTAAAATCAAATTGCGAGACACTAAAACGACTACTTTCAGGGGAGGGGTCGAAGTAAATTTCAGCCTGCCAAGCACCGTTACTTGTGCGACAGCAGAGTCCTGTCCAAGGAGATTCTTGACCAAACATGCGTAAGCCCCGCCATCTGCCTTTTTTACTCCGAAAATAATCAACTTTCCATCGACCACTATCGTTCTCTCTCTTGACAAGTGACTAAACGCTTTTTGCCACGTAATCTTCGGAGTCGGCTGACCAGTAGCTTTGCACAACAAGCTTACGTTTTGTCCTTCTTCAACGATGATAGACGAAGGCTTTTGAGTGATCAGGGCAGCAACTGTAATCAAATGGCAATACAAGTTAAGCACAATTGTCTCCAACTATGATTATTGAGAAATCCAAAGGTTACATGGGGAGAGGGAGGGGGGAGCGGGAGAGATGTTGGTGTGCAAGTGTACAGTTAAACCCCATTAATGTGGACATCTTGAGCGCTCAAAGAACTGTCTGTATTAATTCTCGTCAATGTCCTCATTTATCTGAGTTTTATTGATAGACCAAAACAGAATATACAGTGGGAAGTGAAACTTAAACAGTGACAAAAAAAATAAAAGTAATTAAAGTTCAGTCGTTTGCAAGTACGTCATATGCACTGCAGAAAAAAAGAGCATATTGAAACGTATAGCTTATTTCTGTGGGAAAAAGTAACTTATTAAGGTTTGGATAAATGGTATCACTTTATTATGGCCGTAAGGCAGGGTTCAACTGTACATGTATTTATTTATTCGAAATAATTAAGATGATAGCAAATACTAGGAGTTTGTATTGTGTAATGAAACAACTCCCTTTTTAGCGGTGGCTTTAAGTTGTAAAAATGGTCTCAAAAGTGGAACCTCCTCAGGAAAGAAAGCAACTAAACACAATACTGTCGTTATCACCAAATACTTGTCTATTGTCATACCACCCCTCCCGAGAACAAACTACTTCAAGAACGGATTAGACAATGTGATTTTACAATCAAGAAATGCGAGGAGAACCTGAATGTGCCGAAATCAAATCTACAATCAAAGGTGTCCACTGATATGAACTACCGGATTCTTGCTCTCTTTGCAAAAACACACTCGTCGCTCTTCGACAAGGCAAAGAATCGCCAAAGGCAAAAGTTTGACCGCCTTCAAAGTAAACAGAAAACTCAACCATCTGTTATGAATGTCGAAGACACCAGAATTAATAAAGAGAAATGGGTGATGAATTTTTCAAGCCGTTCCCTACAGAAAATGAACGATCAATTCTGATGAAAGGTTTGAATTTCAGCGTCACTCCCTCAAAGATTCCAGTCGCAGACATTGTTGCTGCCACAGAGTATGTTTGCAGCCAACTCAGTGATAAGAGCCAAGCTGACAGCCTGAGAAGTGAGGTAGTTAAAGTCGTAAGCGAGAGCAAACCTGCGATTTTAGAACTTTAAGCCCTGGTATAAAAATGCATATTTTCATTACTGATCTCCATACATTACATTTCTTATGGAACTAGTAAGGAGAATTTGTCTAAATATCAAGACCTCTCATCCTCAGTGATCACTTCCTTTATTCTTGTCACTTAAATTTTCAAACAAGTAGTGATCATGTGAAGAGAAATTTCATTTTCATCGGGTTAAGGGCTTAAAGGATTAAGGAAACAAAATAACATCGAGCAGCGACCAAGGCACTGACCACTGACCCTTTGATCTTTCAATTGAAGGGCCCGGTGGAAAAAGGGCGTAAGTGATTATTTGAGGCTAAAATCGAAGTTGGTGCTTATAGAAACAAAAGGATCCATTCAAATTCAATGAGATGCAAATAAGTGGCCGGGTATTCTAAAATCTAGCCCAAACCCAAACCTCCAGGATCAGATATCAGCAAAGCCGAAAGGGAAGCCATCAAGTCCTTAAAGAAGGATGACTCAAGATATTGTCATCTTGCCGGCTGGCAAAGGACGCGCTACGGTCATCCCTAACAAACAAGACTACCACAACAAAGTGAAGGCCTTACTAGAAGACACCAGCACATATGAGAAATTGGCATCCGACCCAACCAGATCCCTCAAGAGCAAACTCATTCAAACCCTGAGGGATTAGCGTAAAGAGAGCAGAATTCCTGACTATCTTTACAACCAACTGTTGTATCCTACAGAGGAGAACATTCCTAAATTCTATTCTGGTAGAGTGTACTACATTCATTGTGATCGATGCAACAAACAGTACTTTGGCGAAACTTCTCGCGTGCTTGAAACTAGAATAAAGGAACATCTTTCAAGGGATTCATCAGCCGTTCACGAACATTGCCAGCTCAAGGGACATTCGGTGGATTCCAGGAAAACAAAAGTTCTCGCCACGGAAAGCAACACGTTCAAACGCCGCATAAGGGAAGCAATTGAGATCCGGTTACGAAAGCCCTCTTTGAATAGAGACAATGGCTTCGAATTAGCCAACATCTTTAACACTACCTTAGACCCCCTGAGACCCTTATGAAGTGATATACCCTTCTTAACATTCACATTTCTATCGTGGCTAATGAAGTTCGGTTGGTCCGGACGAAATATTCCATTTTAACAGTTTTAAAACTTTTCATTGCGCTCTGAGCCAGAAAATATTTTATTATTATTTTTTTAAAATCATGTTTCCAGAGCAGGAAAACAATATTTTTGATTGACTGTATAGATATTTTTCGTTTTTCACTAAAAGTTTTTTTTAACAATATTCTCATTTGAACATTAATATATGAAATGATCATATATTAGAAATGCCGATTAACTATCCCGGCCTGATCAGTAGATGAAATCGATAACAATCGATGACAACTGATGGCAGTCCGTAACAATTAATCGATTGATATCGGAAATCGATGAACATTAATATATGAAATGATCATATATTAAAACTGCCGATAAACTATGCCGGCCTGATCAATAGATGAAATCGATAACAATCGATGACAACTGATGGCAGTCCGTAACAATTAATCGTTTGATATCGGAAATCGATGACCAATCGATGGCCAAAAAAATTTGTGTTTTTGTTATCGAATGTCATCAATTGTCATCCACTGGCATCGATTACCATCGATTTCCATATTTTTTGGGAGGTCAAAAAGAAAATGTTTTACAGAAGAAGTACGGTGAAATGAAATGAATTGAAATTACGTAACAGTTGTTAAAATTGCAGGGTACGTATCTAGGTTGGAAAAAGAAACTACGAATGCAATTACGCTACTCTGAGTTTGGTGCCAGACCTTAAATGGTAAAGCCGCCAGTAGAGAACAATCATGGGAGAGGAGAGTGACTTTGCCGTTACTTTCTCTTTAGTAAAATGAAGTATTTTTAAAGATGATCGACGCTAAATTCATTTAGTGTTGAAACATTATTATTGAATAAACCTACGGCTTCTCTATAATACGGCTTAGTGTTATTACCATCATTGAATTAAATAAGTGAGGAAAGATATTGCTGACATTTGCGCTTGTGAACAACAACGGTGCTACTAATTCTTGTTGGAGGTGACCAAGTTGACCGAGATCTTGGATAGTATCGATCACTTTCAGCGCATTCCCGCCATCTCCTCTCTTCTGAGCAGCAAATCGCTCGCTAACTTCAACAGAAAAAGGGCACTCGTGATACCCCTAAACTACGACCTGCTGGATAGTCAAAATCACCTGACACATGCTAACCGAGTTATTTGTGCAGGTGTTTGTGCAAAAGACGGAACAAAAGTCACCAGACACATACGCAGCCACGAGCGGAACTAAATAATTGATCGAAAATTGATCGAAAACAAACAGCTTGACAGCAAATGAGAGTCAAAAGTAATCGGTAATCGATGATAATTGATTGTAATCGATGGTGCAGACCATCGCACTGAAGGTGTTTCAACTTAAGCAGTTGAAAAGAGGAAACCTGAAAAAATTCAGGCTTGAACGGGAATCGAACCCATGACCTCTGCGATACCGATGCAGCGCTCTAACCAACTGAGCTATCAAGCCAACTGGGAGCTGGTCAATTGAGAGTTCGTATTTATCCCGTGGATGGAGAATAAATGAACATTAATATATGAAACGATCATATATTTGAACTGCGAAGCCTGAATTTTTTCAGGTTTCTTATTTTCAATCGCTTAAGTTGAAGCCCCATTCACTGCGATGGTCTGCATATCTTTATCCGCAGATCAAATATATGATCATTTCATATATTAATCGATATTAATGTTCATTTATTCTCCATCTACGGGATAAATACAAACTCTCAATTGACCAGCTCCCAGTTGGCTTGATAGCTCAGTTGGTTAGAGCGCTGCCCCGGTATCACAGAGGTCATGGGTTCGTTTCCCGTTCAAGCCTGAATTTTTTCAGGTTTCTTCTTTTCAACCGCTTAAGTTGAAACACCTTCACTGCGATGGTCTGCATATAATTCAATATTCTCACTTGCAGATCGAGTTAACAGTCGGCAACATGCCTCTTCTACAAAACTCCTAACGTGATTAAATAGTCACTTAAATTAGTTCTTATTAAAGGTCAATCAGACTTATTTCACCTTGGACAGTTAATGTGGCTGATGATGTCATCACTCCAAGGATATTTTTTGCTTTGCACGTGTACATTCCACCATCTTGTGACGTCACATCTGTGATCATCAGGCCACCACGTGACTGCACAATTCGTTTGTCCTCTCGGAGAGAAGAATTTTGTTTCAACCATGTGACCTGAGGTTTTGGGTTTCCTTTAACCTTGCACTGAAACGAGGCTGCACCAGTTTGGTTTACAACCATGGACACCGGAGGGGACACAATAGAAGGGGCTGAGATGGATTCACCAGCATCGCCCTTGGAACCTTGAGGGCCCCGATCGCCTTTAGGTCCCGGTGGTCCCTGATCTCCCTGAACACCTTTAGGCCCCTGTGGTCCGGGAGGCCCGGGTGGACCATGCTTGCCTGGCCTTCCTCGTCTTCCTCTGATACTTTTCGGGCACCGAACAGTGCAGACAAGACTATTGAGAGCAAGTTGAACTTCTTTCTTGATGTCCTCACGACGGATGTTTGTGTCACTGGTGTTTGTTTTCTTGTTTACACTCTCCAAGTGGCGTTTATGACGAGTTTGAATTTCTGCAAGTCATGTAAGCATTTTTATTGTCAGCTCGTACTTGAAACTTGTAAATTTATGAAAGAGCGTGTTAAGCGCCGTAGCCCCTACTGTTTAAGCATTCAAAGAACGCGCCAGTGAGAGGAAAGGCCATTGTCTATGCCAATGAAAGTATGTCACTAAAAATTAAACGATTATCAAATTTATATTTCCTGCTACACGACCGAAGAGGACAACACTTACACTAAAAGACTAGCTTATTATAGTAGTTGTGGTTTTTTGTAGGTTGGTTCTTCACTAAAAACATCTGTGTGGAGCATGACAACACTTCAGTGAGCCGATTACATCCCACTACTGAAATGGCACAATTAACCGGTTCAATCCCAGGGTACTTTTCTGTATAAGTTACATAGGTATGTGGGGCCCGATTCCCTTTCCCAGCCTCCCATAATCTATAATATGAAAGAGGGTATAGATTGCTGCCATTTTGGTTTGATAAAGTAAAATTAAAGGGTCAGGTTTGAAGCTGGTTAGGGAAAATCGCATATTTTGATCAGAAAGTGGGTTCACTTTGATCAGAAAGTGGGTTCACTTTGATCAGAAAGTGGGTCCCAAAAACGCGGGCCACAAGCCCCGACAAAAATTCCAAGAAGTACTGCTCCCCCCTTGGGTCGGCCAACGTAAATTCCGATGCTTAAATGCTTGTCTTACCCAGGACATCTTCAGAGCTCATGTGCGTAAACCACCGCCAGGGGATAAATTATTTAAAAAATATATTTTTTTCATATTCGTTTTTATAGCATGTTATCTTTAAAATCCCATGTTTGGAATTTGAACTCGACCAGAGATGTCCCCAGTTAGCCTATCAAGGCTAAATGCATTGACACTTTAATAAAGATTCTTATTTTATCTTTTATGCAGACAAAGAGGAAGTTTAATTCGATGCTCATACAGTTGAACCAATACGGCAAACAACTTCCTTGTAACCATATGACAAAACATCGAACTCATGCAACTCTTTCTTAACAGAAACAAACAAATTCTCACTAAAATCAAGAGAGGATCTTTTTATCTTCTCTTGCTAAAATAAAATTGCTACATGTTACTGATCTAAAACGCTCGAGTATTTTACAACAGTCTATGCACGAATTAGTTAACCAGTAATGTCCCACAGGATAAATAACTTCTCCTCATACCACTTGCTATATTGTATCCCAGGGTATTCTCCCGCTAATCTGCAAGAGCTTGAAAAGTTTTGTCATTTGGCTTGAAAAGGGAAATTTAGGGTTCAGGCGAGGTCTACAACTGCGTAAGGACGGTTGCATATTTTGGTCTGAAAACGGACAAGGGTTCAAAAAGCGGACCGCATACCCCCGACAAATGTTTCAAGTTCACTTCTCCCAGATTGCCGGTGTCAGTCAAGATCAATTCCAGTCGTAATTTTAAATTCTGATGTTTCTGAAATGTTTGTGTTTCGGCCTTCTTCATAGCTTCCTTCCCTATACGCCACCAGAGGATTGACAAAGGACATTGCTTTTATATTTGTTTCTATTGTACCGCATCCGTTTCAATTTTTACGTCGCTCACACTTATGTTTGGAATTCTATGAACTGACCAGAGCTACAGACAAAGAGGAAGTCTTTTCAATTCCCTTACTGCTGAAACAATAAATAAATAACTTCCTTTTTATCATTTGACGAAACATTTTTGAAAACCTAATTGTTTCAATAAAGAAAAGAGCAAATTCTCATTAAATTTCAATTGGTACAAGTTATAATTATGACAGGCTCGCTGTTTAACGCGTTTAACGTTCACAAAAGTCCATGCACGAGTCCATACCGAATTCTTTAATGACTACTCACCTTTATCCGAGTCACTGTGCAACATAGGATCAACCGTTTTTTCATGCATTGAGTTGAGTAGCTGGGTTTTTCCTTCTCGTTGTTGATTCAAGACTTGAAGCATTTTTCGATGAGCGTGAAGTTCGATCTCGACGTGAATTAGTGCCGCGAAGCAAACAGCAAAGCAGAGAGAAAACATCACAGTGTTGGAGACCGGACGCTTCTTTGATCTCTCCATATCACCAGCTTTGGATCCAAAAAACCTAATCAGCGGCTTGAAAGAAACTTTAGTTAGCGTTATAAGCAGTTGCGATCTCTGCCCTGTTCGGTAGAGTTGTGTTTTGCAGACGTGCCGTGTCCGTTTATCTTCCAGCCACTTCTATCTGACCTCTTCCTCTTTTCAGCACTACTGGATATTTTTCCAAATGTCAGAGGAAGGCTTAACTTTTCCGTCAGTAGTGTGCCAATTACTTTTGTAACTAATACCTTTTTGGAATTCCACAGCTTTAACATTTGAAAGAGCAAGGCCTAGGTCATTCTATTCCCCTGCAGAAACTGTCACACCCTTTCAAACTGTCATAAGGAAAGAAACTTGATTACTCCAGTGACAGTAAAGCAGGTTTGATGATCATAAACAAAATTCAATATTGATACGGATTATTAAAGGGCAGAAAGTTTTTGTCGGGATTCCGGAGATCAATTTTTAGGTCACCTGCTTGCAAACTTCTGCAATGATCAACTGTCAACCCTTTATGTTAGTTCTGTGGTTGAATTTTCTCCAGGGGCCAAACACGTGTAAGGGCAGGGTAGATATGTTTCATTTAAACGTTTCAGTTCAAAACGGATAAAAAAATCCTGATTTGAACTGAATTGCGAAGGAAGTATTCCTAAGGAACTTCCATTTGAGTCTTTTAACCTCTCCTGGGGGGGAGGGGTCAGTAGCCTATAAAGTTTTGTACGGGGAAGGCAGTCACCTCAATGTTATAGCTTAAACGTTTTATTCAGAGGCTGACAAGTTTTGAACACTCTCACATTATACATGAACTGATGTTTGAGTTACAGGTCTCATTGTACGCTGTGCAGCAGTAGTAATCGGTGTGAGACGACTGTGAGAAAAAGGTGAGAGAGGTAGGGCGGAAAGGCAGAAAAGGGAACAGAAAGCGGCAGAACTACAAAAATGTGAAAAAAAATACTGCACGATCAGAAAACAGTTGAAGGGGGGAGAATTAACTTGGATTAAAGGGGTGCGAAGCGGAAGTTCAGATCTCTCTCCCAATCCCCAACCTCCAACACCAAAGAGATCGTTGCGACTTGAATATACCATTTTCACGATGTGTCATTTTACTGCGCATGGAGCTATTATCAGAATTCGCTTCGTTTTTCCTTTCTTAAATAAATTCTGTTATCCCATTCAGGTTCAGCCAACATTAGCCTCGTTTTACATCACAAACAACGAACTGAAGGATTCTAGTTGTCGCAAAAGGACGCCATCGAGAAAAAAATTCGGTGCGTTACGGATACTCACCGCAATGGATTGACCGTGAGGGATTGGCCCTAATCAGATGCCTTCGGACACAAGGTCACATCTATGTTCGTTTGACGTCATCACTTGTTGGGCATGGTTTATAGCCTGTTCCAGGCTCTCAGATAGTAGGGACGGCACGAAAATGACGAAAATTACAAAGTGAAAGCGAAACAAAGACGCGTGGGATCTGGAGAAAAAGGGCCGTGGTGGCGTCTACAGCCTCCTCGCGCTTTTCGCACTCGTTTTCTCAAATAGCGCTGTCCCCACTATATCGGAGCCTGGAACAGGCTTCATGGTTTATGGCATGACACGGAATGGCCAGGTCGTTTTGAGGATTTTAACGTTTTCGTTTTTCATTTTTTTTGGCAAAGTTTTCCCATAAGAAATAAATTCATTTTTACAGTACTTTTATATTTCAATGTTATTTTGATGACAATGTCTTGTCTAGTAGAAAATAAACTTTGGTTCACCAGTTGAGGTCGGGTTTCCTCGCAGTCAATTTCAATGGTCAGTTTAGTTGATAGGAAATTAACTTTTCAATTTATCTGACTCTCTTATTAGCTGAACCAAGGCTAAAATTTTAATTGTGACGGAAGGAATTCAAAACATAGCAGTTAAAAAACTAAAAAGCCTAATTTAAAAACATAGTTACGCAGTTTTAAAAAATTATATTCTGAAGTTTCTTTTCTATCGAGCCAAAATAATTGATCTTTTTTTATGTCCTTTCCTCAGTGAGCTAGAGTGTTGTATTTGCCTGAGCTCTGTTTACTGGGCCTCAACACCACAATAACTGACAGAAAACAATCGGGTGGCATAATTTGGCTATGAGCAAAGCACATAGCCGCTATTTATTAGCAACAAACTCAACAGTTAAATACAATCAGTTCCTAATCCATATTAAGGTCAAAGCCAACTATCGCCAAAGCCTCGGGAACAGACCTCCGAGGACGCCCCATCCCAGGCAAAGACAGCACTCTCACAAAAGAAACAAAAAACAAAAACAAAACAAAGCGTCCATAACCATACTAGGCGGGCGAACTGGAAAGAATACGAATAAGTCGTAGGAGTGCAGACCAACTGCCCTAGCAAGCTGATCCGACTCTGTTTCCTAATACGATAGCTAAGTGGCCCACACGCCGAGCGCAGACTAACTACCCTTGCCAGCTGATCTCCTTCTCCCAGGTCGAACAAACGTTGACCCTAGAAAAAAGAAGTACAATTATCATAACAACACACAACGAACGAGGGTAGACCAACTGCCCTTGCTGGCTGATCTCCCCCGTCCGCTGATCTAACCTGTTGTCTTTATAAATGCGAGCACTAAGATAGAAACAGACACCTTAGTTAGACCGACTGCCCGTGTTAGCCGATCTAATTATAACACGTTTCACTGAACTAACAGCGAAAAGTTAAACAAAGGCACACAACTGAAACAGTTCTTGTTAGCTGCCGTGGTTCAACCGTTAAGTTAAAGGCGAAAGCTGTCGACTGCCCTTGCTAGTGGAGCCAGCTCGGTGCCTGTAGACGAGAGAATACAAACTATGACTGTATGACTGCGTTAAAAGTGCATGCCAAAACAAACAGTCAGGACGTGGAAAGTGCTTGTACTCGAATATATTTCAGAAACGCGTTTGATTTCCACCGCCCGAGGGTACGAATTTGAGAGTCCGAGAGTCTCCGCAGTGCCGAGTACGTAGCAGCCCCGATTCTAAGGCTATGCCCCTTGTAACGACTTGGTCTAAGCCGCAGTATTGCACTGCTTGCGAAAGCTGGTCGAAAAAAAAAAACTTTCCAGTGACTGGGAAGCCGTTGACAGCAAGGAAAAGAGAGCCCAGGACGCTAACCCCTGAGATTAAGGAAACTAGTCAAAATCTTCACCGGGCAACAGGTGGACTGGCGATGAATCTCTATTAAAAAGGGGTGGTGGTTGTAACTGTGTTTAAAGGAGGAAAAGCTAAGCTTAAAAGCGATTACCTCTTGGTGAGAATTCACGAGCTTAGTAAGTTGCTGAAGTTGTAATATCTGAGGCCCTCCTGACGAAGCCAGGCCCCAACTCTGAAAAACGCGAAAAAGGCAAGAGAGCACATGGCTTGGAACAAACAGACCTGTCATTGCGAGGTAAAAACTGCCGGAGCTACCTATGAAACCTATGTAAAATAGAAAGAGTGATTGGAAATCTGCTGTTTAAGCGCGAACCGATTTTGCAAACTTGAGGTTAAAAGTTTGGTCACATTATCTCCCAGCTTTGAGGTTGAAGAGCCTTAGGGATTTCCGTAGGAACTGGGGACATGTGTGCTGGAGCCAGCTGCCGGAAAACCTGCAACTGTAATCGACACAGGGAATCAGCTGGACATGCTTGGCATTAAAGCGAATATTGTACTTGAGGCAAACAAGTACTAATCGCCGGACAAAACACATGATCGACTTATCAAAGCATGACTGCCTGTTTATAGCATGCACTATAGCTTCATTGTCAGTCAGAAAAAGAATACAGAGGTTTTGAATCTCCTGACCCCATAAATACAGGCTTAAAACTATGGGATAGAACTCTAAAAGCGCTATATTCCTATAACGCCAACTATCGGGCCAACGCCCATAGCACCATTGGGAACCGAAAATCAGGCCAAAGCCTAAGCTTCCTGAAGCATCCGTGTGGAGGTGTAGTTGTTCCTAACTACACCAAATATCGCAGAAAAGAAAGATCTCCCGTTAAACTCCGCTAAAAATCCTTAGCCACGTATTCAAGTTCTCGTTTACCTCACCATTGATTCGAATTAAGTGGTACGGACGGGTGACACCTAGGGTAACGTCTATTAGCTGTCATAAAAACGCTCTAACCGGTACGACTACCAAAGAGGTAAAATTCAACAAGCCGGTCAGCATTTGCAACTCTCTCAGGGTAACCTTTTTCTGACTCAGAAAGGCCGAAATGAGGTCGATGCACTTTTGAGGTTTGTCACGAGGAAACTGGGCCTCAAGCTTAACGGAATCGAGCTCGATCACAGCAAATGCGCGGGATGGGTTTTCTCGTGCTATGGGAATACCCAAATGTTGACATAAACCTAAAAACAGTTGAAGTTGAGTCTGACAAAGATCGCGACTTGGGGTATGATCAAAAAGTCATCCAGAAGGTGCATGATGTGATCAATACGAAGTTTGGTGTGGGCAATCCATTCCACTGCTGTGCTAACAGTTTCAAACGTTTTCGGTGGGCTTGCGCTGCCCATGGCTAAGCTACGGTCACAATAGTACAATCCTTGCCATTTCATTCCCAGCAAATTGTAATCTTCAGGGCGAATACGGATAATGCAGAAAGCATTCTGAATATGTGTTTTACGAAGAAAACAGCCACGGCCTAGAGAATGGATAAAACGACTGGCTTTCTCAACTGTGGCATACGAGACGCGGGGTTCTATCACAAAATAGTGGCGACCCTCTGGTGTTTAGCAACAGTTATGGCTCTTTCAAACATTTTGGTCATGCCGTCTTTCAGCCATTACGGTCTTGTAATTCTACTCGGGTTAATTTTAGAATTTTTAAGCGTTATAACAATTCTAAACGCTGGTGTTTTTCGAATGGCGAAAAGGCTGATTAAAACCTCGCCTACACATCAATCTGATGCGGTATCGACGCACCATATACAGCTGATATACGCGGCAAATTCAGAACTTCGCAACGCTTTTCATTTTATAGCGACAGCGCTGTTTTTCGTTGCGTAGCTTCCCCGCTTTTCTGTGGCTTTAGTATTTACATTTTGTGGTAGTTACTCATGCAACATGACTCCTTCAGCTGTTCTGCGCATGTCTGCATTTGTGAAGTGGATGTAATTCGCTGAAGAGACGTCCGGTGAACCCTTTTGTATTCGCATTCCGCGATTCAGAGATAAGACAAACTATCTATCGCCTTTTTAGATCATGTAGAAGACATTGTATGTTATTTACCCTTCGTTAACTGCTCAAGACCTTACTGAAGTCTAACAACATGTGTGTAATTCGTCTACATTAGTGCAAATAGTGCAACACGTGGTTGAAAACCTGGATTCAAAATAGGCTTACTGCATGAAGGAAAGTTTCTGTTATTTTAAAAGAATCACAAAAAGGACACTAACTTTTGTCGTAATGAAATATGATTTTTCTCTTAAACTTAAAGTCCCAGTCTTCACTAGTCAGGATTTAAGCTTCCAAGGTTTTAACTCAGTTATCAGACTAGGTTAATATTGTAAGACTTTTCAAGTTCCTGTTGCTAGTTACAAAAATTAATACTTATTAGTTACGATGTTCAGTTGATTGCAAAAATTAAAAAAAACCGGGTGCGGAAAATTTTTCGTGCATTGCGCGCGATACGAAATGAATATCGCCTGCCACCGTTTTGGTTCACGCTCATGAACCACGCGCGCGTCCTCTACAATCAGAACGACCGACTTAAAGCAAGTCAGACAGGTTTCCCAGTCACGGGAAAGCCCGCGTACTGCCACGTCTAGGAAGCACTGATTTTGGTTTTGTTTCTGATTGGTTAGGGGGTATTCGAAACCTTTTCACTGTGTCTTGGGGAGACCTGCCGAACTTTTGGCCAATTTCTGTCCAGCAATCGACCTTCATGTACTTATAACTATTGTAACTGTTGTAATCTCTTGAAAACCGGTTGTACAAGCAGCCCTACCGCTGTACTCCATCCAATAAAGCCTGTCACACTGTTTGACGCCGTTCTTGGACTGAGTATAGGACAGAGTGCATTCTGGTAAATTTACCATCGCAAGGATCGCTGTGATCGCTACGATCGCTGTAGAGCGGTTTCCATATGAACACAACGATCGCCAGTGGGTGGCTACGATCGCTGAGATAGAACTAGAGTCTATGTCTACCTCAGCGATCGTTGGCGCAATGGTCGCTGTAATCCCTACGATCGCTGAAGAGCGGTTTCCATATGATCGCAACGATCGCTAAACTTTGGTGAGCGTAACCTTGCAAAATTTGCATTTTGCAGCTTTTGCTTTTTTAGAGTGGCGGCATGAGTTCTTTTACAAACAACATACAAAGTCATGCAATTCTCGTGGCGATTGCAACTAATTTCACAAACTTGAAAGGACGCTATTTCGCAACATTTTAGTTTTCTTAAAATTTTCTTCGTGGAATTAAAAGACTTTTTGGCGACTTGACACTGTTAATGGTTTAAGGTTTCGAACTTTCAGTTTTCCCGAAATTTTAACGTCCGAAAATTGTCATTTAAAGTTTAAATATATTCTATTCAAGATTGGTCTTTATAGTCAGACCCACTGCTAACACTAACATTCCTTATTTTCATGTACCCATTCCTACTGACTTTCCTACAGACTAATTCCTGCTGCTATCCCTGCTTTGATGATAATAAAATTCTTACTATACTCGGCAGTATCATGAGTGATCTTAGATGATAATATATATTTTCTTATTTTCTTTTAGTCGAGGAGTTTTCGAGAAAAAACCTTATTTGATTTTTTAAGAAGCTTCGATAATACTACGCTCAAGTATGTTATACACAGCGTCTGGTTGCTCAACAAGCTATTAACACTAATCTTTTAAGCGCCTAAAAATTGAACAAGGATTCTGCATGATTCTCTTGCCTAGAAGCGTTTTCAATGCTAATTTCATTTACAGTTTAAAAGTAGACAGAATTATAGTCAACTTGCAGAACGATAATACAGAAATCCACCTTGGTAAACTTAAAACTGATTTCAAAACGGACGCTAATCCTGGGTTAGCTTAATTCTGCTTTGAGCAATCAGGCCCAGATCTCTTTCTTTTGAGCCATTTATCTACCACCATTTTATTTGTACAAGCTCAGAATATCATGATATCATCCATAAAAGGTAAAATCTGAACACAATTTTACACTGGTACAGTTGGACAGAGTATGTAGTGTAACTGGGCGCCCATCACCTACGCGTAGCCATAACACTTGAGTTTTCCTAATGTGTGATAACCTTCCTCATTACTTTGATCAAGGTCTCCCAGTCTGATCTGTAACACGGGAAGAGCAGACTTGTCTGTCAGTAGACCACTGTCCTCTCGCCAACCGCTGTCAGAGCGTCCATTATCACAATTGCATTTCTTACCATTTGAGCAAGAATTTGTTACTCCGCATGCGCACGTGTTGTTATGGCCTGTAGCTCCACCCCAGTAGTTCTTCCGTGTTCCGTCACGTGACACCCACCAAGCCCAACCTTGCTCAATAAACTTTATGTCATTATTGCACTCAAACTTGATAAACTGTTCACAGTTCTGTGAGACTCGAGTGAGTGCTGCTAGTTGAGCGGTGCTGACTCCAGTGTATCTCACATATTTACTGTAACATCCTGCAGGATAACATCCAGGACTGATGCTATTAACATGGGTTCTACTCTCACTGTCGTGACTTAAGACCGTCACGCCAACTCCACCCTTGTCACGCATGTCACAATACACACTGAATGGAGCCACTCCTCCTTTGCCATCAGGGTCAATCATATAATTACCTGAGGAGCTTCCGCTGCTGCCTGATTTTATACTGCTGCAGCACACGGGTATGACATCGACAACAGATGTTGCCTCTATTGTTCGTCGATAATTTTTTGCTACGCATGTGTAAGATCCGGCACCACGTGCAGACACTCTGTTAAGAAGCAAAGTTCCGTTTGGATAAAGAACATAGTTTTGAGGAAGATTTTTACCCACTCTCTTCCAAACAATCTCTATGCTACCCTGAGCTGCACAGTTTAGCATCAAATTACTTAACTCTGATGCAGCAACTTTCAGAGGAGGGGATACAGTAAATTTGAGCCTGCTAAGCACCGTTACTTGTGCGACAGCGGAGTCCTGTCCAAGGAGATTCTTGACTGAGCATGCGTAGACCCCTCCATCTGCCTTTTTAACGCTGAAAATAGTCAACTTTC
>Ga0126336_10000310_pt1 | contig 17951 bp, 17 predicted proteins | sample SidCmetagenome_FD_92530 | JGI IMG/M metagenome (GOLD analysis project Ga0126336, IMG submission 92530) | Coral microbial communities from El Islote,Puerto Morelos, Mexico - Siderastrea C C metagenome | ecosystem: Host-associated > Invertebrates > Cnidaria > Coral | place: El Islote,Puerto... | reverse complement strand
ATCTCGGTATCACCCCAGACTCCAGTGTCGCTGTTCACCGCACTGTTGTCAACAGAAACTTCAACCTGAAAGGAAGGCAAGTGAAAATGTTTCATTAAACCTAAGAAAAAGAGAAGTTTTATCAACCTTTACTTCTACAAACGTCTCTTGAGTAAAGCTAAAGAACATTGCAGTTCATTTGTTGCATGACCATGGATGCCATATATAATTACTTTATCAATAAAAATCACTACCATGGACAAAACCCTTCAGTCTTAAAAATATTATTGGCTATAGAAGGCATTTTCATGAATAAATGCAAACATCGTTCATTATTATTATTTTTAAGCTTAATTATGCTACTCATCCCTCAAACAACTTACCCCAGGGGGACTGTGAAAATCCCCGATCACCATAGGACAAGTGACGTATTCCGGGGTACTGATTACCATCACGGGACGTTTTCTGGCTGACTCTTTCACCACTTTACCCAGAAAGTCCATTTTGTTGAGAGCCTCTAAGCTTAAGGGTCCTGAAAGCTAAAGGGAAAATATACATAAATAGACTAAATATATTTTCATTACGTGTATATATGTGTATGTACAAGTGCTTAAAATATATTTAGTTTCATGTTCCTGCTATAATTAAGTTAATCCATTTGTTTTAATGAATAGTTCCTTCATTTCGTTTGCCAGAACTTTTTCGTTCTTTTTGCTGTAATAAGTGTTTATTTGCTGACTGACACCTTGCGTCTCTAGGGTAGTTTCTTTAATTATCGGCCTCTTTTAGTTAAAAGAAGGGCTCACTCTACTATCAGACAGCCTTTTTTGAGCGAACCTTCAGTTTGAAAGTAGCTACGTAAAGTCGCACACAAGCCAAGGAGGCCCACACGGCCGGAGCGTAACCCAGTTTCTGTAGCATGAAGCAACTGAGAGTATTGCTACGTCCTACTGGATGGGATGCTAGTCCATCGCAGGGTTATCCCCAGCAGTGTGTCGTCGGTACCCATTTTATACACTTGGGTGGAGAGAAACAATGTGGGGTAAAGTTTCTTGTCTAAGGAAACAACACGATGGCAGGGACTGGGTGTTCAACCACTGACCTTCAGTTCTGAAGTCCAACGCGCTAACTACTACTATCACCCCGCCCCCACCCGGCTCATTTTGAAACAGGAGGCTCCTGGTTTGGAAGTATTAGATGAGTATTATGACTAGACAACAAAGTTTGTGAAAATCGTTACTAAATAGGTGTAAAACAGAACACTGAGAAGAATTTGAAATCTTGCAAAAAACGTCAGTTTGCTTTTGATTTTGAAAAAGGCACACAAAATAATGTTAATGGTGATCAGTTGTCGTGCTTTGTACTAATTCGAGCTTTCAGTATTTTTTCGTTTACTGTAAGTAATAAAACATGACCACGCAATCTACCTGCTTTTTTTTCAACCATCTTGTATAAATAAGGGATATATATGACTATATATATATATATACATGTCGTCACTCACTCGGGAAATGGAGTCCATGATCTCAGCTGTAAGTTCCTTTTGCACTCCTTGATGAAGAGCCACGTGAAACAGAAGCCAGGCGGTGGCTCCACATGTGATATCCACATTAGCAAGGGACGCTTCCTCCAGTGTCTCTTGGAACTACAGCACAAAAACATTAACCAACTGACATTAACCACTGACGTTTCTTTAGGGGAGATTATGAGATTATTGTCTAATGTATGGTTAATTGCCTGAGAGGCCGAATCGACTGTGAGGGGCCGGGCTGAAGTCTCGTGTTGTGTAACGCCTAACTTCCCGAACGAGTACTTGAATGATTTGTTGCCGAGCAACCTCATAAAAGCGCTGGGGGTGACTCAGAAATAACCACTTTGTACACACGTGATGCTGCAGTATATTATTTTGTTCCTTGAGACCACGCTTTTTGAGGATCGAGAAGCAGCTTATTTAAAGTGGCTAAGCAGAAAAGCTCGTTTTTCTTTTGGCTGTTAGTTACAGAATCCGGCTAAAAGTCTGAGAAACAAATCTACAAAGTTTACCTCGTCTTCTGACAGAGCTTCTGGATTTTTAGCTAAACTTTGCTGGATCTTGTAAAAAGCACAGCTTGTGTCTTGCATCTTTCCTTCAATGAAACGCTGTTCAAAACTGAGAACAAGAATGCCACAGGAGTCAATTATTCAATTATTATAGATTTTACTGCTCATTTACAGAAACAATATCTACGCCTTTGATCACGTACGTGTTTTGCGAGTCCCTTGAACCAACTGGTCAAAAGTAGATGCCTGGCAGACACGAGAAATTTAAAACGAGCCGGTAATGCCACGGAAAAGTACTGGTCGATAGTTTTTGTTCATAGTCACACTTCCAGTCCGTAGAAATTGGTTCATAGTATTTAACTCAATCCTTCAAAATAACTCGAGAATGTAACTAGATGTGGACGAGGTGATGATGGAAAGAGAGGAAATATTCGATACACTGATGTTTCATTCATTTTTATATCTTCTGGGGTAAGAAATAAACCACGAAACAAGGCAGCATTGTACAGTACCACCTCTCTTTTCCATCTTACGTTTTTGCAACATACAAAGTGGTGCATTAGAATAACAAAAAGAACCAGAGCTTCTCACCGTTTGTTGAACTGCACCCATCGTTGTTCAAACTCAGCCAGTCTCCTGTTTGTGTTTGTAGGCATGTATTTGTAGAGAGGAAACTTGACTAAAGGGTTTGTGAAAGTATCAGCAATAAGAGTGCCTACTAAGGCTCTGAGTTCAATCAGCTCATGTAGCTCCACTTCACTGATATCTCTCCCGTATGTAAACTTCATCAGCATTCTAAACGTCAGAAGAATCAGATCATCCATCGTAATAATACCCTGTAACAAAATAAAAGATACCACAGTTGTTATGGGAATTTGAGCATTTGACGTTTCAAAAGTTAACATAATTGTCTTTATAATGCCAATCAATCAATCAATCAATCAATCAATCAATCAATCAATCAATCATTCAATCAATCAATCAATCAGTCAGTCGTTTAGTCAGTCAGTCAGTCAGTCAGTCAGTCAGTTAGTCAGTCAATCAATCAAGCCATCAATCAATTCATCCGTTGATGCAACAGTGTAAACTGAAGCTATAGCACACATTTTCATGAAATTGTGAGGTATACCTCTTTCTCCTCCACCATTAGCCGTAAGTACTGTTTGCATTCTTCTTCCATCATTTTTACTGTATGTGCCACGCTCTCTGTGCTGTAGCACCCATCAAAAATACCACGTATCCGCTTGTGTGTCTCACCACTGGCTGTTCCAGCTGCCTGACCAAAGAGTCGACTAAACACACACCCCAATCTGAAGTCCTTCAGCCGCTTATACCTGTGTTGTTTTGCCATGAACTTGACAGCCACTTGTGGATCAGTAATGATACTGTTTTTAAACAGAGCAAACGATATTCAAGATAACTGATTGCTGACCCTCGCAACCGGATTGATCCTGAAACCTCTTGTTCTGGCATCGGGACCGTTCTGTTCAAAGCATCAACTACGATTGTTTATCGTTTATCAAGAGATTCCAGAAATCTTGGTTGGAGGAAAATGGAAAAAGTGCAAAGCATCAACTACAATTGTTTATCGTTTATCAAGAGATTCCAGAAATCTTGGTTGGAGGAAAATGGAAAAAGCTGTACAGGTTACTTTAAGTCGTTCAACTGGAGAATTTCCGAAATAGGCGGGAACTTCTCAAAAGCTTCCCCCGCCCTTGGTAATACATCGAGACAAGTATCAAATTTCTCGTTGCTTAAAAGGTAACAAAAAGAAATTACAGAAGTGCCTCTACGGAGATCATCTAAATAAGAAATACCCTTAAAATTCCGATAATGATCCCCCCCCCGAAAGTAAGCCCTTCCGAATATCAGCCCGCCAATCTAATTCCCAAAAGCCCTTCGATAACAGCCCCCCCGAATATCCGAGTATGTACCCATGGATTTATACTATTATTAAATTTAGATCCCAAGAACGACTACGGCATAACATCGTCCGGTTGTACTGTGACCCCACACAGACTGGCACGGTATTTAGTAAAGCTAATGATTTATGTATTAACGCTGCGCATTTCATGGCAAAATGGCTTGTTTATTGTTTCCTCTCACTGTGGTCAGATAGCCTTGAGTTTCATTTGACTGCATAGCACAGTATACCCATTTGAGCCTTGTCATTTTCAGCAGCAAAATCCCCTTCGAATATAAGCCGAACGAATTTTAAAGCGCGAAACTCCCTCCAATAATACCCCCCACCCCGAAAATAAGCCCACCAAAAAAGGAATTTTACGGTATAAAAACATTGAATAGTAAGAACTCTTTTACTCACAGTTTTGGAGGTCCAGGTAGAAATCTGAGCAAATACATTCCGAACTTTTTCAAGCTTTCATCTTTCAGTGCTATGAGTGTCGGTGAAAACGTCATAAATCCAGTCCCTTTGATTAGCTCACCAGAATCATTTTTCCAGTAGTAAACCTGCAAGTAAGGAAACAAGTTAAGTTAGCCCCCTCTTTGTTAGCACATTTCATTCTCTTCAGAGAAGAAGGGGAGAGAGGCTTCATTGTGTGAAACTGAAATAAATTTTGCACTCTAAACGGAAACGAACTCTACCTTTTTTCTACCTTTTTTTCTAAGAAAACCAGTATTAATAGACCAGAAATTTAAGCTGAACTTTTGGATTGAAGCTGGCTTGAAGGAATTTAATTCATTATTTACGGTATAAAGCCAGAATTATACAGGATGAGGAAGATTACAGCTGCTGTTTTAGGCTTAGTTAAAATCGACAGAAAAAAAAATAACGGCTTTAACCACTGAAAAATAGTACAAAGCTAAACGAATAAAACGGACCTCTTTTTTTCTGTAGAATTTTATAATATAGATCAGTCAAGCTAAATGAATGGCGTCGCCGACGATAGCGTGACACATGAAAACGGTACATCCATGTTGCAATTTTGCACGTTACTTGTTTGGGTATTGTACTGTGGTAGGATCCCGCCGAGGTATTTTTTAAAATCCTTAGTACGTTGAAGGTGGGTTAAGATAAAGACTACAGAATGTTTTTGGACATGAAACAAACAGACAAAAATAGCAAGCCGGGATCCCTTTTCGGGATATGTTGGCTCATACCTTTTCTTTTTCGACGAGGGTTCACCGGCTTTGGTCAGGGGGGGGGGGTATTTGAATTACGGCTTCGTTAGTACCTACCTCCCAGTTACTTTTAAGGGGCGGTTTTCTCCCCCGAGGCCCGTTTCTCGAAAGTCCCGGTAACTTTTCGGGCCCGGAGCCATATTTTAAAATCAAAATCTATACTGATGGTAGTGTAGCTTTTAGCCCGCAAACCAGCTCGACTTTTTTGTCAACTTATAACGTTACTGCTTCGCTTTTAAAAACCAACAAAATTTGAATCTTTAAGGTAATCCTTACGCTCATAAAATAAATTTCCGGGCCCGGAGAGTTATCGGGACTTTCGAGAAACGGGCCCCTGGGACTCAAAGTCTTTCTTTGCATGACGTATTTTTAAACACCGGCATTCTCTATTTTGATGTGACTGTATTAAGAAGGAATATTATGTTTTAACAGTAATTCGCTTACCTCAGTGATTCGTTTGTAAATCCACACTACTGAAACCGCTAAGGCAACAATGACAGCGATGGCAAGGCTGGCGATCATTGTGAAATTGATGGGCTGCAGGAATATAAATACAGCGACGAGTGAACTCTTCAAAGACTGAAAGCAACTGAGGTTGTGAAATGTCACGCGAAGGTTTTGTCAAATATTCTGGGAACTTCCCGGAAATCATATGATCAATTAAATAAACGGATGTAAAAACCAGGGTAATTTTTTTGGGCAGTGATGAATATATTCTGACGTGGTTGGGAATTTTCCGTCAATCTAAAATTACTTCTGCAACTGACGCACAACTGCGAGACGTGACTTTGTTGACGTCAATTTACTATACTTCCGGATTCCCTCCAACCACGCAAATTAAGGGATTTTTTATGTACAATTCTTATGCCCAATGCCAAAAGCGAAGCAAATATTAATTTTTGATCCTACAAAATTAAACTTGCTGGCATAGACTGATCCCTGCTCCTTCAGACGCTGTGGATCTCAATTTAATATCGAAGCCAGACCTTTGTTCTCTCTGACGCTGATCCCATTTATCTCGATACAGCCCTGCTCTCTGATTCCTGACGGAATCATAACACCCCGCTTCTTTTCTGTCCTTTTAGGAGGAATGGGCTGAAATGCTAAACTGAAGAAAGGAGTGGTTTGATGATAAAACAAAATCAAGTTAAGGTGAATGCTACTTTGTATTTACCAGTTCTAGAAAGGGAAACGTGTCTTTCAATCCGCTGTCAATTAATGTCGACGTCAATATCGCTGTCGAAACCAAATCATCTTGCCATTTTTACGCCAATAAATTACGTCACAAAAAAGGTTAAACGTTAAAGTTGAAAAGTCTAAGTTTCACGGAATTAAATCAGGATTACGGGGAATATATTTTGTTGACTTAACTATAGCAAGTAATATTTAGGTCAGAACAATCAGGCCAAGCACACTTAGCGCAAACATAGGTATTACTGAAATGCCTTTGTTTTTGGGTTGAAAAATAAATTTAACGTGTCATGTAATTAGATACTTGCAATCTGTTTAGTGGAAAAGGAAAATACCTTAGTTATCCGTATTAAGCATGATTTTTACTACCTGTGTTTCCCAGAATCAAAGTAGCATGTGACTGGTTCTTTGTTGAACCCTTTCTAAATATGGTAACACGTCATGTGCAAATTACACTTCCCGGGAGTTCGACTCAGCGACCGTTCCAGCAGACTGTGGGACGATTGGTCAATTTCTAAGGCAGCGGGTGACATAAAAATCGTCCCGGGAAATGTCGCCTATTTATCGTGTAACTGAGCTGACTGCGACCTCGGGACCATTTGATTCAGTCCTTTATACTCTTGAAGAGGAACCTAAGTTAAATGGCTCTAGATCTTGCTCAAGTTGGAGACAGTCTCGTTTTCCAAACAGGCCAAGATGTGATGGCGAACAACGGTGTAGTACTGTTTGGAATGAGCCCTGGAAATCCGTACTTCAAATCTCGCGTCATCGAGGACTATGTGGAGTACTTGGGAAAGCAACAGAGGCGAATTATAGTGGTTGTACCGCAGCAGCCCGCAGAACACACGTACAGAGCTCTGGGGAGCAAAGATGCTGTAAAACGGGCTAAGAAAAACTCCAGCCAACTCAAATCGCATTGTAGAAGAGCTATTGAAAAGGTAAGTGGGAAAAAGCTGAGAGAAACTAGTACAGGTAGAATATTCTCGATCAGTGTCAAAATACTCACTTGAAGACTAGTAATTTGCAGACCTAAACTATCAGTCATTAATTAGATCTATTCAAGTTTCCCTATCCTTAATGGTATTGCTTGTTTCAGATTTAAACTTTTATATTATTTTGGCTGCGATTATTGTTAGCTTGTCGGTGTTTTCAAGACCCTGTTTATCATTTTTTTCCAGTCCGCTTGTATTTTTTTTAGTTAAGGTTCAAAAGTTTGTTAAGAGTTGAGGGTCAAAGGTTTGAGGTGAAAATTTTCAATTTGTTTCGCTTGCACAACCTTGAGTTCTGCCTAAAACGCTTAAAAAAGTGATCTGATTGCTAAATGGGCTAAGTCACGCTAATGTAGGCAACTGTGCCGGTTTCATCCCGAATATTCAAACAAAACATTCTTAGAAACCATCAAAAATTAGAAAACACAAGTGAAATGCCGTTTTAACGGTATTAATGATACAGTCGGTGTACATTGTTGATGTTACTTGTTGTAATGAGCTTCTCTTCTGCATATTTACACGCGGCGCGACTCGTGCCATATTCATTTGCTCGTTTCCCCAATTTAAACCGTTTTAGAGACTGAAATCTGTTGTTGTCACAGTTGTAGGTCTTAAAAGTTACTGCAACTTTCTTCCAAGACTCGATCCAAGTTGCTCGCATTTTCTTATAAATCGACCTACATTCGATCTGAGGAATTTGCTTTCTGTTCGTAGGTGTCCAAGACTGATCAAATGGCCGGCGAGTTTTATGTGTTGGACTGGACACGAGAGGTTGACACACATGAAGCCTACATTGAAGCTCTGGACTTCGTCATCAAGTTTTACAACAGCAATTTCAACTTCCGCCAAGATGTTGCACAATCCACTGCCAAGGTCCTTGGTAAAGATACAGTATCCTCCAAGGACAGCGAATCAGGTAAGATATGCAAATCTTCGTCTTTTATTAATGTGATTACTCCCTTGAAAGACTTTCACTTCAGTATAATTGAACTGATAAAATTTTGTCTTCAAACCAGATAACCTGATCGGTCGTCAGCAATCCCTTCTTCCTTGTACCCTATGTCCGGCAATTTATAAACCTAATCAATCTGCCTTAGTGTTTTCTTGTGTTTTCTGTAAGGGTACCGGTTTTAGGGGACTGATTGTTTCTTTGTAGTTTTTTAACCTTTTTCTGTACTTTTTCTCGCAAACTGATTGTATTTATTTCTGCTTCAAGAAAAGTAAAAGAGAAATGAATGCTAAAAATATTCACAAGAAGCGTAAAGGCATAGTTGTAAAGAAAAAGTTAGGAATGTTTTGTTTAGATAATTGAAGACTCACGGTTATTGTCGTGTGTTATGTCATATCACAGAATCCTCGGACTCTGAACTTGAAGACAACGAAAGTGTCCAAGAAGGAGTCTACTACTTACTGAAGGAACTGGCCTTCATTATCTCCAGTAAAGAGATGTTCAGAACAAACCAAATAGCCGTCATCTATCACCGGAGCTGGCCTGTGTACGAAAAATTTGTCAATGGAGACTATGATGGGGAACCGAAAAGAGGACTGGGACTAGCGATCATCAACTACGATAGACAATGACATTTTGACATCTCTTTCTCAATAATGAGGAAGTTAGACGTGTTAGCCGCTCGCTATTTTGTCAATCGATCGCGTTAGGAGCGCGATACAAAAGAATTTTGCAAGCCGGTCCCTGCTTGCCAGAATCCTGTCTGCTGGCTAATCCCCCCCCCCCCGCCCTATGCTGGTTGCAGTGCGATTTAGTCCGGAGAAAATACAACAAATGTTAAGACAAACAGCTTATTTAACTAATCAATTTGTTGCCTAATTATTTGAACAGCCTCGTCGATCATTCACAATTTGTAGACGCTTACAAGTGGAGTTTTGTGAAAAGTTCGGTGGTCAGTTTTAAATAATTAGCTAGGTAATATTTGTTTCAAGAAATAAAATCAGAACTGGGAAGTTTATTCGATTCATGATCCAAAAAGAATGTATTTATATTTATTTAGTAGCGTTTTTGCATGTATCACGGTATAAAGTGATCAATAAAACAACATCGAAAACACCATTCACCACCATTCACCACTAGAAATTTGGTTTCTTACTATTCCTTCGCGTTCGCCCATTGCCATCTAAAATGCTGCTTTAAATGAGACTGAGGTTCCACTCACGTTCAGTGAAAGCACTACCACGAACGCTTTTAAACATTCATAAAGCAAGCAAAATATATCACTAGTCACGCAGCAACTTCTCCGTGACCTGCCGACTCAAAGAAACGCTCGAAAGGCGCCAAGGCTGGCAACATGGTAATAAAGAATGCTATCTTGCCAAATATTGATCTTGTAAACATTAATCCTTCAAAGCGAAATTTTGGGGTTCCTGTTTTGGTCGTTGTGGTGTTAATTTGCATTTTTCCTTAAGCTATTAAGCATTTTTCCTTAAGCTATTTAAAAGTAGCTTAAGGACGTTCGCGCTAATGATTTCTGCGCATCCTTACTGCGCACGCAATTCACTTCGCGATGTCATGCCACGTCACGCATTGAGCGCGCGCGCTGTTGAAGAAATGTGGGGACATGTAGCTCTAGTGGGCACTTTAATATCTATGCACGGGTTTTTAAAACTCTCTTAAATGTTCGGTGACCCCATATTTTCTTTTGATAGACCACTTTTTTTGTCGATTAGCTACGTTTTGTGAAAAATTAAAGAAAATCTGTGTTGCAGAAGTTTGATTTTTTTTCAACTTTTCTGCTCTCGCATCATCGAATTCTGCTATTATTGTAGCTACACGGTGTTCGCAAAAGCCCATCTTAGAGGTTGATTTTAACTAAAAGGATGACTACGGTTCAAATTATTTACTTGACACACCCACTTAAATGAAATTTGACTTAAAAAGTGGGTCTACAGCGAATCATTTTTAATATTTTTCAACTAACAAGCACTGCGGCCATGTCGAGTTATGAGGGGCGATTTCTCAAAATTGGGGTGACCCCCCAATTTTTTTGCATTTCCGACATAGGTAACTCATTATCTGGCTGTAGCCAAAGTATGAAAAAATCTGCGTCGTAGAAGTTTTTCGTGCGAACGTCCTTAAATAGCTTAAAGTGCTTACTTTCTACAAAACTATACATTTTTACATCTAACTGGAGTTAACTTTGCCATTTTTGGTGCATGCACTGAACTAAAAATTTGCACCCTTTAATTTTTGCAAACCTAAACCGACCCTTTTACTGGTTTGTTCAGCCTCTTTATCGCCTTTCTTTTCTGTGGAACGGTGTCTGGCTAAGTTTTCAGGAAACTGGAAAATTTTACCTGGAAAGAGCACCAGGGCCCGGTTGTTCGAAAGCCGATTAACACTAACCCTGGGTTACAAGTTGACCAAGAATCTCTATTTCTCTTGTTTAAGGGAATTTCTATTGCTACTTTTACGAGGCAATCAGGGAAAGCAGCCAAAGTCAAATTTAAAAGCGAAAATAATTTACGGGAATCCACATCGTTAGGGTATAGAATTGAATTAAAAAACGACGCTAATCCTGGGTTAGCTTAAACCTGCTATGATCAACCCGGCCCAGGTGAATACTGGTAGCCAGCTGAATTTGACAAGAAAAAGTTAACGATTTTTATGTGTGCAGCTCGGGTATATTTGGCTAAAATGTCCAAGATGAGGCATTAATGCAAAGATCTACTCTTTTTTAATCCGCTGCCTATCAAACTAATTGCCTGAGAAACGTCTGAGTCCACCTCGGAAGTCATACAACAACATATGAATAAAAAGAGGTAAGCACGGATCCTCAATGTTAGTGAAAGTCTTTCTTAGCCCCCTCCCACTCTCCCAAGCCATATTTTATATATTGTGGAGAGTTAGGATGGAGACAAATCAATATTAAATTGGGAGAGGGGAGTGAGAAACTAAGGCAAGGTTTATTTTTGGCCAAAATGGTGACGTGACGTTTCCCAAGTGGGGTCTGATCAGCATAGTCCGTCCTTCTTCATTCCGCCTCAGAGGAAAAAAAGATTGGATGGTTTTTTGGGATATCAATGGGGTACGAAATACTTCAACAGCCGAGCAAATTCAGTTTAGCATGGGCAACATATGTTTGAGAAACATAACAAACAAACAGTTCGTGATAAGACGTTTATTTAACACTTACTAAGGAAAGTTTACTAAAGATGTTCTTGGAGCGTAAAGATACACTATTTCTTCCATAAAAATACACATATCAGCAGTCTCAAGGTGGATCAAAAAGAGCGTTTGGAAACAAGCTTGAAAAATTTCCGATTGTTTAGAAACATTTTTGCTTAAATAGATACCTAACTTTTGCTATAGGTTAAAACAGCCCAGTATTTAAGCTTGGCAAATTACTTTCTTACTCCAAAAATAGCACATTTTGGTCTAGATACCTCTTTGAGAAAGTCCAACTCAACGCTTTAATTTTTTCTTTCGGGAACCTTACTCTCCACAGTGTTTGTCTAATCCAGGACCTCTTGCCTAACATTATTCCTAGAATTGTTATTCTTTTAATCCTGATCAACCTCACATCCAGGCCCTTCTCTTCCTTTAAAAGAGCTCAGGAAACAACTGCGTGTGAAGGGAAACAAAGGCGCATGTAACGACTTTTATGTGGCTTTGAATCCAACGCTATGTTCGTTTTAACTGCATTGATCGTGTTATTCTTCACTTCTGTAAAAATATCCCGATACTTCTCCCAGTCGTTTACCCTGTGGGTTCATTAGTCCTTGTTCTACTGAAGCCAGTATCGGTTCCTCACCCGAAGCCGTGTGTCTGTCCTCAGGCAGGAGAGGTGTTTCTTCAGGTTCTGGAGCGCGGTACAGGCACAAGAAAAGGAAGGAGCCCACTACTGTCAGGCCGACAGAACCCATGAAGAGAAGCTCCCAGCCTTGGATTGCTAACTCTGCCTTACTGAGCAGAGGAGCCACAACTTTACCTGCTGACATTGCAGCGATGCAGTATGGCATTATAACAGGCTAAGGGAGAAAAAAGACCGCATAAAATAAGCCGGGCTTCCTTGTAGAACACAGATAACAGAGGTACGTATTTGTAGTTATAAAATTAATACCTTCACCAAAGCACAAAACAACAACAACCAACAACACCAACGTCAACTCCACAAAAAACCTAACCGTGAGAGGAGTTTTTGACGAATTGTAAGTTATGATGTGTTTGCTTTGGTTTTGGGTTCGTTAAGCCCTGTAATCATGTCTTGTTCAACGCGTGATTTCCCGCGCTTGGCACTAGTTGGTATTTTTGCTTCGAGTTATGATTGGTTAACTGGGTTTGTTGCTTTGTTCTGATTGGGCAGATTTGGTGATTACTGTTTTAAACTTACCATCAAGGACTTGGCCACATACTTAGTTGTCAGCGAAGGCAAGATCACTCCAGTCACGGAATATGTCAAAAACACCATCATTACTCCGCTGACAAACAACGCCTCCTTAGTTGCAAATGGTAATGACTTTAAAACCTGGAAAAATAGATTTCAAAGAGGAAATGTGAAATTCAAACTAATCAATAAAGTAACCTTATCCAACATCATTATCACTTTAAGTTATATAAAGAATTTAACTTTCCAATGAAGACACCTGCAGAATTTACTTTACTGCTTACATATTTTCATCAACGTAAGTGAAAACGCTATTACAAGGAAAAACGACAACAACGACAACAGCAACAACAACAACAAATCCTGGCAGTCGTGGCATGGTGGGTTGATTAGTGTTCACCGTGCTTTGTCAAGTCGGAACCACTTGACTAAGTTAAGCTAGTCTTCGGGAGTACAGTCGTTTATCCTCGATGATCAGTCTAGAAGTCACATTTCAGTGGCATTCATGTCACTCACCGAAGGGCCACCGAGATAGGAGATAACTATTGCAAACACCATGACAGTGTAGGACATCAGCAGTACTCTCCAGTCGCCATGTTTGTTGTTAGCTATACACCGTGCTTTAGACAGCAGCGCCATAGTAAAAGATGACACCGTGGCTGTTCCCGATACACCCACCATCAACCAGCCGTACTGACGCACTTCAAAATGAAAATGATTGTAAGCGACCAATGGCAGCACGAAACCAACCCATGTTGTGACAAAGCCATTCAAGAAATACAGCATTAAACCCAGAAGTACACCACGCGACTTGAGCGAGCGCTTTACTGATAGGCCATCGTCAGAGCCCCCTTTAAAAAAAGACCAGGATGTTAGTATTTTGACTGTAGTTGTTTGAATATTTGAAATCACGCTGACACCTTCTGCATCCTTAAAAAAGTCTCTTAGTAAAGAAAAGAGGGTAAGATTCAATTCGTGCGGCAGTCTACAATTCCAGAAACATCCCTAAACTGTAAGAATGATTACCCGCTTTACTGAAAGAGCTATTATGGTTCACTTGCCGCGTTCCGAGAGATTAAAGGTTTCAATGAGGCTCTGACTAATTAGGAAATGACCTGTCAATCATCAATCAAAGAGACGTACCAATTGGAGAACAGTTTCTTTCATCCAGTACAAATGTGACCAGGACTAAACAGACGCACAAGAAGAGGATAGTAAGGGCCGCTGGGGCGCTGAATTCGTCTAATCCTGTTGCTTTGCCGAGAGCATTTTTTCCAAACTTGGGTAAGAAGGTCGCAGATGCTGTGGAGAAGCAAAGCATCAATTAGAGGTAAGCCTGCATTTTTATGGTGAAGACGACGACAATGATGACGATGATGCTGGTGTTCAGGGTGATGATGATGGTGGTGGTAGTGTTGGTGATGGTTATGATGATGATGATGATGATGATGATGATGATGATGACGATGACCATGATAATGATGCTATTTAATACTGCTTCTGATTATTCCATAACAACATGATGATACCAATAGTACATGACGAGAATAGTAGTAAAACTGACAATAGCAGGGATGGCATCGAGGTAGAACCATAAAGTTCTAGTCAGTTTTATTTGTGACCTAACATCTCAGAAGATTGTTTAGCTGGTCATTCATTTAATCTTTATCAACTAGCGAACGTTGTTGTACTTACCGATGGTAGAGGACATCACTCCAGCCATACAAGTGACTCTGTAGTAGGACATGAACTTTATGCGACTTTCTCGACTGGTGTTAGCACCGATAAAACCATAAGCAACTCCTCCGCTACCTAGGTACAAGCAGAATATCAGTAAAGGCAGGTGCGTTTGATCCCTTCCCCGATGAGAGTTTAATAAGGGACTGTCAAATGCGCAGTTTCAGAATGATCAGCCACGACATTAATAGCTATTGCAAAACACTAAACGATGGATACCAAAATGGAAAACAGACTGCACTAGTCTGACACTAGGACGCTCCCCGTTCACCCTACCTTTCAGTAGATTACTAGTACTGCCACTGTAGAGGCTACGTAAATATCAACAACGAATCCCAGGAGTACACAAAAGAAACTTAGGCTACATGTAGCAATTGCTATTCCTTTTTTCACGGGAAGGGATACCCGCCACCCCTCCCCCCAAAAATAATAAATAAATAATCGCTTTCTCACCTGCTCCAAAACCAGCCAAAGCTCTTCCAAGAATTATCAACACAACAGAATCGGCTTTCTGTGCAGCCATGTACGTCACGTTACCACAAATAGCGATTATGATAGAAGCCATGAGAACAACTTTGATCTGACGCAGTTTCTTGACCAGTATGCTGGCTACGGGCTGTGAGATTCCTTGTCCCAAGGGAAACAGACTCTGGGCCAGGGAGAGGTACACAGAGGAAGAGGACTTGTTTTCCGACAGCTAAACACATCAGAGAACGAGAGTCAATGTAACCACTGAATTGACTTAAATTTGTTAAGTCTGTAAGATGTAACAGCAAGGCCAAACTGTCGGTGAAAAAAAGTTTAAAAAGCAACTAATACGTTTGTGGAGCCTAATGCGTGACATGAGAGTCACGCGATGAGTCGACGTTTGCGAAGGAAACAAGCACGTCGGGGGATTACTTTTTAAAAATATTTTCCTGATAAATCTTTGCGCCATATTTGGTTACCAAGTAGGATTGAACAAGTCAGGAGCAGTTTACTTCAACGGAAAATTATAACTGAGAGAAAGTGTTTTTACGACTTTTGTGGGATCAATCGGTTCAGGATCAAAGCGTCAGATCAGAGACCACAGTCCTGGGATCAATTGCGCTACACATTTTACAAAAATCAGGGAGCAAAATAGAGATGCGTTTAAGAGGCATCAGAGCTCGAAATTAGAGTACACAGAAAGCCATTTTTTTAGCAATGATGAAATAGCGAATATACCTCGTTATTGTGTAATATGACCCTGAAAAGTTGACAACTAATAAACAAAATATTCAACATGCGAATACTTACCGAGAGAATGTATGGGTATATTGAAGTCATCACCACGGCCCATTCCAAATAATTGACAAAACCAACCAGCAGTACTACGGCTATGTTCGTCTTGCTCAAGGGCATAGCTGAGGCTGTATTTGTATGCTGTTTATAGGTTTATGTTATAAGATCAGGGAAATCGATTCAACCAAATCGATCAGCAAGCGGTCACTCGATAGGTGGATAGAACGCGTTCTTCAAGGCTTGTGGCGAGGCTCGATCAAATGAATAATGAACTTCTAATTATAAATCCTTTCGGACTTGAATTATTGTGACATCAGACCAAAAAAGCTCCGTTGAAGCTTGACGTCATTGGTGTAAGCGGGCTGCAACACTGACAGGGAATGCCCCCGGTCTCATAGTTATTAGTATTAAATCATTCGCAGAAAAACCGTAGTTCCGGTCCAAAGGCACCGCACGTGTTTCATAATCGCTTTTCGGCGAATAAACGGACGTAAAAATCCACGTCAGTTCTTTATTTAAACCAATACTCATTTTCCCTTTTTCATGTGTGAAAAAAACAACGCGAAAACAATCTTACTTTGAATCGATGCAGCCGAAACTTCGGTAGCTTCAGCTGACGAGCTTACTCTGAAGTAATCCGGCACTACCCTGATGCATTGTTTGTGGAATTCTCGTCCAGTGTTCAGAAATGTTTTTTATGGAAAGAGTTGTTTTCCATCACTGCTGTCCACGGCCACGAATCTAGAGCATCCATCAGAGAAAAGGGCAGACAACGCACCAAAGGATTCCAAGGTAGGTGTAAATTTCCACTGTCACGGTGGTGAATTTTACTGGCGTTTATAATACGTGCTTCTCATCTGCAGACAGAAAGTAAGGACATTTGACTTCTTATTAGCATTGTCGACGAGTGTTTGCGAGGTCCCAAACCCCAACCTCGTGTGACGTCAAGCCCGGTTACCGGCTTGAAGGTTCAGGGTCACTCATAAATGCCGGCAAACTTTCGTTCAATCGAGTTAGCTTAATCTGTCCATCGGAAAATATATATATTTTCGGATAACAGCTTATTCTGCGCTATATCTTCTTCAGTTTCGCGGCCGATGAAAGACAAAAATCGTCGAAAAAAGTGCACGATAAATTTCTATAAAACTTTAAAATATATCATTTGAAAACGTTAATTCGGGCAGAATTAAGGCTCAAACATTTTGCGTATCAAGGTAGTAGCTAGATCAACCCCCTTCCAAAGAACAAAGTAATAATAAATAAATAAGTAAATAAAGAGATAAATAAATGAATAAATAAATAAATAAACAAAAATAGAAATTAAAAAAGACTACTGCATTTCTCCGGATTGATAGACTGATTGATAGATTAAGTTATAAAACCGCCTCCTCCATAATTTAAACAACACTCTGGACCACGAGCAGTCCCTCCTTCCGCTGTGTGTCAGTCGAGCAAAAAGAACATTCGACTTATTGCGAAAATTGCCTACCGAGTGGAAACGTGACGCATGCGTGATGGGCTACTAGTCAGCGCGGCGTGCGTCACGTTTCCACGCGGCAGGCGATTAAATTCGCGCTTGCTCGCGTGTTTTTTGCTCGACTATCCCTGACTGCTCGTAGTCTAAAGGCACTCCTATAATATTGCTTTTTGTTTCTTAACTCTATAGTTTCAACCAATTCAAAATGAGATAACAGTGTTCATTTAAACTGAATCGAGTTTTAAAAATATATATCTATATTTGAAGGGTTATTTCAGGAAAATAGACCTACAAACAAGAGTACTACAGTGGGATGAAAAGCTTCCAATTCCCGACCCTCCCCCTCTGAGGAGTCTTGTGGAACACCTGGCAAGGAGGCGAGTGGCATCTTGTTCAAAGGGTTTCAAGCTGGGTTTGAGCAAACTTTTTGTCCGAACCGCATGCCGTATGTTGGGACTACGAGATGCACACGAAAGGTGAGAACTATAGAAATAGCTTGTAATGGTCAGTTAATGTGATAAATGAGCATTGAAACCTTTCCTTTTGGAAACCAATAGAAGATCCTACTGCAGGCGTCTCCTATTTGCTTTGTCTCTGAAACTAAGGAGAATTAAAAGATGAGATGTGTGCATTCAGACATATTACAAACACCTCCTTAAATTTCGGAAAAGGAGAAGATGATCTGTTACCCTCCCTTGAGGGGGTGTAAGGGGGGGGGGGGGGGGGGGGGGGGTTAAGTTCCCTTTTCATGGAAAAAAAAAGGACAATTTGAATTTCCCGTAAATTCGGTTTATT